>Ga0315284_10015165_pt1 | contig 10960 bp, 9 predicted proteins | sample YL17G09_16_MG_FD_203696 | JGI IMG/M metagenome (GOLD analysis project Ga0315284, IMG submission 203696) | Sediment microbial communities from Yellowstone Lake, YNP, Wyoming, USA - YL17G09_16 | ecosystem: Environmental > Aquatic > Freshwater > Lake > Sediment | place: USA: Wyoming | collected...
TATCGCCATGCTGGGCATGGAAGAATTGGCCGAGGTTGACCGGAAAATCGTCATGCGCGCCCGTAAATTGCAACGTTATCTGACCCAGCCGTTTTCAGTTTTGGCCCAACACACCAAACAAGCTGGCGTTTCAGTGCCGTTGGCACAAACCTTGACCGACTGCGAAGCCTTTTTGGCTGGACATTATGATGATTTATCCGAACAGCAATGCTATATGCGCGGCTCCATGCAGGACGTACCATGAACCAATTCGTACTGAATCTGTTCGATTCCAGCCACGAACAACGCATCGCCGCAGTCACCTCTTTTGTCGGTGAGGACGCTACCGGCTACTTCGGCATCCAGGCCAATCATGCCCGGTTTATGACTACCCTAGTTTTCGGTCTGGCGCGTTTTCGTCTGGAAACGGTAGACTGGCAATATCTGGCCCTGCCGGGAGCGGTTGCCTATTTCAACAATAATGAGTTGACGATCAGCACCCGGCATTTTCTGATCGACACCGATCTTGAACGGATCAGTACCTTATTGGATCAGCAATTGATGGCCGAAGAAGAAAATCTGCATGCAACCAGGGAAAGTTTGCACCGTATGGAACAGGCCATGCTAAAACGCATGTTGGCGCTTAAACGTAAAACCGGTTGGCAGCCATGAATAATCAACAGCTCCTCAAAAAGAAAATTGAAAGCCAGATCAAGCGCATCAAAAAGGCGGAACATGATCGGCCGAACCAGCTGTCGCAGACCGTTTATATCGGAACACTGGGCCTAGTCATGGTATTGCCTGTTATCGGCGGCGTTTATTTAGGCCTCTGGCTTGACGGCATGATGGACGGCTACTCAATACGCTGGACGCTCAGTTTATTGTTTACAGGATTGGTGGTTGGGATTTTTAATGTTTATTTTTTAATTAAAGATTAAGCCAAATCATGGAAAACGAATTTACTTTTGCTATCGGCCCCGTAGTAATCGGTTTATCAATCATCACCACTTGGGGCATCATGCTGGTGATTACGCTAATAGCTTGGCTTTCAACCCGACATCTGGACATGATGCCCAGTTCGTTGCAAAGCACCGCCGAAGGCATAGTCGCGGCTATCGACGAAGCCATTACAGCTGTCGCGCCGGAGCATGGAAGACAAATCATGCCTTTTATTGCATCCCTGTGGCTGTTTCTGATCATTGCCAATCTCGTCGGTTTAATCCCCGGCCTACATTCGCCTACCCGGGATCTTTCAGTAACCTCGGCACTAGCGGTACTGGTATTTTTCTCGGTACATTGGTTCGGTATAAAAACCCAAGGCTTAAAAAACTATCTGCATCATTACCTGAATCCCAGCCCGATTTTACTGCCTTTTCATATCATCAGCGAATTTACCCGCACCCTGGCGCTGGCGATCCGTTTATTCGGCAATATGATGAGCCTGGAAATGGCGGCCATGTTGATATTGCTGGTAGCCGGATTTCTTGCGCCGATTCCGATTTTAATGTTGCACATCATTGAAGCCTTAGTGCAGGCCTATATCTTCGGTATGTTGGCGCTGATCTACTTGGCCGGTGCCATACAATCCCAACAACTTAATTCTCAGGAGTAACTTATGTCTGACATCGCCATGATCGTCCTTGGTTCCAGTATCGCCGCCATTATCGGCATAGCGCTAGGGGTAATGCTCCCTGCCCTGGCTATGGGCAAAGCGATCGGCAGTGCACTGGAAGCCTTATCGCGGCAACCGGAATCGGAACGCTCGATCATGCGCACCTTGTTTATTGGTCTCGCCATGATTGAATCGCTAGCCATCTATTGTCTGGTTATTATTTTGATTGTGCTGTTCAGAAATCCGTTACTTGAATACATCGTTAAGTAATTCTAAGGTATCCGCATGGAATTCAACCTATCCACCTTTGTTCTTGAAATCATCAATTTCCTGATTCTGATCTGGATTTTGCAACGGCTTTTTTACAAGCCCTTACTGGAAGTGATTACTAAGCGTAAGCAGTTTATCGAGTTATCGCTTAGCGACGCAAAAAACCTGCAACAGCAGGCAGAACAACAACGCACACTTTATGAAAACAGGCAAAAGCTGTGGGAGCAAGAAAAACAGGCCGCTATAACCGCCCTGCACCAGCAGTTCGAAGTCGAACGAAAAACTCAACTGGACAGGCTAAATATCGACCTTGAACAAGAACGGCAGAAAGCTAAAGTGACGCAGTCAAAACAGAAGCAGGAACTGCAACATCAGGTCGAAAAACAGGCTTTGCAAAACGGCGCTAAATTTGCGGGTATCTTGTTACAGCAATCCGCCAGCCCTGAACTAGAAACCCGCTTATTTACCCTGCTGATGGACAACCTGACGATCTTGCCGGATGCCTGCAAGCTTTGTTTAACCATGTTCGGCACTAAAAAATCAGTGCCTATCAAAATAACCAGCGCCTATCCATTAACCGCTGAAATGCACCAACAACTGGAGCAAAAACTGGCAACGTTAATCAGCAGTCCAATCAATTTTCAATACCACCAGGATGCAGCGCTGATTGCCGGGCTACGCATGGACATCGGCGCTTGGGTGCTAAATGCCAATTTGCAACATGAACTGATCGGCTTCGCCGAGATTGACTATGCTTCCTAATAAACCAGACAACCCCACCAGTTTATTAGACAAACAAGCCAACTGGCTGGCTAATTACCAGCCGGGGTTACGTGTGACCGAACAAGGCACGGTAGTCTCCATCGGCGACGGCATCAGCTGGATCAAGGGCTTGCCGTCAGCGGCTATCGAAGACATTCTGGTTTTTGCTGACGGCAGCCGGGGCATGGTCTTCGACCTTAACCGCGACCGAATCGGCGCAATTTTACTATATGAAACCGAAGCCCTGACGGCGGGTACCACTGTTCATCTTTCCAAGCACTCACTCAGCATACCGGTCGGCAACGAGTTTTTAGGCCGGATTATAGATCCAATGGGCTCTCCACTGGATGAACACCCGCCGCCCTTCCAATCAGGACGCGAAAACCTGGAAAAAGGTTCCCCCTCGATTATCGCCCGCGATTTTGTCCATAAGCCACTTTACACCGGCATAAAAATTATCGACACCCTGATTCCGATTGGCAAAGGACAGCGGCAATTGATCATTGGCGATGAAGGACTAGGAAGAACGTCAATCGCTATCGACACAGTCATTAACCAAAAAGACAAGAATGTGTTATGCATTTATGTAATGATCGGCCAGAAACGCTCCGCCGTGGTCAGCACCATAGAAACGCTGAAAAATCAGGGTGCGCTGGACTACACGGTGTGCGTGGTCGCCGAAGCCAGCGCCCTGCCCGGATTGCAATATATCGCCCCGTTTGCCGGTTGCGCTCTGGCCGAATACTGGATGGCGCAAGGCCGCGACACCTTGATTATTTACGATGATTTGTCTACCCACGCCAGAACTTATCGGGAACTGTCTTTGTTATTGCGCCGCCCGCCCGGACGCGAAGCCTATCCGGGCGACATCTTCTTTGTCCATTCCCGTCTGCTGGAACGCTCAACCTGCTTGAACGCCGAAAATGGAGGCGGCAGCATGACCGCCTTGCCGATCATCGAAACTAAACAGGGAGAAATTGCCGCTTACATCCCGACCAACTTAATTTCCATTACCGACGGGCAAATCTATCTGGATAACGATTTATTTGTATCGGGATTTCGCCCGGCAATCGACATCACCCGGTCGGTCTCGCGGATAGGCGGCAAAGCGCAGGACATGAGCATCAGTGATCAGGCCGGACAAATGAAACTGGATTATCTGCAATTTCTGGAGCTGGAAGCTTTCACCCGTTTCGGTCAGCGTCTGGAGGCCTCAATGGAAGCTCGAATCAAGCGCGGGCGGCTGCTACGGGAAATCTTGAAGCAGGACCGGCTGGTTCCGCACGGCAACCTTTTTCAACTGGCCTGGTTGACCGCGTTCAATTCCGGGCTATTTAACCAGACTGCTCCTGAGGACATCGCATTGATGCTGATTCGCATCGAACAGGGCCTTGAAACTGCGACACTGACCTTAGACAGCAGCAGGGAACAATGGCAGCAAGCACTCGGCGAATGGCTTAAATCGTCATGAGCCTCAGCCGCGAACTGCAACTGCATATCACCCAACTGAATGAGATACGCAGTATTTTAAACTCCATGAAAAACCTGGCTTTTATGGAAATTCATAAACTACAGCGCTTTAAAAGCATGCAGAGTCAGTCCGTAGCTAATATTGAACGTGCGGCAATGGATTTTTTGGACTTTTATCCCGTCTTGACAGAGACTGGCGACAACGCCGTGCAACTCTGTATTTTGCTGGGAGCCGAGCGCGGTTTTTGCGGCGATTTTAACGAAAGCCTGATTAACGCCATCTCAAACAAAACGTATACCGGCGTTATTGCGATTGGCAGCCGACTTTGTAACCGGCAGGAGTGCATCACCACCGAAGTAATCGCCATACTCGAAGGCGCGAATATCGCCGAAGAAGTGCCCGCAATCATTAACCGTCTGATTGACACCATCAGCGCATTACACAGCAAAGCTACCCCCACTTTCCAGTTGACCGTTGTTTATCACGATAATACAGTCAATCAAATCTGCCAACGACAGGTACTTCCGCCTTTCCCTCAACCGAGTGAGGCCGCGTTTCATTTCGGTAACCCGCCGATACTCAACCTGGAACCCGCCCAGTTCTTTACTGACCTGGTAGATCATTATCTATTCGCCGTACTGCACGAAATTTTTTATATCTCGCTGATGGCCGAAAATCACAGCCGTCTGCAACATCTGGAAGGCGCCGTAAATCACCTCGACGATCAAACCGTAAAGCTGCAAAGAAAATCACAGATTTATCGTCAGGAAGAAATTACCGAAGAGATTGAAGTTATATTGTTAAATAGCGATGTTGAATAAATAAAAAACTGGCAACGGGAGCTCTAACGACAGTTATTGTTTTGCTATTCATGCAGTCGATTATCTAAACACGCTGGGAGGCTGTCCGCGAATAGCAGTTCGTGGTGAGTCCTTCGGCTACGCACAATGCCGTTAAGTTAAGCCGTTCGTGGTGAGCTTGTCGAACCATGAGCAAAATCGATTTATTCAGCGCTTCCCGAAAACGCCAATGTCCACTCTTCATTTTTAAGGGCTATTGCAATCACTATATAAACTGAGATACTTGTAGCGTCTGTTTTACAGGAGATCGAACCTTGACTGAGCGACCAAAAATTCAAAAACCCCAACCTTCTGCACCTCCGTGGCATCTTCTCGAACCCTGGCAGACCACCGCATGGCTTAAGGTCGACCCTGAAAGCGGCCTGAATCATCAGGAGGCGAAAGAACGTCTTGAGACCTACGGTCCGAACGCCATCAAGGAACAAAGCCGCCCGGGGCCGATTCGGATGTTTTTGGGGCAATTCGCCGATTTCATGATTATCGTGCTGATTTTGGCCTGCATCGTTTCGGGTTTGGTCGGCGACTTGACCGATACCATCGCTATTATCGTGATCATTTTATTGAATGCGATCATCGGCTTTATCCAGGAGTACCGTGCGGAAAAAGCGGTTGCCGCGCTCAAACGCTTGTCCAGCCCTACTGCGCAGGTGCTGCGGGAAGGGGCAACCAAAATCATCGCCGCGCATGAGCTGGTTCCCGGTGATCTGGTAATGCTTGAGGCCGGTAATATCGTCCCGGCCGACCTCAAACTATTGGATGTGGCCCGACTCAAGGTGGAGGAGGCCACGCTGACCGGCGAATCGCTGCCGGTCGAAAAATCGGGGGCGCTGATACGGGAGCTGGAGTTGCCGCTCGGCGACCGGCTCAATATGGCATACAAGGGAACGATAGCGACTTATGGCCATGGGGTTGGAATTGTAATCGCCACGGGAATGGACACCGAACTCGGTAAAATTGCCGAACTGCTGCGCCAAGGAAAAGAGACTAAAACCCCGCTGCAACAACGCCTTGCCAGCTTCGGCATGCGCCTTGCCCTTTTGATTTTGGCGGTCTGCGCGATTATTTTCGTGACGGGTTTACTGCGTGGCGAAGAGCCCGTACTGATGTTTATGACCGCCGTCAGCCTGGTCGTAGCCGCCATCCCCGAGGCATTGCCCGCCGTGACCACGGTGACCTTAGCCATAGGCGCGCGCAAGCTGGTCACCAAAAGCGCACTGATCAGGCACTTGCCCGCCGTGGAAACCTTGGGTTCAGTGACCTTCATCTGCTCGGACAAGACCGGTACGCTGACTCAAAACCGCATGCATGCCGAAGCATTCTACGTTGACAAGTGCTTACGTGACGGCATCACCGCCGATTTTCCTGTGCCGCTGTTACGGGCATTGGCTCTGAACAACGATGCCCACCACAACCACGACGGGCAATTGCTGGGTGACTCCACCGAGATCGCCCTGTACCAGGCGGCTGAAAGCGTGGGCTATGTTGGCTTCGATCTAGCCAAGGACGCGCCGCGACTAGATGAGATTCCTTTCGATTCCGAGCGCAAACTGATGACTACGCTGCATCAGGAACATGGCGAACTTGTTGCTTACACCAAAGGCGCGCCGGAGAATGTGCTGCCTCTCTGCGTTAGCCTATGGGGCGGTGACGGCCCGCAACCTCTGCTGAAGGAAACGATACTGGCCGCCGCCGAGAAAATGGCTGCTAAAGGTCTGCGGGTGCTGGCTCTGGCCTATCGACAGTTCCCTGAACGCCCGCAGACGCTGAGCGCCGACTCTGTCGAATCCGGGCTGTGTTTTCTGGGTTTGGTCGGGCTGATGGATCCCCCGCGTTCCGAAGCCAAGGAAGCGGTGGCGCTTTGCAAAACCGCCGGGATCACGCCGGTCATGATCACCGGCGACCACCCGGCCACAGCCCGCGCCATCGCAATCAGGCTCGGTATCGTCGATGACGGATGCAAGGTCCTGACCGGGGCGGAACTGGCACGGATGAGCCTTGCTGAATTCGAGAAGCAAGTCAAAGACGTGCGTGTTTATGCCCGCATGGCACCGGAACAGAAGATCAAAATCGTCAAGGCGTTACAGGATCGGGGAGAATTCATAGCGATGACCGGGGATGGAGTCAACGATGCCCCGGCTTTGCGGGCCGCCAATATCGGCATCGCAATGGGCAAGAGCGGCACGGATGTGGCACGGGAGGCCTCGCACATGGTGCTGCTGGATGACAATTTCGCCACCATCGTCATCGCTGTGCGCGAGGGGCGACGGATTTACGACAACATCCGCAAATTTATCGAATATTCTTTGACCGGGAATTCGGCGGAGATCTGGATGCTGTTTCTGGCGCCATTCTTAGGTTTGCCGATCCCGTTGCTGCCCATCCATATCCTCTGGATCAATCTGGTCACCGATGGCTTACCGGGACTGGCCCTGGCCGTCGAACCGGAAGAACGGGGCATCATGCAACGTCCGCCCCGTGCTCCGCAGGAAAGCATTTTTGCGCAAGGCATGTGGCAGCATATTCTGTGGATTGGCCTGTTGATGGCTGGCGTTTCCTTATTCGCCCAAGGCTGGACCTATTTTACCGGTTCCGCCCACTGGCAGAGCATAGTGTTTACCGTGCTCACTCTTTCACGAATGGGACTTGTGTTGGCGATCAGATCGGAACGGGAATCGCTGTTCAGTCAGGGGCTGTTTTCCAACATGCCGCTGTTAGGCGCAGTGCTGTTGACCTTTGGCCTGCAATTGGCGGTGTTGTATGTGCCGGTCTTGCAGCCCATCTTCAAAACCGAGGCTTTGAGTCTATATGAATTTCTGTTCTGCTTGGCGCTTTCTTCGGTGGTGTTTTTTGTAGTGGAAATCGAAAAATGGCTGCGCCGCCGGGGCTGGATTTATCGAAATGGGCCGAAAAATTCAAAGTCGGCTTAAGGTTTGATACGAATAGAGCTGTCACTCACCCTTCCATCCATATAATCAGTGCACTAGTAATAACCGCAGCCATGACTGCGCGGATACCGGACCACAACCAGAAACTATGCTCGATTTTGCCAAGATATGTTCCCAACAGGTAACTGCTCACCCCTTTTTAAATCGCAAAGCCTACTTTGAGGCGACCAAAGCAAGCTTTGGACCTTATGAATTTAAACAGAGCGATTTGTGATGTGCACAATCCAGCATTGGTCAGGGTGAGCAGTTACCTTCGTTGAATTATGCAATACCAGTATCACCCAAGGCTTAGAATAATAGCCAACATCAAGTCGCCTAAAGCACCCACTTCTGGTAACCTCTAACAACCTTAAACTGCTGAACTTAACACTATGGCTCAATACATCTACTCAATGAACCGGGTCGGCAAAATAGTCCCGCCCAAAAAATATATTCTCAAAGACATCTCGCTGTCTTTTTTCCCCGGCGCAAAAATCGGCGTCCTGGGCTTAAACGGCTCGGGTAAATCGACGCTGTTGCGCATTATGGCGGGCATCGATAAGGAGATTGAAGGCGAGGCTATCCCGCTTAAAGGCATTAAAATCGGTTATCTGCCGCAAGAACCGCAACTTGATCCCAATAAAACCGTGCGTGGCAATGTTGAAGAAGCGGTCGCGGAAATTAAGGCGACTCTGGAACAACTTGATGCGGTCTATGCGGCTTACGCGATGCCCGATGCCGATTTTGATAAATTGGCATCGGATCAGGCGCGACTGGAAGACATCATCAATGCCTGCGACGGCCATAATCTGGAACGTAAGCTCGAAGTCGCCGCCGATGCGTTGCGGCTGCCGGATTGGGATGCGGATGTCACCACGTTATCGGGTGGCGAAAAACGCCGCGTGGCCTTATGCCGGTTATTATTATCCAACCCCGACATGCTGTTATTGGACGAACCGACCAACCATTTAGATGCGGAATCGGTCGCCTGGCTGGAAAGATTCCTGCACGATTACCCCGGCACTGTGGTTGCGGTAACCCATGATCGTTACTTCCTGGACAATGTGGCAGGCTGGATTCTGGAACTGGACAGAGGTTCCGGCATACCGTGGGAAGGTAATTACTCCAGTTGGCTGGAGCAAAAAGGCAACCGTCTGTTGCAGGAGGAAAAACAGGAATCTTCCCGCCAGAAAGCCATGAAAGAAGAGTTGGAATGGGTGCGCTCCAGCCCCAAAGGCCGCCATGCCAAAAGCAAGGCCCGATTGGCGCGCTTTGAAGAGCTGTCTTCATCCGACGTGCAAAAACGCAACGAGACCCAGGAAATTTACATTCCACCCGGACCTCGTTTGGGCGACGTGGTAATTGAAGCCGACAATATCAGCAAGGCTTTCGGCGACAAGCTGTTATTCAACGGCTTGAGTTTTAAACTGCCGCCCGGCGGCATCGTCGGCATTATCGGCCCGAACGGCGCGGGTAAAACCACGCTGTTCCGCATGATGGCCGGCGTTGATAAGCCCGATTCGGGCAATTTAACACTGGGGCAAACCGTTCAACTCGCCTACGTTGACCAGTTGCGCGATGACCTGGATCCGAAAAAAACCGTATTCGATGAAATTTCCGACGGGCTGGATTTGATTACCGTTGGCAAATATGAAACGCCATCACGGGCTTATGTCGGCCGTTTTAACTTTAAAGGTGCAGACCAAGGAAAACGTATCGGCGATCTTTCCGGCGGCGAACGCAACCGTGTACATTTAGCCAAGCTGCTTAAAACCGGCGGCAACGTGCTGTTGCTCGATGAGCCGACCAACGATCTGGACGTTGAAACCCTGCGCGCATTGGAAGAAGCGTTGCTGGCGTTCCCCGGTTGCGCAGTGGTTATTTCGCATGATCGCTGGTTCCTGGACAGAATCGCCACGCATATGCTGGCATTTGAAGGCGACAGTAACGTGGTCTGGTTTGAAGGTAACTATGAAGATTACGAAGCCGACCGTCATCGCCGCTTGGGCAGCGATGCGGATAATCCTCATCGGTTGAAATATAAAAAGCTGACCGGCTAATCAACACTGATCAGTTGATTGTGGGGGCGACTTCAGTCGCCCCTATAAAATCTATAACCAAACAGCATCCCATAACGGATAATTATCCAGTTTTTCAACCGGTTTTGCCCGCAAAGGATTAGCCACAATATAACGGGCGATGTTCTTGATGTCTTCGTCTTTTCTTAGCCCATATTTAACACCGCCCCCCAAAATTTAACTAAAACCAAGCTGAGAGGCGCGCGTAAGCCATTGATTTTATATATTGTCAGCTGAGCTTTAATGTTATTTTCATTTTGTAGTGCCATAATAGATATATAGGCCTATTGCAAATTTTTCCAGGCTGCGCTATTTTGTATCCATCATGTATATCCGTCGAACTCATACCAACAATTCATCTACAGGCGAACGCTATTACACCTATCGTTTGGTGGCGAGCCAACGTGTGGATGGAAAACCGCGTCAGATGACCCTATTGAATCTGGGCAGGCACTTCACTGTTGATCAAGATTTGTGGCCTTCGCTTTGTGTAAGAATTGAGCAATTGCTGAGCCACCAAATTGAGTTATTGCCTATCGACTTGCCGACAACCGTTGAACAGGCGGCGCAACGCATTGCCGCTCAGCTCATTGCACAACGGGCGGTCGTGAGTCCAGCACCGGTTGTGGATGAGGGGCATTCAGCCCCTGTTGAGTCCGCCGCGTCTGTAGAGTCCATCAAGGCGGCGCCCATCGATCTGCAAACTGTAGATGTGGATTCCCTGGAATTGACCCGGCCCAGGACCGTAGGTGTAGAACAGTTAGGACTTTGGGCCATGCAGCAGCTGAATTTCCTCGACTTGCTGGACCGATCGGGCATCAATGGCGCACAGATAGCAGCGATAGTGGGGTCCATTATCGGGCGCATGGCGGGTGTAGGTTCGGAGTTGGCCACCCACAACTGGTTAAGGAAGCAAAGCGCCCTGGGTGAATTATTGGAGGTTGACTATGAAAGCCTGCCTTTGATGACGATGTATCGGGCGGCAGATGCTTTATGGAAGCACA
>Ga0315284_10015170_pt1 | contig 10958 bp, 8 predicted proteins | sample YL17G09_16_MG_FD_203696 | JGI IMG/M metagenome (GOLD analysis project Ga0315284, IMG submission 203696) | Sediment microbial communities from Yellowstone Lake, YNP, Wyoming, USA - YL17G09_16 | ecosystem: Environmental > Aquatic > Freshwater > Lake > Sediment | place: USA: Wyoming | collected...
ACGCACTTTTCCGCGGCAGCAACCGCGCTGGCGCTATCGCCAAGGCCGATCCACGCGCCAAAATTTTTTCTGCGCGGGGGCAAGTGCGTAACTTGGGCTAGGCAGGGGGGCGCTGTGTTCGGAAGATGTTTACCTACGATCTTGACGCGTACCCAGCGGCGGGGGGGGCGGTAAGAGGTGGCCGGGCCGGGAGTTGAGGTGCTTGTGGAAGCAAGTAGCTGCGAAAACACCGACCCTAAACCGACCCCAAATCGACCCCCAAACGACCCCAAAACGACCCCAAAGTGACCCCGAAACGACCCTCAAATGACCCTGTTTTGACCCCAAATCGACCCTGAAACGCGAGGGAATGACGATTGCCGATTGCCGAATGAATGAGGAAGGACGGAGGGGAAGCGACGAAGGGGAATGAGAGACGGCACGCTTGCGGGCGCAGCGCGGAGGAGGCGGTATGCAATTGTCAAAGAGCATCTCCTCCGAACCAAAGGAGGAGGGGCGGCCGGGCCGCTATCCGTAAGGTATTCGACGCCGGCGGGGGGATTTGGCCGAAAAATGTAGTTTTTTGGGAAGGCACGAAGGCATTGGGGCGCGAAGGGCCGAAGGGGAGGAGCAGTCGGGATTGGGGGTGGCGGGGTGGGCGAGATGGGCGGGAGGGGCCATGAGGGCTTGGGGAGCAGGCCGGGTGACGTGGCGGGGGCCGGGGGGTGGCGATGGGTGGCGAGGCGTTGGCCCGATTCGCACCGCATGCGAGGCGATGAAAAGCGCACCTGTTCCGCTTTCCGCCGCCGACACCTGCCAACAACATTCCGCTACGGTTCCTGACACCGTTTCCGCGCCCGGGAATGATGACCGTCAACAAAAGTGACCGGCTCACAGGCTCAGGCGTAACTCGTGTCTCGATCATGATCTACTCCCGAGCCCGACATGTGGAGCTGACTCATCGCCCACAAGGTCCGGTAGTCCTAGCTTCCGGCGAACGCGGTTCGCGTCATCCAGACTGATGTGGTAGATGGACATCGAATAGCCGGCCCGTGCTATCGGCTGGAATTCCAGGAAGTAGTCAAACTTGTGATCGAGGCGGTGAAAATGGTTGACGCTGATGGCGTACCATCCCGGGCGGGGGCCGAACTGCTCGGGAGTGGCCATGGTGGTATCAGCCGCCTTTGGGCCAATTGGGGGGTCCTCACACTCGATGCCGGCAAGTTCGGGATCGATCAGGGGCAGATCGTAGGAAACATGAAACGGGCGCGCTTCAGGATGTTGATCATACCAGCTCTTCAGATACAGCAGATCCTGACCCCAGTCAGCGTTGCTATTGCCCAGATGAAAGTGCCCGTTCCTGGGGCCGCCCACAAGTTCGTTGAAAAAGGAGAGGCTATGAGGCACGACAACGAGGCTGCTCAAGCACGAATAGCCCAGGAACAGACACCCGACGATCACAACAGCGCGATGGCCCACGTTCACCGCACATCCCACTCTACTGATCAAGATGAAGATGAATGGGAAACCCGGCAAGACGTAGCGGAGATGGTGGTTAAAGCCGGTTTGCGAACTCACCAGCGTCAGGACAACCGCGAGTGGCAGCACAAGGAGCAGTTCCTCTCGGAGCGGTGCCGCGTAACACCTTGAGCAGGCAATGACTCCGCCAATCGCCAGCAGCAGCAATAGCCACGTCCCCAACGGCTCTTTGACCAGCATGGCGTAAAGATAGTAGTACCACCACCCGCCTAGCCGCCATTCGCCTCGAAGGTACGACATCATCTTGCACTCGAAGTCACGCTTCTGCAGGTCGATCCCCAGGAGGTAGTTCTCCGGAAGTGGGATGGGCAGTCTGCCGTACCAAGAGCCAGTGAAGCGGTTGTCCCAACCTGCCCGGGCAGTCTCCGCTGACCTGGGACCGCCGAGGGCACGAGAGACAAACCGGTATTCTGCGAGCGGCTTGCAGGAACCTTCAAAGACGTAACCCAGGTTAACGACCCACAACGCCAGCAACAGCACCGCAACGACCTGCGCTCCCTCGCGAAGCCACTGCCGTGCAATAGGACGCATAGGACTGAGCAGCCGCCAGCCGATCCATAATGCGGGCCAGAGCACGAGCAGAATCAGCCACGTCGTCTTGCTAAGCTCAGCCAGCCCCAGTCCCATGCCCGCCAATGCTGCTCGATGCAGAGTCGGATGGAGCAGCCACCGTCGCCACAGGAAAGCTGCCGTGACGCCAAGGCCTGCGGCACCCATGTCCGGGGTCATGAGGTGGCCGTAAGCCAGAACACTGGGAGAGAAGACCCACAAGATCAAGGCTGTGCGTGCCGCCCATTGCCCCCACAGCTCCTGGGCCCAATGATAGCAAATCCATGCGCCCAGAAGGCTAAATGGGATGCACATGCAACGCGCCAGCGCTAGCAGAACGAAGTAACTACTCCCCGCCTCGCGAGCCACTTCCGCTCCCATTACAAACTCCGAGCGTGCACCTGGCTGACCATACATCGCATCTAGATCTGGTTTGATGGCCGGAAGCCAGAACGCCACCGGCGCGGTCGCCACCAGGCGCACCAGCGGAGGGTTCACGGGATACAACCGAAATCGCCCCGAGCGCCAGTGTTCCAGGCCAGCGGCAACATGGCCTATTTCGTCCCATGTTGCACTATCTCCATACGCCTGCCATGTCAGTAGAATCGCGTGAATCGCCAGCAGGCCAAGAACTGTGCGGTTCCCGTTTCTCCAGACTCGTGCCCAGCGAATACTCCCAATTCCGCCATTCATCACGCTGCCTCAATCGTGAATGCATAGTCCTACGCCTTGGCAGCAGTGCGACGACGCATCCAGATGCAGATCGCAGCAGCCGCGACTAGAACACTCGCCAATGCTGCAATTACTCTGCCGTATGACCACTGCTGAGGTGGCGTGCCAACGGGGGGTTCAAGCGAAAGAGGCCGCGTTGTGTATGACTTTGCCGCGCTCGAATCGACCCGATCGGTGATATTGGCTTGGGGTGGTTCATGCAGGATGCGCGCCTCTGGATTTGCCAACGGGAGGAGTTTGTATTTCCCGTCCGAGAGCACCACATATGAGATGTTTTGAACTGTATCCACGACGTGCGAGCCAACCGGGAATACCACATCCACGTCTGAGTCCGTTACTTTACCAACTGAGAACTGCTCGACGTCGTAAGTAATCTCGGTCTGTTCCTGATCTGCATATGTCCCACTCTGACGGATGGCCTTTTTCGGAACCCATAGACCATCCACCTGTTCTGACGTCAAAACTTCCAGTGTTCCCTTCATGAACTCCTTTTTCTCTCCGTAGATGTGTTCTGCGCGTACGGTCATGAAACTGTGTTTTGGATCGAGCCAAAGCCATCGCCGCCACTCGCCTTGGCGCACCAGCACGCTCAGGGCGCGCACGCCCCGGACGTCGGCTTCGGTTATCTCGATTTTCGCACCATGATCGATGGCATCGCGAAACCACACCGTGACAGGTCGGCGTGTCAAATCCGCATCGATACGAAAGCCAAGCAGCTCGCCCAATCTGTGATACCCAAAATTCCCGCTCTCTTTAGGGTCAATTCGGCACTGGTGGTAGGGAGTGCCCAGGTAGGGCGGAAAGCCGATCCCTTTTGCCACTTTACCGTCCCAGTTCATGATCGACTCGGCTCGCACCTCGCCGTTCGGGTCATGGAATTTGTAGTCGATCCGATGCATCCAGCATTTGTCGCCAATCCGCCGAAGCTCATAAACGTGTCGCGTCATGAATCGCCGTGCCCCGTTGTCTTTGCGTACGTTGACGTATGTTTCTCGGACCTTATAGGCCACATTTTCAAGAGACCGGTCGCGCGCATCGAGGACGGCCAGTACGAAGTTGAGCTTATCAGCATCCGCCAGCGCGCCAAACGCCCCGAAGTCGAAGACGTCCGGCTCGACCTGCGCTGCCAATGCTGGAGGCGACACAGCAGCAACGACAGCCGCAAGCCACCACCAATGTGCAACGACGCCTCTCATGGATGACCTCACTTTCGGGCAACTCACACGTACGCATGAAATCCACACGCATGGCGGAGCGCCAGACTCCAGAGCGGTCCTCGGTTCCTCGCAGCATCGTCCGGCAGCACCGTCCGTCCGGCAAGGCGACGGAAGCCATCCGAGGCATTCTGGCGATATGGCAACCACACCCTCTGCGAATCTGGGGACCCGCACGGGAAGCGGCCAAGTTGCGAAGCACGGTCACAGGAAACCGTTGCTCTCACTGGACCGTATCTTCACAATTAAAGAAGTTGCAGTCGCCTACCACTTCACCATCAGTGGTATTACACTCGCAGAGTATAGCTTTCAGTGGATCCGGATCGTTCGGAATGCATTTGCCACTCTTGAGATCTCCGCAGGCGATCGGAGGGTCTTCCAAGATGGCGCAGTGGAGATAGACATCGGTCAGGCCTGCCACACAGATCCGCGAACTGACGATGGGGCCCCCATTGCAACGAGTGCAGTCAGGGGGATTGCCGCCGGGGTCTTTGCAGTCGTGGTTCAAGCTCGTCCACAGGCCGAAACATGTGGGGTGCTCCGGGGTCACATCGTTGCAAGTGACCGTCGCCGACCTGCAATAGTAGCTGAGTTTCAGATCCTTGTAGGCCGCGGTACCCTGACGTACGAGAAGCGTGGTCAGGGCGACTGCGGCTAGTACAACCATCAGACCGATTTTGGTTCGCATGATTCGTCTCCTTTTCGAACGAGTAGAGATGATTAGAAGCCCGACCTCCGGGCTCCAAGTACTTACCTGTTATCTGCCTCCAATGAGGACAATGGGAACATCCAAGTGATCCTCGGTGGTCTTGATGCGAAGGACCGCGGTCTTCATGCCCCGAACACCCGGCGCGCAACGGACCGTGACATTTGCCCAATCGGCATTGGCTTCGGCCGCACTGGCGATGTGCCGTATCTGAACCGACAACTCCATTCCGGCAGGTGCCACAATCGCGCCTTCCGGGTTCTTGGCCGCGCCGGCTCCGGCAATGCGCACACGAATCTGAGCCGTATCGACTGGAGGCTCCTTGGTGAAATCAAAGAGGATGGACTCCGGTCTTGCAGATAATGCACCCTTCGAGCGCACTTGGACTGACACCGGAATGGGCCGTGGATCGAGGGATGTATAAAGCCAGACCGGAAACGTGTCCCAGCCCTTGGTACGCCGAACGTGCACTCTGACTGCAAATCTGGCAGGTTCGGCTCCCACCATCTCGTCAACCGCCAACCGTCGTACCTCAACCGATGGATCACCGCTACGGATTTCGGTAATGCGAAATGGCGGCTGATGTGCCCCGTGTGAGACCTCAAACAACTTCTCCTCTGAGGGACCGGGATCCAACTCGCCGAAGTCCAGATGGCGGGGCCAAATGCGAATTGGACTTTCGACCCTTCCAGTGATCGTCAATGCTAGGGGTGCGGATGTCGCTTCATCTGTCACCAGCATCACCCGAGCCGTTTGGTATCCATCGCGGTCCCGCCAGTCTGCCTTGAGCGACATGTTCAGCGTGCCATGAGGTGCAACGACTGCATTGTCTGGGAGATCAGCCGTCGTGCAGCCGCAACTCGATGCTTTTCGCACAATACGGATGGGACGGGCACTCGTGTTCCTTAACGTGAACCGATGAGCGGCTGTAGACATTTGTTCAGGCGTTAGCAGTCCGAAATCGTGCGTTGGCTGATCACAGACGAGCCCGGAAAGCCGCGGCAGATGCCTGCCGCCGGAGATGATCCGCGAAACGACCCATGTAGAGAACACCAAGGCCACGCCGAGCATCAAGACGGACAGAACGATCGATCGCCGATGGGCGCTCGCAGCAATCGTGTTCGTATTGGAACCGTTCTCACTCATAGGATTCACGCTGATTCTGTTTCCCTTGGCTCACCTTGACCACCCGGCCATCATTCAGGAAAAGGATTACTGGTGTCATAACGAACCACTCGCGCGCGTCGCTCAGACGGCCAACTGCCCAATATGGCACCCCTGCTTGTGCAGCGGCTGTAGCAGACTCATATGGTGGCATCTCAACCAGCGCAACACGGGGCGCGTCTTTCCGCCCTGCTGTTTGCCCAGCCAACCGTCTGAAATACGCCACGGCCTAAGGGCAATCGGGGCAGGTGTGCTGGTGCATCACAACAATCCACCGCCCCTTGCTGAGTTGCTTGCCAATATCGATGTGCTCTAAAATGGGCAGTTGCTGCCCCTTCCACGTCTCCGGCTCCAGCAAAACAAAGTAGCCATAACCCAGGCTCATCCCGCTGGCGGCCAAGTAGTCGGGCACCGACACGGTCGCCCCATATGCCCCAGCGGCACTCAGCAAAATGACTGAAGACGCAGTCGCGAGCACTTGGGGCCAGCGATGTGGCATCACAGGGCCGACGCGTGCAGGCCATGTGACAAGGAGTCCGAGAACAACAGCGAGGTCCATTACTGCGGTTAACCACGGATTAACCTTAATCGGCCCAAAACAGCCACAGTCTGCCTCGCCCATCAGGCCTTTGTACAACGAAACACAGGCAAAGAGCGCAAAACAGCTCAACGAAACCCGCCAAGCTCCTCTTGCGTACAGGCCGCTGAGCAACCAAATGCACAATGCGATCTCGAATTGAATCAGTACGACTAGCAAGGGCCCTGAGCTCGACTTTTGCCGTTTTTCCGGCACCTGAGATGCCGGCTTTTCCGGGGGTTTTCGCGCGGTCGAGGGAGTTTTGGAACACCCGCTTCACGCAGGTGGCGTCACGAAAAAGTCGGAATATGCGGTTTTTCGGGCATTTTGGCAAACCCTACCTCCAGAAAATGGCAAAAGTCGAGCTGAGGCGATGCCTCCAAAGCCGATGTCAGTCTGCCCAATACGCAGACCGATTCCCTTCAAGGCCGCGGCTGCAAGTAATATCGCCGCAACGAGTATGCGAACTGCCAGACGAGCAATACATCGCCAACGGCTCAAGCTTGCTGGGGTGCGGCGCATATCCGGCGGCCGTACCTGATCTTCCGTCGAAGCCAGCGCATCGCGGCGCGTCGTAGCCTCGCCTCACCACATGGCCCGGCAGAACGACAGCCAAACGAAAACGCGCAGCCCCAAGGAATGCCACCACTTCCGAGCCAAGACGTATTCGTCTACCTTCACTCTTGCACAAACTTACCCAGTTACCCAGATAGTCAAGAGCACTTCGTCTTGCAGCCTTCGAGAACCGCACAACACCGTGCCATGCACACGGGAGCAGCCCGCGTACGTCCACAACCGTTTAATGCTTCATAAACCCAGATAATATGCACAAAGTCCGTGAATCCCAGCCTCTAAAGCTGACCAAGCTCGCGAACCGCGCCATTGATACTGCGCGAGAGGATGCAATGCAAGGAAATTCCGGTGAAAAGAATGCGAGGGCGTGGCCAGGGATTTTGGCAGGAGCATGGCCTTGAGGTGGGATCAAGCTTGGCAGGGAAGGACTACCTGGAGGTTGTATGGACAGGGACGTCCTGGATCGGCAGTTGATGGAGTTGTGTCAGAAGGCGATGGATCGCGGCCAGTGAATGGCCGGTGCGTCGGATCTTCCGGAAGCTGGCGCTGAGGCTGAAGCAGTCAGGGATGAAGTGGGGCCGGGATAACGCTGCGGGCATGATGAATCCGCAAGCCCTCTACGACAGTGGGCAGGCCCGAACCTACTGGGAAGGCCGCAAGAATGGCGGCTGATGCCAGAGAAGATGGCCACGGCCAAGCGGGGACGCCATTTCCGGATGCCGCCACGGTCGGACCGAACCCTGGGCCTCTGGCGCCCCCCCGCGTATCTTCGGCCTGCCTCGGTCGTTACTTCAGGTTGTCCAGAGCTGTACGGATGGCCGCCGCTTGCGCGTGATCGGGGCCGTGGAGTTTCACGACAGCCGCCATTGCCTTCTCATAGTGGTCGCGAGCCGCGGTGGTTTCGCCAAGTGCCTGGAGCACTTCGCCGAGGGAGTCGACGTCGCGGGCGACGTCCGGGTGAGTGGGTACATAGGCAGCGGTGTTGATGGCCAAGGCCCGCTCAAAGTGCTGCCGCGCCTCGGCCAGGCATCCGGACGACTTCATGACGCTGCCGAGATTGTGGAGGATGCTGGCGACCGTCGGATGCAGCGGGCCGAGCTTTGCCTCCGCCACGGCCAGCGCCGCGTCGAAGCACGCGCGAGCCCCCTCGACATCGCCCAGGCGCATCCGCGCGTAGCCGAGGTTGTTCATCGTGCTGGCCGTTTTCGGGTGGTGCTCGCCGAAATGCGACCGGTACACGGCCAAGGCCCACTCGAAATGCTTCAGGGCATTGGCCGGGTCGCCCGATGCCATCAGGCACATGCCGTAGTTGTTCACAATGGTCGCCACGTGCGGGTGATTGTGGCCATGGGTCGGCTCGTCGATGCCCAAAGCCCATTCGTAGTGGTGTCGGGCCTCGGTCAGGTTGCCGAGGCGCATATGCACGCGGCCGAGGTCATTGACGACGGCGGAGACGGCGGGGTGCTTGTCGCCGTAGGCCTTGCGAGCCAGCTCCAGGGCCCGTTCGAGAAGCTCCTTGGATTCAGCGAAGTGCCCGTCCTTCAGAAGGTACCGGCCGGCTTCGTTGAGGAGGCTGGCGTTGACCTCGGGAGCTACATCAAGGGCCTCGGCGTGCGCGGTCACGGCCGAGACGTGCGGCATCAACGCCGAGCACTGCCCCCAGGTGCCGATATCGATGCTCTCGAAGGCAAATGCATCGTTGATCAGCCGCAACGCCACCTCGGCCCAATGCTTTCGATCTACCAGAGACAGGCGGTCGCGTGTGACGGCCGCCACAAGCCGATGCAGCGAGATGGCCTGCTCGTTGGCATCGATGAGCGAATACTGCAGCAGCGCCGCCACCGCGCCGTCGAACATGGCCGCGTTGGAAAGGCTCCCGGAGAGCGGATAGGGGATCACATGCGCGCCGCGCGAGAGGAGATCGCGGCGGATCTCATCGGCGGACAGAAACGCGCACAGATTCAGCAGATCCCCCGCCGCCCGCGAAGCCCCGCGAATCCTGTCGAACGAAATGTCCCAGGTGGTGGCGACGGTGTCCGGATAGTCGCCGCCCGGCTGCGTCAGCCGCAGCACATCCTGCCGATGCGTCTGGAAACGCTGAAGGTAATCCTCGAAGCTGATGTGCGTCTGCTCGATGCACGCGCCGGCCTGCTCCAACGCCAGCGGCAGATCGCCCAGGGCATCGGCCAGGCGGTTGACGGTCTCATCGGGTTCGGTGAGGCCGGTGCGTTTGCGGAGAAACTCGACCGCTTCGCTGCGCTGCCATGGGCCGAGGTGGTACGACCCGCCCACGCCGCGCCAGTTGGGGTTGCGGCTGGTGATGAGGACGTTGCCGTTGCGGCTCTGCGGCAGCACATGGCTGATGGCGTTTGGGCCGGGTACGTTGTCGAAGATGAGCAGCCAGTCGCTGCGCCGGTCCAGCGCCCGGCGGATCGCGTCGCAGACCACTTCTGGCGGGGCGCTCTCCCTCACGCCGCCCGACAGATGCCCCCCCAGCCGGAGGAAATCGGTGGCCAGAGTGATCGGCTCCTCGGCCCGCACCCACCAGACGATGGCGTACTCCTGCCTGTGGCGATAGGCATACTCCAGAGCAAGCTGTGTCTTGCCCACGCCGCCGAGGCCGTGGATCGCCTGCGTGCGCTGGGCGGGGTCGTGGCCCATGAAGGACTCGTAGAGGTATTGGAGGGACTTTTCGCGGCCAGTGAAGTTGGGATTGCGGTTGAAGGGGACATTCCAGATCGGCGACAGGACCGTTTGCGTCGGTGGGTTCACAGACATGAGTGAGGTTCTCTTTCCCGAGGGCGTAAAGCAAGGCAACAGCGCGTCGCCCCTCTGTGCGGCATTGTAGCGGATGTCCAGCGGGAAGGGGCAACGCGAACAGGGCGGATCGAGTCAGGCTGCCGGTACGGGGAGGACGACGACGCCGTTGCTGATATGGCCGCGATAGGTCATGGCGGTCTCCTTGTGGGCCGGGTGTAGGTGTATTGTAGCACGAGCAAGGTGCGGGGGTAGAGGCGATGTAGGGGCATTTTGTGCTTGCATGCGGGCAATGGGGAGGTGATAACCTTGCTGGAAGCGTTTTCGAGGGCGGGAGTTTGAGCACCAGGTTGTCGCGGACGATGACGGGAAGGACATGGCGGGCGGGCCGGTGTATACCGGGGGGCCAATGAGGTGGGTTTCCAACGCTCAATCCGTGGACCGGCGCGAGATCAGCATCATGGCGGTGCTGGAAACGCTGGCGGCCGGCGCGGCGGCGGTCTGGATCGCGTGGCGATTCCAGACCCTCCGACATTTCGCGTTCGGCGCGATCGTGGTCCCGCTGCTGCTGCTGAGGACGAAGGAGTCGGTGGAGCTGGGGTTGGGGTGGTTTGCGGTGACAGCGGAGGGGGTGGTCGAACTCCAACGCAAATTCCTAGATCTATTCCCGTCGCGGTGGAACCTTACCGTGAAAGTGCTCGCAATCCCGCTCCTTGTGGTCGGGGCTGTGATCGGGCTTTTCCTATGGGCCGCAGGCGCGCTGGCATGCCGGACGGGCGTCACGCTGTGGACGGCGATGCGACATCCGGTGCTGACGCTGCGGGCAATTCCCGACAACTGGCGCCGCGTCGTCCTTTGCAAGGACGCGGGCACGCCGCCGGAACTGATGCCGGGTCTGGAGACGGATCGGAGCGCCCGCTCTGACGATGATCGCATCAAGGTTTTACGAATCGGGGACTTTTGGGAAGTGGTCCGGGGCGAGATGGAGCACACGGCCAACCGTCGCGACTGTTCTACCAAGATCAAGGCGGGTCTTGGGATCGGGTGCATAACCGTCGTTGTCGGCCAAGGATGGCCGATAAGGGATATGGCGAACGAAATCCAAGGGAACTTCGATCACGGAGGATCGACCATGCCTCGAATCACTGTGGAAGAACTTAAGTCTCGG
>Ga0315284_10015171_pt1 | contig 10958 bp, 7 predicted proteins | sample YL17G09_16_MG_FD_203696 | JGI IMG/M metagenome (GOLD analysis project Ga0315284, IMG submission 203696) | Sediment microbial communities from Yellowstone Lake, YNP, Wyoming, USA - YL17G09_16 | ecosystem: Environmental > Aquatic > Freshwater > Lake > Sediment | place: USA: Wyoming | collected...
ATTATCTCCCGGTACGGAAATGTCGGAGGGGACGATGGCCGGCCGCCAGGCGGCCAAGGAAGACGACTGGTCCGACGTGGGCAGGCTCGCGCCCGTGGGCCAGTTCATCGACAGGCTCATCGGAAACGTCAACGCCGGGGCCGGCCGCACAGCCCGGGCCCTGGCCAGCCTGACCGACTCCCTGAGCCGTATCACCGGCATGGAGAAGGGCGGGATGTTCGACGACTGGTCCAAGAACCAGGAGTTCATCGCCGACTACTTCCGGGCCAAGTCCGGGGCTGTCTCCGGGACGAACCAGAAGGAGATCGGTGGATTCGGCCGGATCGTTGCTGACGTGGGCGGGTCCCTGCTGTGGGACATCCCTCAGATCATGGCCATTCCCCAGTACGGGCTGGCCGTTCACGGTGCGGCCTACGGGCTGGCCGAGGGCGGAGTTGTGGGCATGATTCGGGGAGGGGTTTCAGGCGCCCTTACCCACGGGATCTTCAAGGGTATCGCTCTTCTTCCCACCGGGGCCCGCATGCCGACCGCGGCTGGAGTTGGTGGGTTTATGTCCGCCGTAGAGGGTGGAAACGCCACCGACATCGCCACCGGTGCGGCAACATGGGCCATCCTGACAGGCAAGGGCGGTCCCGAGACGTCCCTCAAGGAGTTCAAGAGCAGGTACAGCACCCCGCCGGCGGTCAAGGCTGGCATTGAGGGGTACAAGACCAGCCGGATGGTCCAGCGGATCGAGACGTCCGGGATAACTCGCCAGGAGTTTCTTGGCAAGTATGACCAGATGAAGCACCTTATCTCGGAGGACGTGGCCAGGGACATCATCCTCGAGTGGAACCCCAACGCCACGGCCGCGGACATCGCCAAGGCCGGCGGAGCGAAGGAGCTCCTGGACAAGGCCGTCGCCTCTGCCAAGCAGGTCATCGAGAAGAGCGAGAAGTTCAACGCCGCCGTCGGAAACGTCGTCGCCAAGATGAGCGACGAACAGCTGGATAGGACCCGGGGAGAGATGCAGTCCCCCCGGCCCGTGGACGACGTTGATAACCCCGCACAGCGGAGGATCTGGTCCGACACGATCGACGCGGAGATCGCCAAGAGGGTTCCCAGGCCCATCGACCCCACAGAGTTTGCCGTTGAACAGCCCGCCCCCAAGCCACCGACAGGAGAAGCCGGCCCCGTAATGCAGGACTGGGCGGGCAGGGAAGTAGACCGCCTGGGCAAGTTGGCGGACAAGACCATGGAGGAGGAGGGCGGGGCCCCGTTCGTCTTCAACAGTGGAGCTATCCTCAAGACGGACGCGCAGGGGAGGGGTGTCGGAGGCGGACCCGTTCCCCTTGGTCAAAAGTATTTTGACGACCTGGCGAGAGGCAATACCCCGGCTGGTGACATTATCGTCAATCCGCCCGGGTCTAAGGTTATTGCCACCAGCAAGAACGCCGCCGGCCAGATCGTCGAAAAGCCCTTGAGCGGAAAGGACCGAGTGGAGCGGCTCATGATTATGGTCCCATACCTGAAGCCCCAGACCACGGCCAACGGGTACATCCGCATCCAGGTACCCAACCACCCATTTGCCGACGCGTATGGGACCGTGGCTCTCCATCGGATAGTGTGGGAGCAGTACCACAACAAGCGTGTGGCCCCGTGGGAAGAGGTTCATCACAAGAACGAGGACATCACAGACAACAGACCGGAAAACCTGGAGCTCCAGCCCACCAAGGAAGCGCACCAGGCCGTCCATGCCGGGCGTACCCCGACCGAGCTCGAGTCCAGTTTTCCTCTCAACTTCGACAGGAGCCTGAATCCAAAGCCACAGACCGAGGCGGAGAAGAAGGATCAAGAGGATCTTCTGAATGGTCTTACCACTGTGGCTGGACTTGGGTACAAGTATTCGGACATCGTCCCGCCGGAGAGAGGGAGGCCCGGCAGGCCGGCTCCATCTCCGGGACTCGAGCGGGGAGGAGCCGCGGAACCCCAGGCGCTATTGGCATACCCGGGGCCCCCTCCCGACCGCCTGATAAAGTCGGTTACGAAAAGAGGTCTTCGGTACGTAGAGCCGGCCAGGAAATCCACCATCGAGAACGACGGCAGTACGTTCAACTCCACCATGGGAGACATGGGTATGAAAGATTACTACGTCTCCGGCATCATTCCGGAGGCGCGGGTGAAGTATCCCGGGAACGACGTTCCGGCGCAGATCATGGAGAAATTCTGGAAAGACAACGCGGAACTCATCGCCTCGGACCCCCAGCACCTTGGGGTTGGAACGTGGTTCAACAAGAAAGACGGCATGACGCACATCGACGTGGTCGCCACCATCCACGCGAATGAGAACGGAAAGGCCGCGGTGGACTACCTCGGCCGGAAATACAAGCAGATCGAGGTCACCTATCTGAAAGATTTCAGCGGGTGGAACACCGGTGGCGACGGAGAGTCGATCGACCCTAATTGGATGCCCCCGATCGAGAGAATGTTCGACCCCGAACTCCGCAGGATCATGGGCGAAAAACCCAAGGCAGAGCCCGGGCCCGAAGGCGCACCTCCAGTAGAGGCTCCTCCGTCTGGTGCGCTTCCTCCGGACATACCCCCCACTCCTGCCGCGCCCAAGGCGTCCGCAGAGACGGTCCCCTCTGGAGACCCGGTGGTCCAGCTCCTCGATGCGCTCCAGTCCCCCGGGCTGACGGTCCGCACCACGGAGCAGGGGTCCTCGTTTCGCGAGAGATCCGAGAAGTGGCTCACCAACTGGCTCGACCGCTTCTACCCTGTCCATAAGTATTCGAAGGTGGCCGGGAAACTACTCCAGGGCATGAACCCGTCGCTCATGATCCGGGCCGGCTGGCTCTCCGGGGTAACCGGGCGGGCCGAGGCCCTGATTTTCAAGGGCGGGTTCAAGACTGACATCTACGGGAAGAACGTCCGAACCGGAGAGAAGCCGCTCAAGGAGATCTTCGCTCCGCACAGCGGGGACATGCCCGGGTTCGACAAGTACCTCGTCAGCCGAGCGGCCATCGAGGAAGAGGCCCTGAACAGGTTCAGGAAGCCGGAGGACTGGGTCAACACCGGCGTGGACCTCAACGAGGCGCAGGCTTACGTCACGGCCAACGCGGCCAAGTATGACGTCCAGGCAAAAGAGTTCACAAAATACTTCCACGCCCGATTAAGTGAACTATCCGAATCTGGGCTGATCGACCCGCAATTCGCGGCAGATCTCCGCTCCAAGCGCCCGAACTACGCCCCTCTTCGGAGAGACCTCGAGTTGCTCGGCGACGCCCTTGAGGCCGGCGGGTCCAAGGGTATCAAGGCCACCCTGGACAAAGTGACAAGTCCCCTGCGCGAGAGGCTCGGATCGGACAAGCCGATCCTTCCCCCCACCCAGTCGGCCATCATCATGACCTACGAGATCACGAACGCCGTCCTTAGACAGCAGGTGGCCAAGGCCACAGTCGATCTCCGGAAGCAGTTTGGGATGGAGGACATCATCACCCAGGTCCACCCCGGCCCGAAGGGCGAGATCCCGACCGGACCGGACATCGTCATGGTGCGGAACGCCGGCAAGCCCGAATACTTCAAGGTCCCCCAGGACCTGGCTGATTCGATGAAGATGATCCACGAGGTCGGCCTGGGCGAGTGGGTCAAGAAGCTGTCCATCCCGTCCCGCTGGCTACGGACAGGGGCTACGGCGGCCCCCGGGTTCTCCGTTCGCAACCCGATCCGGGACTGGCAGACCGCCTTCATCAATTCGAAGTCCGGATTCAACCCGATCACGGACTTCACCAAGGGCCTGTTCCACCTCATCACCAAGGACGACATGTACTGGAAGTGGAAGGAGTCCGGAGCCGAGTGGTCCATGCTGGTCACGCTGGACAAGGAGATGGCGGCGGAGGCCGTCAGAGAGATGAAGGCGGAGACGTCCACCGGTCTTGAGGCGTTCAAGGCCAGGTGGCTGAAGAGCCCCCTGGCGTACCTCGAGAAGCTGTCCGAGCTCGGCGAAAAGCCGACGAGGATCGGCGTGTTCGAGAGATCCCTAAAGACCAAGTACGGCATGTCCGACATGGAGGCCGCGGCCGAGTCCCGCAGTGCCTCTACGGACTTCGCCACACGCGGTAGCAAGACCAAGGCGATCTCCGCCCTGTACACGTTCCTCAATGCCCGGGCCCAGACTACGTACAAGATGGCCCAGACAGCGACGGAACACCCTGGCCAGTTCATGATTCGCGGGATCGCTTCCGCGGCCGTTCCAACCATCCTTCTCTACGCGCTCAACCGGGACGACCCGGACTACTGGAAGCGCGACGCCAAGGAGCGTCGGATGTTCTGGTTCCTGCCCATGGTTATCGGTGGGCGCCAGGTCAAGATACCCAAGGGGGAGGTCGGTATCATCTTCGGGAACGCTGTCGAGCTCGCGCTGGAGGCGATGGACGGGGTTCCCGAGGGCAGAATGAAGGTCTCTGAGTTCTTAGAGAGCGTGTTCCAGACCATGAGCCCGATCGGAAACAAGGGAGAGACGCTCCCCACGTTCGCCCGCCCCATCGCGGAGTGGGTCAACAACAAGAAATATTATTCCGACACGGCCATTGAAAACGAGGAGGAACAGAAGAAGGCCCCCTACTTACGGTACGGTCCGCACACGAGCGAGACGGTCAAGGCCGTGGGCCAGGCCATGGGCGCCTTCAACGGCGGAGCTGGCGTGTCCCCGAAGAAGATCGAGAACACTCTGTACGGGTACACCGGTGGCGTCGGGCGCATGACTCTGGGGCTCGTGGACTGGCTGGCCGCCAAGGCCGGCATCCTCCCCGATAACCCGAAGCCGAAGGACCCCAGGAGCAACCCTGTTACTGGAGGGTTCCTGTCCCAGCGGTCGGTGGGATTCGAGAGCGAGCCCGCCCGCATGTTCTACGCGGCCGCCGAGGACGTAGAGATGACCAAGAAGACTCTCGAGAACCTGGTCAAACAGGGTCCGGGAAAACGTGAAGGAGAGATTAAAGCATGGATCGAGAATCACCCGTACGAGATGGAGCTTCTGAAGATCTCCAACAGAAAGAACGCCAGCGGGAACCCGTCCAACCTGTTCATGCAGGGGAGGGAGGAGCTGGCCAACCTACGGAAAGCGGAGCAGAAGATCGGGTCGGACCAGACGATGTCCGCCGAGGACAAGCGGAAGGCACTGGACATGATCGACAAGAGAGTGTCGGCAATCGTGGACCCGGTGTGGAAGCTCCTAAACGCCGTTTCCTCCCAGAAGAAGACCTCGCCCGGGCCAAGCGTAAGATGATAGAGTCCCTGCCGCCCACCGCGGACGAGACCGCCGCGGCCGTCCTGGCCCAGATCGACGAGATGGACATCGACGCGATCAAGGCTAAGATCCCGAAGCTAATCTACGCGGGGATCCTCCAGAGCGCGTTCATCCTGAACAGCCACCTGAAGAACAAGGATCCGAAAAAGAAAAAGGAGGCCGCCGCCGTGTTCCTCGACCGGCTGGGCCAGGCCAACTTCCTCAAAAATATCGCGGCCCTGGGCGCCGGCGAAGAGAAGAAGAACCAGCATAAGCCGGGCACTGCCGAGTGGGGCGCGGAGAAGAAGTGAAAATAAACTACTCCCCCCACGCCAGCCAGCGCCTGATTCACGACGCCCTGGCCCAGGTCTGCACCGGTCTGGTCATAATGGTCATCGCCGGTCGGCGCTTCGGCAAGACCATCCTGGCCTGTAACGAGGTCATTAAGCGGGCGATCGAGACCCCCAACTCCAGGATCTGGTACATCGCCCCGACCAAGGACCAGGCCTTCCGCATCGCCTGGAAGGTCATGCTGAAATATCTCCCGCCCGAGCTGATCGCCAAGAAGCGGGAGGATCGCCATACGATCGAGCTGGTGAATGGATCTCTGATTGAGTTCATGGGAGTCCAGGATCAGATCTTCCTGCTCGGCGTTGGCCTGCATTTTGTCGTCCTCGACGAGTTCCCGACGATCCCCTGGAGCGTTTGGGAAGACACGATCAAGCCGATGCTTATGGACTACAACGGGGATGCCCTGATGATCGGATCTGTCCCCGACCCAAAGACTCATTCCATCACCAAGGAGTTCTTGGAGCTGTACGAGGACGGCCTCGCGTCCGCTCATATCGGGGGCGCCTTTCTAAGGTCCTTCAATTTTCCGTCTAGCGACAACCCGTACACCAGCAAGGTAAAGCGAGACCGTGACATCGCAGACCTTCGGCGGCGCGGGCGCGAGGGGGATGTCAAGCGCATCTACGAGGGCGGATACACCCGGGAGTACGGACTGGTCTTCCCTGACTTTAAGATAGACGTTCACACGTGCGACCCGTTCGAGATCCCGCCCACCTGGATCAGGATCATGGCGATCGACCCGCATCCGCAGAAGCCCATCCACGGGCTCTGGATGGCCCAGGATCCTAACAAGGAATGGTGGTTCTACATGGAGCGGTGCTTCGAGATGGGAGACAGCCGGCACCCGCTCACGGTCCAGGAGTCCGCCGCCCAGATGCGCCTGCTCGAGGGCGAGGCTAAGACCCGCCTCCGGCTGATCGACCCCACGTTTGCCAAGATGGAGCAGAAGGTCATCGGCCAGAGGTCGGTCTTTCAGCAGTACGCTGACCTGGGGCTCTACTTCCGCGAGGGCAACCGGGACTTCATGACCTTCTTCAACGAGATCACGGACCGCTTCCGGGCCCTCCCCCACACGACGGTCCATATTTTCAAGACGTGCCCGGGGCTGATCCGTCAGCTCCAGAGCTATATGTGGGATTCCTGGTCCAGCCTGAAGGCTCGAGAAGAGAAGGGCGCCAAGGACCGACCCAAGGCCACGAACGACGACTTCATCAGTTGCATGAAGTATATAGCTAATACGAATGTTCCCAATGTCGATCCAGAGAAGGTAAGATCTCAGCTGGAATCTCTAAACAACAGCCGGTGGCAGAGGCTCCGCGCCGCCACGGCATAGGAGATCACAATGATGAACGAAAACCAGGTCGAAACCCTGAAGGTGTGGATGGAGCGCTTCAAGAGATCCGAAGACTTTGTCCGCCCCCAGCGGGACCGAGGCAAAGAGAACTACAAGCTCTACAAGATGTACAAGAACCAGAGCGAGAAGGTGTACAAGCATGATATGTTCGTGCCGTACTCCTTCGCCTTCCTCGAGGATCTGGCCGCCTACTTCATGCTGTCGGTCGTCGCCTCCCCGACGCTGTTCACGATCGAGCCCCGGTGGCAATCGGTGGACACGTCGATGTGCAAGGCCCTCGAGACCATCATCAACTGGTCGGTGCTGGAAGAGCGCACGGAGTTTGCCCTCGAGATCGAGGAGATGCTGAAGAACCTGAACCTGTACAACTCCGCGTACCTTATCAACTACCCGGTCATGATGGAAGTTGACAGCCGGCACCCGGAGACCGGGGACATCATCCAGGGCTCGAAGGTAGAGGCGTTTGACTACCTCCACCTCGACGCTCCGCACCCGTTCCTCATGTTTCCTGAGCCTGGCCCGAAGCGTCTTTCCCGCTCTAACTGGCTGATAAAGCAGAGTTTCGAGACATACGATAATCTGAAGGCGTGGGAGAGGGACAAGATCTACAAGAATCTGGGCGACATCAAAAAGGGAGACCAAACCAGCGAGGTCGATCCCGTCGAGACGATGCTGTCCAGTATCGGTATGGGGTCGGTGGAGTATAACAGAAGCAAGATCGAGATCCTCGATTGCTTCAGCGACGGCGACGTGGTGACGATCGCCAACCGCAGGGCCATCATCCGGGACACGACCGAGGATGCGATCCGCCCCTATTCCTTCGATCTCCCCGCACTCGACTGCCGCTTCGCCGGCGCCCCGGGTGAGTTTGACGGCATGGGAGCGATGGAAGTCACGAAGCCGCTTCAGAGAGAGCTGAACCTTCTCCGGTCCCAGCGCCGAGAAAACGTGGCCCTGATCCTGAACAAGCTCTTTAAGTACGACATGATGGCCGGCGAGGTTGATCTGACCACGCTGTTCTCCGCTCCCGGGAACGTCATCGTCGAACAGGGCGACTGCATCTCGGAATTGCCGATCACCGACATCACGGCCTCGAGCTACAAGGAAGAGCAGAGCCTGATCTACGATCTCCAGAGCGTCCTGTCCTTCTGGGACTACGGGCGCGGCGCTACGCCAAGGCGCAAAGAGACGGCTACTGGTATTATACGACTCCAGCAGGCCGCCCAGGCCCGCAACGAATGGCACCTTCGGAAGCTGGACGCGTACGTTCTCCAGCCCCTATGCCGCCGGATCATCACGTACCTCCGCGAATCCCTGCCCAAGGCGGACGCGGTGGCCATCGTTGGCAAGGAATACGCCGAGGGCATCAACAGGTTCTACGCGCTCGAGACCAGGGACCTCCGGCGCCTGCTCCACGTTCGTCCCATGACTGACTCGATCAGCTCGATCAAGGAGATCGACACGAATATGTTCCTCCAGGCTTTCGACCGCCTCATCAAGATCCAGGGCGTGAACGTCACGTCCCTCATTAAGATCCTCCTGGAGAAGCTGGGCCAGAGGAACATCAAGGAAATCATCCAGTCCGTGCCCACTCCCGCCGGGCAGGACGCCACGGCTCAGGCCCTGGCAAAGATGAAGAGCGGGCAGGCCGGGCCCGAAGGAGAGGCCCTACTGAAGAGTTTCTCGGCTGGCGGACAGCCCAACCCGGCGGCGGCGCCGGCAAGTCCTATCTCTGGCATGGAGGGTGTGAATGTTTGACAGAAAGAATCGTCCTAAGTCCTTCCAGGGCACGCTCGGCGCGGGCCTGCCCTACGAAGACTTCGAGACCGCGGTGGAAGCCCCGGACTCTGTTAAGGACAACCTCGAGAATATGCGGCCGATGATTAAGGCCATCCGGGAGACGGCGGCCACCGACGGCTGGTGCCTGTACATCGCCCCGTTCCTGGAGAAGAAGAGGAACCCGGCCCGGATCCTGGAGATGATCGAGAAGGGCGAGGACGCCAAGACCGAGGCCGGCTTCGTGAAGCTGGCCACCTCTCTGCTTAACCTGGTCAGCTCGATCCTACGCACGGGCGCGAGCCTGGACAGGCTGGCCGTTCCCAAGGAAGACGAAAAATAGACAAAAAAAAGGGGGAGCAGGCGCGGGCCTACTCCCCCTTGGGTTCAAGCGTGGCGATCCCCTAGCCGGCGCTGGGGGTAATCGAACTCGTCTTCGTGAAGCCGGTCGTCTTAATGTTGTGAAGCCTGAAGCTCGACCGCGTCGGTAGCTTCTCCTTCTTGTCCGACCCGCACTTACACTTCCACTTCGATACGTCGATCGACGGAAAGAACTCCTCAGTCACCCCGCCGCAGTCAAGGCAGTGGATTATATAGATTGGCATCTATCCCTCCCATCGTAAGGTGGCGCATAAAGACGGCGATTGCCGACCGATAGCGCTTCTCGTACATGAGCTGGCGGGCCAGGCAGTGGGCCTGTCTCTCGTTCGTCGGGTCCATATAAAGATCGTACGCGATGTTGGACAGATAATTGATTCGGTTGCTATGACTTACCTGGTGGTGCGTCATGAAGCACGCCTCTGCTGGGATCCTCTCCACAACCGTCATCGCAACATCCGGCCTCGGGACCAGGCGTTCGTGCATCGTCCCCTTCCACGTCCAGAGGCGGCGGTCGTGCCACCGGGCGTCGTTCCAGAATCTGTTCGTCGGGTTGTCCTGGAAGTCTACCTCCATCCTGCCCGCGCCACTCTCTATCAGTCCGTCTATCGCTCTGATATCGAGCCACTCGAAGCGCTCGTCGGCGTCGGGGGTGCAGACCATGTTGTTCTTGGCCCAGGATTCGGCCGCCCGCCGGGCGGCCCCGTAGTCGAACAGTTTCATTCCGGCCCGGATGATCGGCTCCTCGTTAGGCCCGACGAACTCATTGTTGACAGCGGCGGCGAATCCTGGAGTTATCTGGATCTCGAAGTAGCTCCGGCTTATCTGGATGATATTGGCCCCTGCGTCCATGGCGAGCTGGGCGGTCCCGTCCGTACTGCCGGTATCGAGCAGTACCAGGTCGCCGCCTTTGGCCAGGAAAGTACGGAGATCGAAGAGGAGGCCCGGGAGGGATTTCTCCTCGTCCCGGGCTACAACACACACGCTAAACTTTGGCATCGGGTGGGGGGCTGTACGATACTTTAAGACCGAAGAACTTGATACCGTCAATTATGTAGGTTGAGTTATTGGGGTCTATCTTCATGCACTCGTTCCAGTGCCACCGTGCCCCCTCGATATTGCCCGCCCAGTACAGCGAAGAGTACAGGATCTCGTGAGGCATGGACGTGTAGTGGGCCATGTCGTTGGCGTAGAAGGCCAGGTATGGTATCGTCAGAGCGGCGGTGGCATAGGCCGTGGCCCGCCTCCAGTCCTTTTCCTTGAAGTAGAGATCTGCCAGCCGCATGAGCGGGGCGCGTCTCTCGGCGCAGAAACGGAAGGACTCGTGATACCACATTACGGCGGACGCCTTGTCGCCCATGTACCAGTAACAGTCGCCGATGAAGGTAAGGCTCTGGCCGCGCTCGAGGTCCCACTTGTTGAGCTTGACGTGGCGCAGGAACTGTCGTATAGCGGACAGGTAGCGCTTCTGGAACATCAGCTCCCGAGCGAAGTAGTGGGCGTGCCGGTCGTTGTCCGGCTCGTTGAGACAGGAGATCGCCAGGCCCGTGGCATCACGGTTGGACCGCCCTTCCTGGGGGAGCTGATGATGCTCGACCAGAGCCACGTCCTCCGGGAGGTTGACCCACTTCTCTCCGGCCGTGTTCTCGGTGACGGTCTCGTGGATGCACCCGATCCAGTGCCACTTCGTTCGATCGAACAGGTAGGCGTCCCGGTAGAAGCGCACCTTGGGCGTGCCGTCCGGGTTCTGTGACCAGATGTAGTCGAAGCGGAGCTGGGAGTTGCCGGCGTCCATGAACCCATGGATCCTGTCGATGTCGAATTTCTTGAGTA
>Ga0315284_10015172_pt1 | contig 10958 bp, 9 predicted proteins | sample YL17G09_16_MG_FD_203696 | JGI IMG/M metagenome (GOLD analysis project Ga0315284, IMG submission 203696) | Sediment microbial communities from Yellowstone Lake, YNP, Wyoming, USA - YL17G09_16 | ecosystem: Environmental > Aquatic > Freshwater > Lake > Sediment | place: USA: Wyoming | collected...
ATCACCTCATGAAGGAGGGCAAGGATGATATGGATGAGATGATGGAGTTTGAAGAGATCATCCCGCGGCGGTATTTTGTCCTGAACAAGGCGATGTTCTACGCCCGTGACCTGTACCTTGCAAAGACCCTGCCTGCCGATGAACTGGTACCGGTCATCAACATTCCCCAGATGAAAAAATTCAATCATCTCGAAGTAAAAGAGATGCTCACCACGCGCTGGACTCAGACGGCGTGGTACCAGTCCAAGTTTTTTGGAGACGCCATGCTCGAGATCATGGAAAAACATCTCGGGGCTGTTGACTGGAATGAAACACCCTCGCTCGACTATTACCTTGATCTCTACAAGCTTGGGGTGAACATGACAAACCACTTCATCTCTTATATGTCGATGAAAGACTGGTATACCTGGGAGCCCCCCGGACACCTGCTCGAAGCCGTTGAGAAAAAGGAGATATATGAAAAAGAGGCATTAAAAAAGATCTTTGGGGATCTGGTAGAAGAATCGATGGATGTGACATGATCAGCATCTGCATAGCACTACAGGGAGTACATTCATGCCGTTAAAAGAAGGTGTTGAGTTACTGAAAAAGGGTCTTGCATATGCCCGCCGCACGAAATACAAGGAGGCGATGGCATATTACCAGAAGGCTCTTTTGATAGACCCGAACAATCCCGAAGGGTATTACCTCCGGGCATCCACCCTGATCGATACCGGAAACAGTGTTGAAGGGCTGAAGGATTGTGAAAGAGCACTGGCACTTGACCAGAATCATGCTGCAGCCTGGGCTAAAAAAGGGCTTGCACTCTACAACCTTGAACGGTTTGAAGAAGGATTGCTTGCCTGCACCCGTGCCGCCGCATTGAACGGCAACGATGCGTTTGCATGGTACATGAAAGGTGTCTGCCTCGATGAACTGGGCAGGAGTGACGAGGCACAGGAGGCGTACGGCAAATCGCTTGAACTCGAGATCATCCTTGACATGGATGCCGAAAGAAAGAAAGTCGGCAGGTAATTTTCCACTCATCCTTTCTCATCGGTTTTCTTTTTAGCATCCCTTTACACTCCAAATGAGTCGCTCATTCCTGCGCTCATAATGCCCCTTACGATAGTATTATTCAAATGAAGATCAACAACATCGATAGTAGTGAGGCTATGCGATGATTTCTAAGACCATGGAAGAAGCGTTGAACAGGCAGGTCAACCGGGAGTATTACTCTGCTTACCTGTATCTTGCAATGTCAGCCTATTTTGAATCCATGACGATGAAAGGTTTTGCAAAATGGATGAGAATTCAGGCTAAAGAAGAGCAGGCACACGGCGATAAGTTCTTCGATTATATCCTTGCAAGGGGCGGAAAAGTGACCCTTGGGATCATAGAAGCCCCGAAATCCAAATGGACTTCGCCGGGCAAGGTCTTTGAGGAGGTCTCTCTCCATGAACAGAAGGTTACCGCCATGATCAATGCGCTTGTCGAGCTCGCCATCAAGGAAAAAGACCACGCATCCTTTGAGATGCTCCAGTGGTTTGTCAAAGAACAGGTCGAAGAAGAGCAGCACGCAGGCGGGATTCTTGCACAGGTAACTTCTGCAGGGGATGTGCCCGGCCACCTCTTCTATCTTGACCACCATCTTGGAAAGCGGGAATAAATACCAATCTTTTTATTTTTTTGCAGCATTAATACCGATAGGTTAAGTTATGCTGTCAGTCCTTGTTGTTGATGATCAGAAACCATTACTTGATGTTATAGGCCTTTTTCTTGAACGTTTCGGCAATATGAACGTAAAAACAGCACTTTCTGCAAAAGAAGCCCTGAATCTCCTGCTGAACAATACATTCGATGCGATGGTTGTTGATTACGACCTGCCGGAGATCAACGGGATCGAATTTTTAAAGATGCTCCGGGCAAAAGGTGATACAACACCCTTTATCATTTTCACCGGTGTCGGCAGGGAATATGCAGCCATCGAAGCGCTTAACAATGGTGCAGACTTTTTCTTAAAAAAAGGCGATGATGCCCAATCCCAGCTTCTTGAGATGGTGCATATGATAAGGAAAGCCGTGGACCGGAGAAATATAGGACGGGGACCAGGCACTTCACAGAAACTCCTTTCAGATGCGCTCAACTTCTTTCACCAGGCAGCCTATGTCGTCGACCGTGATGGTAAAGTGATTGTCTGGAACAAGGGAATGGCAGTAATGACGGGGATTGATGAGGAGAAGATACTTGGTAAGGGCGACTGGGAGTATTCGATTCCCTTTTTCGGGCACAGGGCCCCGATGCTCAGCGATCTCATTTTCCAGGATGATGGCACAATCCAGCAGAATAACTATTCCATAATTGAAAAAGACAAGGGGACCATCACTGCATGGATAAAAGCAACTTCAAAGGATGGGCATCCGATAATTTTGTGGATGAAGTCCACCGCACTCTATGACAGCAAGGGGATGTTCATTGGCGTAATGGGTAAAGTAAAAGATATTACTGATGAAATGGGAGCGGAATTTTTAGCCAAACCCTCCCAGGCCATAACGGGTGCAGAGTCATTAGCTGCCCCCGTCTCTGCTCCGGTTGGCATGTTTGATAAGATACTGGGGAAGGCCAAAACCAGTTACCACGAAGGATTACGGCTCTCTTACCGCCAGGGTAAGTACGCTGAGGCGATTGCGCAATTTGACCAGGCTGTAGAGATAGATCCTTCTCTTGCCTATGTCTGGCACGACAGGGGTGTATGTTACCGGGAACTGGGACGGGATGCAGAAGCACTTAAGAATTTTGACCAGGCGGCAAAACTCGCTCCCGATAATGAAGAGTTTTTGTTCTCCAGAGCAGAGATGCAAAAGAAGGTCGGGATCCTGCAACAACGGCGGGATCTCCTTGAATCCGCAGCCCAGGTCCTGAATCGTGTCGTGGAGATCAACCCGAACCACGCAGAGGCATGGAACAGTCTTGGGATCTGTGCAAAGGAACTGGGAAAAGAGAAGTTGTCACGCCAGTATTATGAAAAAGCACAGGAACTCATCAAGACTGGTACGAACCGGAAAAAAATCCGTGACTTTGATAACCTTGTCTAAAAGGCATACGACAGGTTTTACATACTTCCCGTAACTATCCTCTTTTTATCTGAGGGATGTTTATATGAAAAGTGCGGTCTATTTTACAAGCCTCCGGGCGCATCCGGATCATGAGAGCACAACGGCAAAAGTACAGCGGCTCTTTGACCGGGCCGGGTTTGTTGATGTTGTGGCAAAAGATGACAGGACTGCAATCAAACTCCATTTCGGTGAGCGGGGGAATGACGGGTATATCAGTCCGGTCTATGTTCGCCAGATCGTAGACAAAGTCAAAGCCTGCGGTGGCCTGCCGTTCCTGACAGATACGAACACACTCTATCTCGGCAGCCGGTCGAATGCGGTAGACCATATTACAACGGCAATCCTGCACGGGTTTGACTTTGCGGTGACCGGCGCCCCGATAATTATTGCAGACGGGCTCTTTGGAAAGAATGTGGCACAGGTAAAAATTGAAAAAAAACATTTTTCCACCGTTGCCATCGCAGGGGACATTGCCCTTGCTGACAGCATGATTGTCATGAGCCATTTCAAAGGCCACAATGTTGCGGGATTTGGGGGTGCAATAAAAAATCTTGCCATGGGTTGTGCACCACCCGGAGGGAAACGAGCACAGCACAATGCCCGCCCGTTCACTGTCCCGGACCGGTGCACCGGTTGTGGGACCTGTGCAGAAGTCTGTCCGGAAACAGCGATTACGATTGAAAAAAAGAGATCGGTGATTGACCGGGATCTCTGCATTGGTTGTTTTGACTGCATGCATGTCTGCCCGGAACAGGCAATAGATATTGACTGGGAGACTGAGATCCCGGTCTTTATTGAACGAATGGTTGAGCACGCGTATGGTGCGGTGAAGGCAAAGCAGGGAAAAACGGGGTACATGAACTTCCTCATCCGCATCACGCCGGATTGTGACTGTTTCCCGTTCAGCGATACACCCATCGTTCCGGATATCGGGATTCTCGCATCCAGAGATCCTGTGGCCATCGATGCAGCAAGTTATGATCTCGTGAACCAGCAGACCGGGTTTACCGATTCGCTTCTCATCGCCCATCATCACAAAGGCGGGGACAAGTTCAAGGGAGTTCATGCACAGACCGACGGCTTCCGGCAGTTGAAGTATGCAGAAGAGATCGGGATGGGAAGTTGTACATACGATTTAATTGCCATTTGATTATCCGGTTATTCTTTATAAAATTGTAAATTTTTTGTAATTTTCCTGATTTTTAATCCGTTTTTTATCGGAAAATTGAGAAAAAATCTATCGAACCCACGCTTCAAAACCGTAAACTTTAAGTGGGGGTGGAAAGCAAGCGCTTATTAGTGAATGGATTATAAACTATCTTAGCTTGAGATCGATCTCTTGCTCAAACGATACGTTCATCTGTCTCGAAAGTTATCGAGTTATGTCAATGGAGTGTATGCATGAATCTTAGACAGCCAAATGCAAACGAAGCAACCGGGACGACGAACCGTTCACGGGATGTAGCCCCGTGTTCAGGTATATGTACCCGGTGTATAGATGGATGCAAAGGCAGCTGCGAGATCTGGTTATCATCGTTCAGGGGCAGGGAGGTTCTCTATCCCGGCCCATTCGGAGAGATCACCGCAGGTGCTGACAAGAATTACCCGATCGATTATTCCCACCTCAACATCCAAGGATATGCAGTCGGTGCACAGGGACTTCCTGATGGAGTAGAAGCTGGTCCGGATACAGCGATCTTCTCTTCTGTTGATACCGAGACCGATTACGGGTGGGACAAAAAAGTAAAGATGCGCCTGCCTATCTTCACGGGTGCGCTTGGATCGACAGAAATTGCACGGGTAAACTGGGAACATTTTGCGATCGGTGCAGCGATATCCGGCATCACGTGCGTCTGCGGTGAAAATGTCTGCGGAATTGATCCGGGCCTGAAGCGCGATAACAAGGGTAAAGTTATCGAGTCACCCGAGATGGATCGTCGTATTAACGTCTATAAAAAATTCTACGATGGTTATGGAGAAATCCTTGTCCAGATGAACGTCGAAGATACCCGGCTTGGAACTGCGGAATATGTTGCAAGCAAGCACAACCTCGACACGATCGAACTCAAGTGGGGGCAGGGAGCCAAGTGTATCGGTGGCGAGATCAAGGTCAAATCACTTGAGCGCGCCATCGAGCTCAGGAAGCGGGGCTATATCGTACTGCCCGATCCGACTCTCAAAGAGAACCAGATGGCTTTCAAAGCAGGCGCCATCAAGGAATTCGAACGCCACTCCCGGCTTGGATTTGTCACCAAAGAAGGATTCCTGGAAGAGGTAGACCGCCTGCGTGACATCGGTTTCAAGCGGGTCACGTTAAAGACCGGCGCGTACTCCATGGTCGAACTGGCAATGGCCCTCCGGTACAGTTCCGAAGCAAAGATCGACCTGCTCACTATCGATGGAGCGCCAGGCGGGACCGGTATGAGCCCGTGGCCGATGATGAACGAATGGGGTATTCCCTCGTTCTACCTGCAGTCACTCGCCTGCGAGTTTGCCTGCAAGCTGGACAAGAAAGGCTTCCGGGTTCCTGACCTTGCGATGGCAGGCGGTTTCTCGGATGAACCCGGCGTCTTCAAGGCACTGGCAATGGGCACCCCGTATTTCAAGGCAGTCTGCATGGGCAGGGGTCTCATGATCCCCGGCATGGTTGGCAAGAACATCGAGAAGTGGGTAAAAGAAGGCGATCTTCCCAAGACTGTTTCGAAGTATGGCAACAACATCGAGGAGATCTTTGTCTGTTATGAAGAACTCAGGGAGAAATACGGCGCACGCATGAAGGATATCCCGATGGGTGCAGTCGGTATCTACACGTACACGCAGAAGTTTAAGACCGGTCTCCAGCAGCTCATGGCAGGCAGCAGGAACTTCCGGCTCTCGACCATGTCACGCGATGACCTGATGGCACTCACTCCCGAAGCAGCAGAAGTCTCCGGTATCGACTATGTCATGGGTGCACGGTACGATGAGGCAATGGGTGCCCTGCTCGACTGAGTAAAAAAGAATTGGTACATCTTCAAAGGGGATAACCCCCCCATTTTTTTTATAATCACGCTGGAAAGATTCTCATTTTTGCCTTGGAAGAAGACTTTCTGCATTGCATGCGTGAGGTTAAAAAACCGAAAGGATCATTTCCGTGCGTTCGCACTAATGCTGAATGTTTCCAGCAGATCCAGGGTGATATTCACACCGAGCGTTGGCTGGAGTGCCTCAAGCCAGAGGAAAAAACCGACTTTTGGCGGAGTCGGGCGCTCGAACTTGAAATGCCCGTCCTTTACCTGCACCATCTTGTGGTATTCTTTTTTCTGGTGGTACCTGAGGTAGATGATCAGTTCGTATCCCGGGAGGTCAGTGGCAATTACGGCCTTTGAATACTGTTTGAAAAAATCCTTAAATTCCAGTTTTTTCCCTTTGACCGTGAGCCCGCAGGTATCGCTGAGCGATTTGATGGCCTGCGGGTACATTGCCCCGTAGAGCACTTTTTTCACCAGTTGTCCGGTCTGGTCAGGAATTCCGGGAAAATTTTTTGTGTCTTTTTTTGTGATCTCTGAAAATATCCGGTTCCGCACTTCGTCATGGTAACGCTTGTAATCAAACGTGTTTTTTACCGGGATATCTGTTGCGCGAATAAGTTTTGCATGGTTCTCGGGTTTGTTATACAGGATTCGCGGGCGATAGTGCTTGACAAGTGACTTGATCTCTTCACAGGAACTGGTGTGGATGATCGCATTTGTCTTATCCTTTGCAAGCCGTTTTACAACAGAGTAATTCGAGAGATCAAATGACGAGACCAGCAGGAACGGTGTGGTTTTCTGGTTGTAGAGGTACCCGAGTAATTTTTTCTTATAGGCAATCTCCTGCTCAAACTCTTTTAAGTCCGCAGGGGATGTGACAACCTCGGCAAACGCGACATGATTGTCGGCATCCACCAGCAACATGTCGAACTCAGCCAGATCCTGCCCGTTCCCCCTCACGGTGATGTCGCCGTACTTTGAGTAAAAGAGACCGTTCTGCCCGAAGCGGACCTCGTCACGTTTTTTTGGGGCATCCGCTCCTTTCATGGCAAGGAACCTGATACGGTCTGATCTCTTTGAGATATCCAGAAACATCTCGTAGACGATAGCTTCAAACCACCTGCCTTCGGCGGTTCGCATCGGTTCAATGTCCGGAGAGAAAAGTTTTTTACGCTCAACCTGGTTCATGTGCCGCGTGGCATTGAGGGCGATGATTGCGGTTGGTTTAAAGTTTTTGAAATTGAAATTCAGCCACGGGATCATAAGTGCTGAGTAAAAATCCGTTTCCAAAGTAGATAACAATCTGCTTTGAGTTTGTTTGTTTTTGCAATGTCATTTCGTTCGGGTCAGCTGTAGTACCAGTTCTCTTTCCAGGTATGTTCCCATTCCGGATAAGATCGCCCGGTCATCTCATCAGAACCTCCACGGGTTTTTTCCTGGCAAGACAGATGTTTTAAGAATCCCGCTTATAAAAACTGCACCCGGTCACTACAAAAAAGAAGTCACTTTGTGGGGTTGCAACATGCATCGAATCCGGGGGCATTGGGAAATTTTGGCACCTCATTTAAGATTATGGCAAAACACCCTTTATTTACAAAAAAACGGCGGAGAGAATAAAAATAGTGATGTTTTTTGTAATTCTTATGGTTCCATCTCTCCAGTGCGAATCCTGATTGATCTTTCTACCGGTATAATGAATATTTTGCCATCACCTATTTTGCCTGTGCGGGCTGCTTCAGCAATAGTTGCAACAAGGTTATCAACATCCATATCCCTGGCTACAATCTCTACCTGGATCTTTGGCAGGAAATCAACCGTCATCCGTCCGCCGCGGTACTCGAGGGTAATTCCTTTCTGTTCACCTCTCCCTTTAACCTCGGAAATTGTCATACTGATAAATCCTTTTTCTTCAAGCGCCTTTTTTACAAACTCGAATCGTTCAGGTTTGAGTATTGCTTTTACCATTTTCAAAATTATCACCCCGGATTAACACCGTTCTCCATGCTGGGAGATATCAAGTCCGACATACTCTTCTTCTTCAGTGACCCGCAGTCCGATGGTTTTGTCAATGATCACTGCAAGGACGTAGGTTACCACAAATGCGTAGATAACCGCAGCGAATGCACCAACTGCATTTGCAATGAACTGGTGGACATTTCCCTCAAGCAGCCCTGATGCGCCATTCACCGCTGCAACAGCAAAGATACCGGTTGCAATCGCACCCCAGAGTCCTCCCATCCCGTGAATTGCCCAGGCATCCAGGCTCTCATCAAGACCTTTCCGGATACGGAAAAGCAGCATGCCATAACAGACAGCACCACCAATTGCGCCAATCAACAGGGCTGCCATGGGAGTCACGTAACCGGCTCCGGGAGTGATTGCAACAAGCCCGGCAACTGCACCGCTGACAAACCCGAGAGAACTTGGTTTTCCCAGAAGCCAGCTGATCAGGAGCCATGCCATTGCTCCTGCAGCTGCTGCAGTGTTGGTGGTGACAAAAGCCTGGGCTGCAAGCCCATTTGCCCCGAGCGCACTGCCCGCGTTAAACCCGAACCAGCCAAACCAGAGAAGTGCGGCACCAAGGATAGTCAACGGGATGTTGTTGGGCTCCATGGAGTACTTCCCAAAGCCGACACGCTTTCCTATCACGAGGGCAAGTGCAAGCGCTGCAAATCCCGAGCTGATATGAACAACAGTCCCCCCGGCAAAGTCAAGCGCACCGAACTGTGCAGCCCAGCCTCCGCCCCATACCCAGTGGGCGAGCGGATCATAGACTATCGTTGTCCAGAGAAGGGCAAATACAAGATATGCACTGAACTTGACACGCTCAGCAATTCCCGAAGTTACTATCGCCATCGCTACAGTTGCAAACACGAGCTGGAAGACCATGTACAGCAGCCCGGGAATAGCGGTACTGTAAGGGCCGGGCTCCATCCCGACGTTATTCAGGCCAAGGTATTGCAGGTTTCCAATAAAACCGCCGGTATCCTGGCCAAATGCCAGCGAGTACCCGAAAAGCACCCACTGGATACTCACCAGTGCCAGGGCTACAAACGACAGGATGATCATCGAAATGAAGTTTTTCCTGCGCACGAGCCCGCCATAGAAGAATCCAACCCCGGGCGTCATGATCATGACAAGCGCCGTTGCGGCGAGGATCCATGCAGTTGCTCCAGAATCTATTGCCATTTTTTCACCGTTTGATTAATTTTAATCTCATAGTTCTGCGGGATTAAGATTTTTTTTCCCGATAATTCCAGAAATGGATCCTGTACATAAACCGGTAAAGGCATCCATACAGAACCTAATCCGGATTAAAAGTCCGGGGAATTGGATCTGTCTGGATTGTGTTGTCATATCATCAGCCTCCGTGGTTTTTCAAATTTTAACATGTGCGGTTATAAGAAGGAAGTTGTATTCCCACCTATTTAAAATTAACCTTTTGGGTTGAAAAAAAATTAGTATTTTGCCAGATACCGTTCCAGTTCCCACGGGTGAACCGCAAGCCGGAATGAATCGGTTTCCAACTGTGCAATGCTCGAGAGGTTCGATACTATGTGATCTCCAAGGACTTTGCAGAGCACGTCATCTTTCAGGAGCGCTGCGTTGGATTCCATAAGGCTGCCCGGCAGCATATCGATACGGAGTTTCTTCCGGGCTTTCTCATCGAGATGATAGATGTTTGTATTCGTGCTTTCCGGAGGCATAATCTTATTTTTTATCCCGTCAAGGCCTGCTGCGAGCATACAGGCAAAGGTAAGGTACGGGTTGCACATCGGGTCAGGGCTCCGGAATTCGGCACGGGTGCTGTTACCCCGGGCTGCCGGTACCCGCACAAGTGCGGAACGGTTGGCGGCACTCCAGGAAATATAGCATGGAGCTTCGTAACCGGGGACAAGTCGCTTGTATGAGTTTATGGTCGGGTTTGCTACACGCGTGATCGCCTTTGCGTGTTTCAGGATACCCCCGATATAATACATTGCGGTGTCGGAGAGCTGGTTCTCACCATTGGGATCGAAGAAAGCATTTTTACCATTCCTTTCCAATGACCCGTGCGTGTGCATACCGCTGCCATTAATGCCGGCGATGGGTTTTGCCATGAAACTCGCATGGAGCCCGTACTGGAGAGCAATCGACTTGGTTGCAAACTTGAAGGTAATAACACGATCCGCAGTTATGAGGGCATCACCATATTTGAAGTCAATCTCGTGCTGGCTGTCCGCGACTTCATGGTGAGATGCTTCAATCTCAAATCCCATGTCACTCAACGCGAGGACTACATCGCGCCTGACATCCTCTGCAGAGTCTGTAGGGGCGAGATCGAAATACCCCCCATGGTCTTCAAATTCGGTTGTCGGAATACCCTCGTACATCTTAAATAAGAAAAATTCGAGCTCGGGTCCGGTGTTAAATGAAAAACCCATCTTTGCCGCTTCAGCAATAGTTTTGCGCAGGATAAAGCGGGGGTCCCCATCAAACGGTTTATTCCCGTATGTCTGAACATCACAGATGAACCGGGCAACTTTTCCCTCCTGTGGTCTCCAAGGAAGTACCGCATACGTAGCCGGATCCGGCCTGAGCATCATGTCAGACTCTTCAATCCGGGCAAAACCTTCGACAGAAGATCCATCGAACCAGATACCCTCGGTCAGTGCTTTTTCTGCCTGAATAACCGGGATCGAGACGTTTTTCGGCTGACCCTGGATGTCAGTGAACTGAAGGCGGATAAATTTTACTTTTTCCGCCTCAATTTTCTTCAATAGTTTCGTTACGTCTGCTGGCATATTGGAAGACATGTTCCACCCATTTATATTTATACTTATTCAACCAATCTGATTGAACGAATGTTCAT
>Ga0315284_10015175_pt1 | contig 10957 bp, 13 predicted proteins | sample YL17G09_16_MG_FD_203696 | JGI IMG/M metagenome (GOLD analysis project Ga0315284, IMG submission 203696) | Sediment microbial communities from Yellowstone Lake, YNP, Wyoming, USA - YL17G09_16 | ecosystem: Environmental > Aquatic > Freshwater > Lake > Sediment | place: USA: Wyoming | collected...
GAAACAATCCATTTTGCTACTCCGAATGTATTTGTGCCTAACTGTTGATTGCTCATAATCTCTCTAGTTTATAGTCCAGTTGCCCGTTGAATTTTCTACTACCCACACAGTACTTGCCCCTGCTGTGGAACATCGTAAAGTAACACAATCGCCTACATTGGTCCCAACAATAGATCCAGTAACGCCGACAGTGGTTAAAGAACTCGAAAATCTGATTTGTTGACCAGCATTTTGCGCCACGGTAGTAATTCCCAGTTTTCCATCAATTTTTATAATAGCCCCTAACACCGCGGTGGCTGGTAGTGTATATGTTACACCTCCCCCACGATCCGTAAAGTAGCCATTTTCTACCGATAACGCTTGAGTAGCTGTCGTTACATCCGTCCAAACCATTCCACCTAAAGCTACATCTAAAGTTATATTAGGCGAAGAATATCCTACCGTGATTGTACCTAAAGGGCTTGTTATCGTTCCCACGTTGACATTTGTGTTACCAACATTGAGCGCAGTAGAACCGATCCATAACTGACCATTTGTTGATAAAATACCACCTTGAATTGTTCCATCAAAACTTGCGTTATTCGCATTTAAGACTGTACCAAGACCGTTTGATATGTTTGAAAAACCACCCATTATTAGCTCACGAATCTATAGTTAAAAAGACAAGACCAGTCAATTGTTTTCCCTGCTATTCCGGTCACAGTTATGACGGCGTTATTCCCTGAGACAGTAAAAGAAAAGTCTGTTGCAGCCATCGCCGCTTGTTCGAAGAGGTTTCGCACTTCTTGTCCTATCTCTGTACCTGCTGCGCCTGTTGTTACTGCTGCTCCTTCAAACGTATATGAAGCTCCTGCTGAATCTGTAACATTATAGGCGGTAAGGTCTCCAAATGCTAAATATGTGCCTGGTGTTGCTCCTAGTCCTACAATGATCATCGTAGTAGGCGTTGCGTCTACTGTAGTAACAGTGCCCGTTATACGATTAGTGAGTTGCACCACTCCGTTATTTGACCCTGTCAGATTAGCTATGACTCTGATCCCATTATCATTATTGACGTTTGTTTCACCGCCGACGAGGTTAACAATGTTTGCTGCTGGAATAATCGTTCCGCTATCTGTGACAAACGACGTTGGCACTGTGGGCGGTAGATTGCCAGAAGATAAACCTACGTAAAATTGACTCATTCCTCTACCTCTTTTGGTTTACCTATAGCCCACGATTTGCAAAAAGGCTGGAGATGATGCCGTTTTACCATATAAAATTTGACCTTTTCTCACATTTAACGTACCTGTTCCAAAAGTGCCACCATCATAGTGATTGGTTTGGAAATCGATAATCAATGTGCCTTGAGGAGGTATAAAATCATGGTTGTTAACACCGTCTAAACTGATATCTATAGACACGGTTGTTGAACCATTGAAAAGTTTCAAAATCTTAACAGTGTCGGAAAAACCAGTCCCATTCATCGACTGGTATGTTCCATTTAATGATGCTGGATCAAATGTTGCTTTCGTTACGCATTGAACGGAACTAAATTCATCAGACATTTTCAACCTCTGGAATTACAACAGGTATTTCTTGATCAATCGCCTGCACTTCTTTAGCTTTTTCGGATTCAATGTTAGCTTTTATCTGATTTTCTAAAGCCCCTACATATTTTAAACCCTGAAAAAACATTTCTTTTACATGACCTATTGGGGTATCACTGTCTAAATAAAAATGTCCGATCTTGTCTTCAACCATAAACTCTAATCGTGATAAATTTTTTAGCATTGTCTGTTCTCCTATGTTTTTCGGAGCTGGCTACAAATTTATAGCCAGCTTTATAATATTTAGTTCATTACCCATCCGATCACTTGGATGTTATCGGTTGTTGTTGTCGCACCTGTACCGTTTGTAAATGTGAGTGTGCAAGTTCCTGCACCATTTACGATACTTTGTAGAGATACCGCGGAACTTGTTGTTGCACCCGACCAAGTGATCATAACGTCAGTATTAACACCGGTAATTGTCGAGTTGTTAATAACAAGCGCTTGAGTAGCTCCAGCAGCGATTGACACAGTGTCAAAAACAACTTTAAAGTGTCTGTTATTTGCAGTCAATGGAGAAGCACCGGCGGCAACGTCTGTTGGCGTTACTAGGATACCCCCGACTAGAGAAGCATAATCCGGAACAGTGACAGCGCTCGAAGACACACTTATTCCTCGTCCTGTTCCTGCTGCTGTGCTTACTGTAATGCCTACGGCAGCACCTGCAAGGGTTGTAATTCCTAAAGTGGTAAATGCACCCGTGTTAGGTGTAGTATTACCAATAGTTGGAGGCGCTGCAAAAACTGCTGCAAGGTTGCTTGGTTGTACTGCAAGCGCCACAAGAGCTGTTGAAGCTGTACCGGCAACCGCCTTTACATCCGTGGCAAGCTCAACGATCCCAAGAACTGTTGTTGTCGCCACAGGTGCGGCCACACTGTTAACATAAGTAAAAACGTCACTGCCGAGTGGTACTGTTCCATTTGCTGTTCCTGCTGCTAAAGCTGCGTAAGTGTTTAGTGTCACAATTCCGGCTGTTGTAGTAGTCGCCAGGGCATTACCCCCCAAACTCCAAACTCCTGCACCGGTAGTTTCATACAATACGCGAGTTGACCCAGAAGTATACATCCATTGAGTACCTGGATTTTGGATATCCTGAGTTGTAGGTGCACGTAGGGAATTTATAAATGTTGGATGAACGAAATTATCTATTCCTGATGCATCAAACGGGTAACTTGAAAAAGGTACGGACATGGGTTTTTCTCCTGTGTGTTGTTTAAAACTTGAACTTATGGCAATTTGAGGGTAATGTCAAAGAATATTTAAAGAATATTGTAGATATAAGGCATTAGGTGAAACATGGCACATAGAATAATCAGGGTTAGATTGTCAGAAGAGCTTTTCAGAAAATATAAGGTTTTTTGTGCGATAAATGACGTGAGCATGACACAACAGACAGAAAAAGTAGTAAGTAATTTTATCAATCATCAAAGCGGAAAAATCAAGATCATAAAAGTTGTGTGAAATTAGGATATTCTTTGGTAGGGATATTGTCCTTTTACAAGCAATGCATTTACTGATGCTCCATGGCTAGGTGTGATTCCTGCGTGCCATGCATGATATTTGTTTCTACCTGAAGTCAATGGAGCAACACCACCACGCAATATAACGCTAAATATATTTGGATTAACCCCTTGATAAGCATATACAGGGCCACTATCACGAGTATCTTTCCCGTTAAATTTAACAAATAACTCTTTCGAATTGGGTTCATATTTAACAGCATAAACGTTTGAGCTCTCATGAGGTACAGGATCAAGATTGGGTATCGGCCCTCCTGTAGGTATTTGAGGCCTTTGTGGAGGTTCTGTAGGAGCTTGTCCGGGGAGTATTTCTGTTGGCTCCTCTGGTGGAATCTCTCCTTCTTCGGCCCTTAATTCTGTTATTCTATTTGCGACATGCTCCATTACTCGAGCGATCATGATCTTTAAATTTTCGCTGAGTGGTTCACCCCTTTGTGTTATAAAGGTCATTACCTCTCGTAGCGCATTCTTAATGTCTTCGATAGCTCGTTCATTCACGGATTACATCCTGAGGAGTTTTTCTAGTGCTGCAACAATAGCGGCATCGCCCTGGCTTTGTTGTGCTGGCTGCCCTTGTGCTTGTTGTTTGATAGGTGGCTGGCCTTTCAGCAATGCCTTTAAAGACCCTACAGGTGGCTCTTGATTCATTTGCTGCGGTGCTTGTGCTTGTTGAGGCTGTTCAATTTCTTCCTCTTGTCCGCCTGCATATTCTCCCTCTCCACTCAATTGTCTTTTTAGATATTTTAGACCTTCCGTTAGAGATAATCCTTGATTCATTCCACGATTTAAAAAATCACCAATCTTAGGATTCACTTTCGTAATACCTTTTAGAGCTATTTCTGGCGAAATAAACTCACTCAAAAATGGAAGTATTCTTGCAGCTATTCCACCACCAATCAGAGAGGCCCCTAATTTTAGAGCATTCGAACCGGTTTTTTTAATGGTTTTATTCCATTCATGCTCACGATTCTGCATTGTTTGAGCTGTTTTTTCATCCGGTCTCATTTTAAACCTCCTTTAAAAAATGGCAAAATAGATATATCACCCCAGTTAGGAGATATATCCTCTAAACCATCAGCCACCATTCTTTGTTGAATAGGACTTAATTTTTCTAAGTCTTCCGAAATAGTGTTAAGAAATTCTCTTATATCAAAAAATGGACTTTGATCTTTGATATATTTTGCGATCGCTAAAGGGTTATCATTAAGTGATAATGTTTCAAGTACTTTTTTAGCAAGTTTTCTTGATTCTTTTGGACTTTCAATAATACCAATATTTCTTATATTTGGATAATTTTTTAATGCCGAATTTACTTGTTCAGATCTCGGATAAGCAATATAAGCTGCTGCTAAAGGAGATAAACCAAAACCGTTTCCGTTTTCATCCGTTTGTTGGAGTATGTTGAAAAATTCTTCCTCATTTCCTGATTCTCTAAATATTTTTCCATAAGTTTCCAACTTATTTCTTACATCTTGTGATTTAATAAACTTATCGAAATTCCCTCTTGATCCAAGAGTTTTAAGATTTTGTTTTGTCTTTGCAAGATGTAAAGCTTTTTGTGTCCAAGTGTCAATTGCCTTGTCAACAGAAAGATCTTGATTATTTCTTAAATCTTCTTGTACATTTTTTTTAAATTTGGCTATTTGTTCACCGGTTATATCTTTATATATAGGCCTTTCACCTGGTGTTCCAGGTTTTTTTTCAAGTAAATCAGCTATTCTATCATCGAATTTAGTTTCTACAGTATCTTTAATCGCCTCATTTCTATCATAAATTTTCTGTTCTGCTTCAGGTGCTGCTAAATATCTAGATTCTTCATTCTCTGCCATTCTTGCAGCCTGATCCGGTTGAAAACCTTTTCCAATATAATGTGCTACTCTCGAATTCATCCGTTCCATTGTCCAGGGTTTTTTAGGTGTGTACTTTTCCGCTGTTGGATTTTCTGGATTAATTTCGGCTTGTGGAGATATTGGAATATTTCGTGTACCTGGTTTTCCTTGTTCTGTAAGAGTTTGATTTCTTTGAGGAGATCGACTTATATTTTCAGGTAAATTTTCACCTCCTGCACCTCCTTCTCCATATGCGCTATTTTTATAGGCGTTTCCAAGCTGCTCTTTTTCTAAAAGCCTAGAACCACTCTCAATCTGTTGTGGGGTAATTCCGGGTATAGAAGATAGTTCAGCAAAACGCTGAAAAGGTGAAAGATCTTTTTTCTCACCTAAAGCTTTTAAACCGCTCGCAAGACGACTTCTCTCAAGTTCTTTTGGTAAATTTTCAGCTAAATAAGATCCAGCTGCTGTTCCAATTCTTCCTGAAATACTAGGTCTATGTAATTTATGTATATCTGCCATTTTTCCCACCTATCCGTAAAAACTACTTCCATTCGATCTTGAAGGGCCTATATCGTAAGGGCCTGTTGATCCTTTTTTAAAAGAATTACTGATATTAGAACCTATCTTAGAGGCGCCAGCTCCTATTGCTGTGCCTGCTGCACCTGTTATCGCTCCCATTACTTGAGATCCAAAACCTTCAGTGCCTGGATTAGTATGTTGCGTGGTATAGCTTTGTAGGCCCTGCTGACCGACGCCCATAAGCCCTTGAGCACTTTGTTGCCTAAGATTGGCTCTTATTGCCCCTAAGCGCTCACTTAAATCGGTCCCAGCTCCAACAGCTGCATTTCTAAATCCTGAGCTTGATAAGGCACCTGATCCCATGCCTGCAAATTGCTCCGCTAAACCAGGAATAACCTGTTCGTTAAATCTACGCATTTCAGGTGCTGCAAACGCCTGCATATCTGACGGGTTGTCACTTAGTTGATTCCTATAATAATCCGCAACATCCCCAAAAGCGCCACCAGCCCCACGGCCTTGTGCCGCTCTAGTGGATTGCCTATGTAAACCCTCTTGATATCCTCGTAAATTAGATACATTCTCTACTGTTGCAGGTTCTCCATTCCAAAATCCCATATGTCCCCCTATAATTCCAAAATATACTCAATAACACAAAATGCCCTGTTAAACGCCTGTGGAGATGTTATAACAATATTTGTTGAATTCAACAAAACACTATCTCCCGATATATCTCTTGCCGTTAAAGTAGCGGAATCTGTTCCAGCAACCCAGATATCAATTAAAGTAAAATTTATGTCAAAGGTAATACCATGGGCGACTCCAGGATTCACTCCTATCACTAATGGACCAACATTTATAACTTTACGTAATATCGATCTATATTGATCAGATTCACCACTATTTGCTGCAGAAGGTATAAAAGATTTTCCACTCAATAATTCTTGATCTAAAAACCATCCAATCTCTCTTCTGTTTACTGCTGTCGAAATTTTCTTGAGCTGTTCCACGAGGAACCCTCTTCCCTCTTCCCACGTAGCCGGCACCGTATCATAAATAGGGATAAAAGATTCAAAATCTTGACTACCTAAACTCATGATTGGATCCTTAATATTTGTAATGTCCAAGTAAAATCAGCAGCTCCTGCTGAAGTACTCTGTATTTGTAATATTCCGTTTCCAGCATCAATAAATGTACAACCTGTTGGGGCTATTGATTGTTGTATTCTTATAGTTTTTGCTGGTGTAAGATAATAATGTCCACTAAACACTCCTAGATTTAAATTTCCTGTAGTATTCACTTTTGAACAATATGCAATAAATTGACAATCAGTTAATCCAGTAAAATCGACTACGTTTGCCGTAGCTCCGGATCCGATATTCACATATGGTGAGGCTGCTTGTAGATATGTTATAGGGGAAGGAACGGCATTTAAAGGCCCTCTAGAATACTGTATCGTACCAATTGGCAATGTAGATCCAGCCTGCGCTTGCGTCATTGCATAAAATTTAGGTTCATTTGCAATAGTAATAGGATGGGCATTTCCTGATATAACAGGTGTTGTCACTTGATTGTGTTTACCGTCATTTACGGTTAGATCTGTAAATGGATAATGGTCGACAGAAAAACTAGTGTTGCAAGATTGAAAGTTAAGTAAAAGATCCCCTTGGCTTACGCTAAGATCATCATTGGGTTGAGGTATTGTGCTTCTAAATCCAGACATATTTAAACTCCTATTGATAGTTGGCGACCAGATTTTCTGATCCATAAAATTTGAGCATCAATTTGAACGTCTGATTGTTGTTCCTCACCTACCATTTGAGAATTACTAAATGTCCATTCTATAGTTAAAAAAGCACCTCTAACAGGACAATATACTCTATGAAAAGATTTTGATAGTAAATTTATATCTTTGTTCGTTGGAACAACAGAATTGAAAAATGTATCATTGTTTGCGTTTTGAGGGTAAATATTTGCAGGTTGACTATTGTTGTAGTCAACATATACATTTAAAGTTATAGCTCCTTTCTCTGTATCATCCATAAGAACGTCGATGAATCCCATTTGGATGTTTTGTCCATCGTCTAGATAATTAAATTTTTTGCTTACAATATTGAAATTATCCCTGATGATAAGTTGCCCACCTCCCAGGTAAGTGCCTGAGGAATTTACTTGAGGATCTCTAAAATCATTAAATGTAGAATTGTAAACAAATAATTGAAATGTATTATCATTAACTTTTAAAATCTGAAAAACACCTCCATTTAAACCTACAAATGGATCTGATGATGTAATTCCAGTTATCTGAATAATTTGACCAGTTTCTAAATTGTGATTTACAGATTTTATCAATGTTGGCTGAGGATCAGATCCGGTTATGCCATTTATTGTCTGACTCTGTGAATTTGCAACTTGAGCATCTAAATATAAAACATATCCCTGTTGATTCCCGCCAACTATTGCTGGAAATTGTGAAGGTCTATTTACCCATGCGTAATTTTGGTTTTGCCAGCTGTTAGGAGAATCACCAACCCCAGTAAAAGGAAAATCACTCCATTTTCTAGATTTTGTGGGTTGAAAATTCCCTAAACAAGTAAGACTATCGGTAAAAATGGCCCACGAATCATTTTCATAATTATAACATAATCTCCTGTTTGGAAATGTACCATTGATAGATGCGAGCGGATAAATCCAATATGCAAGACGTTTTTGAAAATCTCGTATACCATGCACTCGTTTTGTGCCAAATTTATCATTCTGGAAAGTATACACAAGATCAGGTATTTTTATATCTATTCTTTCGCTCTTAAATCCATCGCATTCTATTAACCCTTTGTCGCCTACTCCAACTAAAGAAGTGTCAAATTGAACAGTGCTAAAAGTGCTTTCTGCGCCCAGTTCACTATTAACTTTTTCAATTTGAAAAGGAGAAATAGACTGACCTGTATAACGAAGCTGCCAAGTACTACGCTCGCAATAAATAACCAAATTATCACGAACAAAACCAACAGAAATAATATCTTCATTTGTGGGAATATCAAGAAAGCCACCTTTTCCTCTTATATCATCTCGCCAGGCATCTGCTGAAGCAACGGCCACAATAGGACTTACGACAGTAAATGGGTTTCCAATGGCTGCCCAACGTATTCTATTTGAATAATTTGCTACGACAGCAATGGGCGTGTCTTTTTCCTGAGTGTTAAAAACTACCATTCTTCCTCGGAATGGAAGCATAGCCAATGCATTTTCTAAAGTACCGCCGGCAACGTTAACAATTGGTTTGAAGTTTACCCAATTTGTACCCACAAGTCCTGTTGTATATCGAATCGGGTCGACATCATTGGTTACCCAAAAGATCTTTGCATTTGCTATACCCGTCCAATAATTTGTAGACCAGAAAAAATCTGAATTCGTTCCAGCCCAAGTTGTACCTGGCAAAAATTCTTGCCAACCACCAGAATATTTATACGCATATGTGGTGTCAAATGCTATGGTTGTTTCATTGTTAATAGAAGTCGTTTCTTGAGACCTTAGACCCATAACAGGTAGACAAGGAAAATAGTTAAATGATGCTGTTGCTGGTATTCCGGCGCCTGCTGTATGCGTTATAACAATTGCGCCAGTCTCATAATTGATCGTTCCACTATTTCCTATGGTGGGTGATGTCAAAGTCCCGTTTCCCTGGTCTGTCAGTGTAATTGCACCGAATTTTATAATCACTGAACCTAGTTCAATTTCTGCATTTGGCTCTATAATCGGCGGCACAACCGTTGAAAATATAGTAAATGTCCATGCAGAGGCGCCAGTATTTCCTATAGAAACAAGACTAAAAACTCTTCTAAGCCTGCCTAAGAGCTGAAAACCCTGCTTTCTTTTTATCCTTTCTCTCCATATGTAAGCATTTAAAAGGGTAGGATACGCGTCATCAGGCAAGATAAATTCTTGTCTACTTTGCACAAGACCAGCTTCATACTTTTTTATATACAACGGGTTATAACCAGCCATCAGAAAAAACCTATTCCATTAATTCCGCCTACTGCTGGGCTTGCACTGTTGAAAAGAGTTAAATTAGGGGTGAAAATCTCTTCTACAGCCTGTCTCTCCAGCACCAATGCTTCTTGTCTATCAAATAATGGAACAAGGTTAGAAATACCTTCCATGTCCTGCCGATCTTCTAAAACTTTTATTGCCGCGCCAATCGCGATCAACTGCCACCATTGATTTAAAATAGGACTATCTGTTGTTTCTAGAAACTGAACAGGTGTAAGATATGTTTCAATCTCTATCTTGTGGATCAGTTTTGGCACAGGCCTAACGGTCAGTTCATTATTCCAGAATAGTAGGCTATATGGCCTACCAGTTTGATATTGACTGACACATGCCGTCAATTGAGTGCCAGACGCTGGAGCCATTGACGATGGTAAAACAAAAGCTATATCTCCTGTAACATAATCAACGCTACCAATATCTACCGGGTTGTTTAAACCTGGATTGTCAAGGTTTTGATTATACATTCCTGGAAGTGCCGGATTGGTTGATTGAGCGGGATAAGAAGTTTGCGGATTTGGAGTGAGTAAATTTAATCTTCCCGATCCGTTGTCATTGATAGAAATTGGATTCCCGTTAACATCAACACCCCCTATAACCACTTCACGGCTCAAAAACGGCCCTGGAATATTAAAGGCAAATGTAACATTTACACCATCTCCACTAGCCGGATTAGACTTCGTGGGAAACCTTGGCCACACTGCATAAAACTGCTGCCTATCTTTATAAAAAGACCCTTGAATGCCTTCTACGTACATAGGAGCTCGCATCCCCTGGTTATAGTTGACATCCAAGGGATAGCGATCGCGATATGGTTCTGTGAAAAACGTATAGACACTCCTCATTTGATCCAGCTTTATCGAATACGGAAAATCTTGGGAATAATAGGTATTGATATACTGATCGATGTCGGCAGTAGTTAAAAAGGATTCACCCGAGGAAGCTGTTAGACGCCTGATCTTTTTTCTTATCGCTACTAGCGTTGAGTCTGCTGGTGCTACTGGCATCTTCTTACCTCGTGTAAATCCGCTTTACATTGACTGTTATTTAAATTCTGCCGGGTAAAGATGATGAATTCTCTCGCCCTTCTCATCTTTGTCGAGAGGTGCCCCATCATTCAGGTCTTTGCCATCTACGCTCACTAGGCCACTTCTACGTGCGATTTCGCCCTGTTCCTCATTAATCTCTTTGACAAACCCCATAGGAACTTCATAAGTATGGCCAGGGATTAAGTGCCACTGTTGGATTGGATCACCTGCCCATCGGCAATACGGTTTAGTGAGTCTCTCATGCTTTCCTCGAGTGTTTTGATACGTCACTTTTACCATCCTTGACTCTTCTTTCTTGAGTTTCTCACACTGCGCTTTTGTCTCTGGTTTCATGTTTTTAAAGTCATCAAAAGGCACTGAGTTAGATAAAACATTTATCATTCCATGCTGTTCGCCTGTCGCAG
>Ga0315284_10015176_pt1 | contig 10957 bp, 7 predicted proteins | sample YL17G09_16_MG_FD_203696 | JGI IMG/M metagenome (GOLD analysis project Ga0315284, IMG submission 203696) | Sediment microbial communities from Yellowstone Lake, YNP, Wyoming, USA - YL17G09_16 | ecosystem: Environmental > Aquatic > Freshwater > Lake > Sediment | place: USA: Wyoming | collected...
AAGTCGTGCGAGACGATCCTGGAGCCGGGCTTGAGCTTCTCCAACTGCGGGATCAGCTTCACGTTCAGGCTCGGCAGCAGATACAGCGTGATGACGCTGGCCTCGCTCAGGTCCAGGGTGAAGATGTCTTTCTGCTGGATGGTCACCAGGTCGCCGACGGCGTTCGCGTCGACGTTCTCGTTGGACCTCTTGATGCGCGCCGGGTCCACGTCGAACCCAAAGGCCTTGCAGCCGTACTTCTTGGCCGCCGTCACGACGATGCGGCCGTCGCCGCACCCCAGATCATAGACGATGTCATCCTTGGTCACCTGGGCCAGTTCCAGCATCTTGTCGACGACTTCCTGGGGCGTTGGGACGTACACGACGTCCGGCCGTTTCATTGGCTCTCCCTGCCCGGCCGGCTCTTGCGTGGCCTTGGTCCGGCCAATTTTCACAGGGCCCCGATTGTCCGGCTTGGTCAACGAAATGCCATTCAGAGGCGGCTGCAGGGCGGCCACGTCCACTCCAAAGGCTTCGAGAATCGTCGGGGTGATATCTTGTCGCCGGCCGTCGCGGCTGACTGCCTTGTTGTTGGTGGCCAGGAAAACATAGGGGGCAGACGGGTGCCCCTTAGCGTCCTCGTTGAAGCCGTGATCGGCCGTCATGTAGAATTGCGTCTTGTCGGCCAAGCCCATATCCTTGACCTTGTCCATGATCTTGCCGGTCCAAAGGTCGTTGGAGATCAGGGCGTCGTTGTATTCCTTCGAGTTCTCCCCATTTGTGTGTCCGGCGGCATCCACCTGGGCAAAGTGCACGAAGAAGAAGAACGGCTTGTCTTTATACTTCTCCAGCAGCTCCATGGCCCGCGCGCCGACTTTCTCATCCTGGATCAGGCCAAACTCCCAGACCTCCAGCACCGTATGCATTCCGTAGTAGGGCGAGCCGGGGATCACACGATACTTGACGCCATTCTCTTCGACAATGGTCCCCGCGGGCTTCTTGCCGGCGCCCGGCTGCTGATTCTTATTCTTAGCCCCCTTCTTGTTGTCATTCCCGGCGTTGTCTTGTGGTTTCTCCTCCGCGTCCAGCCGGATCTTCTGGGGCGGGTCGATCTCCCCACAGTGCCGGTCCTTCCCGATGACTGCCACCGTGACGAAATCCTCTGTCCCGAATTGTTTCTCAAGACGCTCGAAGACACTCAGTCCCTTCGGCACAGGCTGATACTTGCTGTTGCTGTACACGCCCGTCACCTCAGGACCGTACCCGGTGAGGATCTGGGTCCAGCCGGCCTTCGTATCCGTGGTGCCTTCCACGTCGATCTTGATGTACTTGCCCTGATCGATCAGTCTCTTGAGGTTGGGCAGCTCGTTTCGGCCGAGGCACTGATCCACGTGCTCCCGCTGGGCCCCGTCCCAGCCGATGAGAATCACGTTGCGGGGATGTTCGACGGCCGACCAGACAGGCAAAACAAGAGCCGTGACAGCCGCGACTGCACAGACAACCAACGCCCTCTTTCGCATAGACAAACCCTCTCAAGAAAAACGACCCCTTAGTCCCTGTCACAGAGCGGCCACACCCGCTCTCCATTCACCACCCTATTGTCCCACCCTGCCGGACAAAAAGCTACAGCATTTCTATTGACACTTGTCATGGGCGTGCGACTGCACTTGTGCCCGCACAGTGTGTCCACATAGGCGGCGGAAATCGTCCGCCCAACGGGCATTCCGGAGAGTTTGTGCTTGCAGAACGGGCAACTTGCAGCCCGTGCCGGCCCACTAGGGTATTGCGAGTTCAGTCGAGCAGGCCGCTCAGGACCATTTCCGCTTCCTGACGCAGGGTCATGAGTTGGCGCAAGCTCTGCTTCGCTGTGGCAAGTTCCTGAGCCGCCCTCTCCTTTGCGGCCCGCAGGGCGGTCAGCTTCGCCTTGATCTGGTCGGCCCCAGTCCCTTCCTTGTGCAGCAGTTCCCGCAGCTCGTTGCTCCTGTGCTCCACCTCGGTCTTCGCCTGCTCATTTCCAGGTCTCATTTGCGGCAGAGGGTGCATCAGGTTGTAGACCTTCTCGATCCTCGGCTTGACGACCGGCCATTCCTTGTCTGAGACGCCCAGCCGATCCTTGAAGTCCTCGATGGCCCTCTGGTGCTCCTGCACCCGTCGCTCCTCCATGATCTTCATGCGCTCCTCCGGAACGGCATTGCGCATCCGCTCGGAGAAGGCCTTGAGCTGCTCTATCCTCTCCTGCCCGTCCTTGCGGGACTTGGCCTCAGCCTCCTTGCGATCCGGCTCCTTCTTCTCCTGCCCGAAGACAGAGCCCGACAGCAGGCCCAACAGCGCCAGCCCGGACGAACCCATGGCCACACGCCTGGAAATCACAACATCAGTTGTTTTACGACCGTAGTCAAATCTGCTCTGATCTTGCGGCTTCATTGTCTGTCACTCCTATCCCCCTGCAAGTTCTGCTCTATCGCATCGAGTTTCTGTTTCCATGCCTGATCCTGGCGCGTCGGGCGGTCTATCGCGGCGAATGATCTCTGAGCGGCAGCAACGCTCGCCCTGAGTTCCTCGTGGAGCCTTGCCTCATTCGTCCCGTACAGGACCCACCGAGCCCGCGCGATGTCCACGTCGCTCTTGATATCGTCGGGGTTCTGAACCATTTCGGCAATTCGTGACAACGCAGTACAACGGAGCGCTTCACCTGCAAACCGCTGGTCAGCGGGAACCGTGAGGTCCTCCAGGGCCTTCTCCAGGAGCTTCGCCGTCGTCCACAAACTTCCTTTAGCCACCCTTGCAGAGGCAAAGTCCAGGATGCCTGCCATGTCGTTCTCAGCCACAGCGGCATCGAGCCAGACAGGCAGGAGCTTGTCGGCCGTGTCAGGCTGGCCCCATCGGCTCGTGGTCTCAATGAGATTCTCGCCGCCAAAAAGAACCATTCGGCCAAGTCCATTGGATTGCAACAGGCGCGTATATGCTCGAAAACCCTCGTTCAGGCCGTTGGGATCGTCGAGTATCCAATCGACTTGCAGCAGCATGTTTACCCGTTTCAATTGCTCACCTACGGTCGTCGATGCCGCAGGCTGCTGTCCGAAATGCTTGCGGAGGTCCTCCAGCGTGTCGATATCGTCTCTTACCATCTCGGAGCGATTCTGGAGCCAGTACTTGATGAGCAAGTCGCGACACCGGATTTCATTCGCATCGAAGTGGCTGAATCGCTCGGCGGATTTGCCAACCTGTTCTGCGGTCTCCTCGCAGCTAGTCACGTTGTAGATTCGCGCGCGACGCAGAAGCTGCTTGCCGTCGCCCGTATAGACTTCGATGCGATTTGGCAGCGTCACAGCGCGTCCGCCAAGCTCCACGCGCTGGTAGTCTACGATGCACTTGCGTCCGCCCGGGGGGTCCATGATCTCCAATTGTGGATACCGGCGCTTTTCACTTCCTATCGTGATGCTTGGTCCTTCCCCCTTGAAGGCGACAGTGATCGGGCGCTCCGGCAGGAGCATCGTCTGTCTGTTGAGCCGTCTGGCCTCCTGTTGCCCGCTATACTCGTATTGGACAGTCTTGAGCAACTGCCCATCCGAGTCCACCAGGATCACCTCATCGACGCGAGGGCCGGTGGCGCGAACCGTCATCTTCGCCAGATCGTCCTTGCGCGGCGCGGTGCTTTGCGGATAGAGCATGTCGAGCACTCGCTCGCCGCTGTCGCCACTCGCGTCGATCAGAGGGTGAATATCTGACAGCCTGACGCACAGGTCAAGTGTCTCTTGTTCGGTGAACCGAATGTCGGGTAGAGCATAGCTGTTGAATCTATGGCGGAAGGGACCTCGATGGCCGATCGGTTTCACGGAAACGCCATCATATGTATGCACAAGCTGATGGCTCATCTCAAAGCTGTTCGGATCACTGAAGATAGCCAAAGTAGACGGGTAGATCGGGAAGTTAAGGCTACCGGTATGAGGCTCAGCCCAAGTCACGGCCAAGCGGTAGGAATCCTGCGATACCCAATACCGCACGAACAGCACGACGTAAGTCCGACAAAGCGGCGCGTTCAGCTCCAGAATCGCGTCAAAGCGAACCGTCGTGCCCCCGCCTTCCAACAGGGCCTCCCGCACAGCCAGAGCGGGTGCTAACAGAGAGTCCACGTTTTCTTTCATCTCCAGAGACGCCGGGAAGCCTACGGTGGCGGTCTTCCTGGCAGAGTGCAAAGCGGCCGACAGTGCGGATTTCGGACCCTCAGAAAGATTGCCATCGCGCGCCAAGGCCGCGGTGGCAACGCACCACGTCAGGAATACGGACCGGCACAGGGCTCTAATCAACATGATCAGCCGACGCATGGGCAGCCTATTCCCCTGATTCACTTGATTCTCCACGCTGGAGCCTCTCGATGTATCTGACCACCCCATCGCTTTACGACAGTATTCTTCTCATCGCCGTGAGACGATGGGAGGTAGTCTGTCTGGACGCTGGGAGCGCCCGATGGGACGCTCCCAGCATCGTCAGATTCTCAGTCTCTCTCAAGGCCAGCCCTAATTCGAAGTGAACGTTCCCGTCAGTCGGGCAAGGCCAGAGCCATAAGTGTAGGACTGGGCCTCCGCACTCGACCCGGTAGGTGTCCCGCTCGCGTATGAGTCGCTGTCGCATATCGCCCCACCAAGAAAGTCAACGTGGGTGGTGCCGGAGGCGACGGGCTCGGAGCCACTGGGGTCCGTTGCCCACCTTATGGAATAGTCGAACCAGCCGGGCCCCCCATCGTCGTCGATGGGCTTATAGAACGGCCACGGGCTACCGCCCCAATTGGAGCCCCCGGTCGGATTCCCATTATTGGTCACATCTCCGCTGGAATACCCCAGACTATAGTAAAAGTTGTAGGGACTGACAACGGCCGTCCACGTGTCACTTTCCACATAAGCGGAGGCGTATGAGCTGCCAGTCCTTGGCCAGCTACTGGCCCAGGCCCATTCGAAGCCCTGACCATCCAGGGACCAGGAAAGAGAGCCGCCCGGCGCTGTTGTGCCCGGAGGCCCACTCCAGACCCAGTGCTTTCCATACGTGTACTGCGCGTGGGCCGTAGCAGAGGCATAGTCCCCTTTGGCCCAAGCGTACGTATGAACGTCGCAGGAGCAGATTCCTGTTGATTCGTCTGCGTCCCCCGAGGCCGTCGCATCCTCCCAGTGCGTGGTCGTGTGATCTTCTGGGGTGAAAGACACGTCCTCGGAACTCTCCGTGCTGGGAACGTACTCGTACGCCGTTGCCTTCTGGCTCAATCCGATCAATAGAACGGTCAAAACCCCCATGCTTAACAGCAGCCATCTCGTCATAGACTTCATCCTTGATCTCCTTATTGTGATTTCCGCCTTGTGGGCGCATACGTCTCACAGCCAACATTCGCAGTTTACTTCCAGCTTATGGTCCTCGTATCACGGGCCTTCCCTCCTTTCTCAACTGGCGCATCATTATTAGGGTCTCTCATCCCCGCTGTCAGCGACTGGCCATTCGAAGGTAAAGAACCACCGGATCACTCTCATGGATCACCACTCCACCTGAGGACGTTTAGGCGGACGATGGCTGGATGGCACAACACGCTGCAGTCCCTCGTGGACAATGGTTAATTCCTGGACCGATCCTTCAATGGTCAGGCTGGCAGGCCAACCCTTGCTGAAGTTCCACTGAGCAAGGGGCTCCGCTGAGCCCGTCGCGAACATCACAATGGCACCATCCCGAACCGCATCATCGGTCTTCCCATCTTCCATTGCCTCGCGCCAGGCCCAAACATCTTCGTCGGGCGAACCCTGGCGTCTGAGCGTGATGTCGTGCCATTCCAGTGCACCGGGCGTCTTCTGCTTGACCGCACCGCCATTCGCCTGGATCACACTTTCTTCTATCTCGTTGCTTGATCCTAATCCGAAGCACTCGGTGTACTCCGCCACTACCCGATCTCCCAGTTCCAATTGGAAGATGAAGGAGTCGGAAGGCTCAGCCGATAGCACTGTGGTATCGTCATTTTGCCCGCGCGACCGGCTATCGCCTAGGAGAGCTAATGAGATCAGAACAGCACTGCACACAATCATAAGAGGCCAAAGATATGTACGTCTCATTTTCGTATCTCCTTGTTCCAATTAGTTTTCTCCATCCTTGCCACCCTCGTCACGATCCCTTGAGCCCATCAGGGCGGTCGCAACATGCTTCGCATCCGGCATCACCTCCTTTCACCGGCTTGACCCTTGATGTCTTGCCTTGGTGCCGCACCATGTTCAATAATCCTTGAATTTCCTCATCCACGCGGGCCAATCTTCGGGCTGGACGCCGCCGGCTTTCGTCAATGGGCCATCCCCGCGAGAGATGAAGTTCCACCTCAGTGTCCATAATTCTTTGAGGCCAACCTTGCGAACGGACGAATCCAAGAACAGGCCCTCGATACCACCGCCGTGGCGGTCGATGCAGAAGTAGCTCATGTCTGCGAACGGGCCGACGGCGTCCTCGTACGGCGGCGGCTTATCAAAAACGTCCTTGGGGTCGGCGTCCGTGAAGATGCAGTCAAGCATGTACGGACGCTGTGCGTTGCTGGAATAGTGCCTATTCCCTCTGAATTCATCCTCATAGAAGCCAATTAGGCCGCTGTTGAACCCATAGCTGCCGGAGAAAGTCAGTTCGGGACTGCGCGTCTGAATCTTCCATGCGGTGGACGTGCTGCCCAGGCTCTCCTGGACCGGCGGGAACGCGCTGGAAACATCCATCCGAACTTGATGCCTGCCCGCCGCCGGGCACAAGAGCAGATCATTGCTGTCCGGACGGTACTGACGAAGCTGATAGGGCCACGCCCTGCTGGCGGACATCGCAAAACTGCCGGGCAGAAAGAATCTGCCATCGTGCTCATTCGTGTACATCGAGAGAACAAGGCTCCACTGGCGCAGATTGGACTGGCAGGCTACGGCTTTCCCCTGTCTTCGCACCCGTTGCAGGGCCGGCAGCAGGATGGCCATGAGCAGGGCGATAATCGCGATCACCACGAGCAACTCAATGAGGGTAAAACCCTTGCGATTGATGAGGGATGGAGATTGCCGCGCTTCGCTCGCAATGACATGATGATGGATTATTGATAAATCGTTGTTGCAGCATGACTTACGTGCAGCAGTATGCGCGTAGTCTGCCCGCCTGTCAGCCGGAGCGGCTGAATCGTTCCGAGCGTGCCATGCCTGGCTTTCCGCTGCGTCGCACATACTCCAGCGCTCCATTCAACTATATTAAAGGCGGTTGGCAGAGGCAAAATGTGGATGCAATTCCGGAAAAATCACGAAAATTCTTGAAATTCTTCGCGTCGCTTCCACGGGTGCATCGTCAAAGTAGTATTGGCGCCGCCAAGCTCTGGAAATCTAACCGCAGTTTTCAGCTTCTTAAACACCATTATGCCATGCACGTGGACGAGTGTAAGCCCAAGAAAGAAATGACTCATCCGGTTCTTGCTCGCTCTGAGCCCTTGAAGACAGCAGAACTACCGGGGATGCGATCCCCGAAGCCGTGGCGTTTCTCACCTCGTCACAAGAGGGAATTGTCCTTGCATCGAATAGCACCGGCTCTTAATCTGGTCCGCACCGAATCGGCAGTAGCCGAGGATGCCGGTCGTGAACCGACCCGGGCGGCGTGGAGTAGACACTAGTGGAACTGTGTCGTGTGATCGCACGGATTTCTGAGAAGACGGCGGTGAATTCGTGGACGGTGAGCAGTTACTATACGATATCAATGAGCTGAGTCATCTCTTCCGGGACAGCGCCAGCATCGAGACCCTTCTGAACAAGGCGGTCGAGATGGTGGCCCGGCGGACGGGGTCCGCCGTCTGCTCGATCTACCTCTACGATGCGCAGGAGCAGGAGCTAACGCTTCGGGCTACCAAGGGCCTGAACCCGGAATCCGTCGGGCGGGTGCGTCTGAAACTGGGCCAGGGGCTTACCGGGCTGGCGATGAAGGAGATGCGGCCGGTCTGCGAGACGGACGCCAGCCGCAACCCAAACTACAAGTATTTCCCGGGCATCTTCGAGGAGCGCTACGATGCCTTCCTGGCCATGCCCATCGCACGAGGCGTCTCCAGGTTGGGCGTCCTCGTCCTCCAGCGAGATACCGGGCAGAGCTTCTGTGCCGAGGACATCACCGCCCTCGAGACGGTCACCTCTCAGTTGGCCAACATCATCGAGAACGCCCAGTTTCTCCTGGGGATGCACGAGCCGCATCGCGAGACCATCAAAAGCGTGCCTGCCGGGCTCAAGTTCATCAAAGGCAAAGCGGCCTCCGAAGGGTTCGCCTATGCCCCGAGCATGATCCTCGCCCGGGACAATACGCTGGTTCTCTTCCTGCATCACGATTTCAGCAAGACGTACACGCTGGAGGATTTCCGCAATGCCACGGCCGCCACGGAGAGCCAGCTCGAAGAGCTGCAGGAGCGGGTGGAGCACAAGCTCTCGGATGCCGCCTCGCTGATCTTTACCGCACACCTGATGATTCTCAAAGACAAGGAGTTCGTCGGCAAGATCAGCCGGCGGATCGAAAGCGGCGTGAACGCCCCCGCGGCGGTCGCCGGCGTGGCGACGGAGTACATGCAAGGCTTTCTCGCCGGCAATAATGCGTACATGCGGGAAAAGATCAACGACATTGAAGACTTGGCCCTGCGGCTCATCAACAACCTCGTCAGGGAAGGCGAGGAGGTGAGCGTCTACAAGGACCACGTCGTCATCACCCAGGGGCTGTTCCCTTCCGACCTGCTCAAGCTCGCTTCCGAAGCCGCCAAAGCGATCATCCTCGTCGGCGGCGGCGTCACCGCGCACATCTCCATACTCGCCCGCTCGCTCAACATGCCCATGGTCATTGTAAGCACCCATGAGATGCTCAACCTGCCCGACGGTACGCCCGTTCTGGTCGATGCGGACGTGGGCAACGTCTTCATCGACCCGGACGACAGCATTCTGACGAGATTCGGGTCCCAACAGAGGGCCCGGCTGACGCTGGACGAGCAGAAACGCATGATGAAGCCATTCACGGCCACCACGGACGGCGCACGCGTGCAGCTCATGGCCAACATCAACCTGCTGTCCGACCTGAAAGTCGCCTGCGGGCTCAACTGCGACGGCGTGGGCCTCTACCGCACCGAATTCCCATTCCTCATCCGAACGACGTTCCCCACGGAAGCGGAGCAGCACGTGATTTATCGCAAGCTCGTCGAGGCCATGCACGACAAGCCCGTGACCTTCCGCACGCTCGACGCCGGCGGAGACAAGATCCTGTCCTACTACCACGACATCCAGGAGCAAAACCCGGCGATGGGCATGCGGTCCATCCGTTTCTCGCTCCGCAACAAGGCGATCTTCCTGGAGCAGCTCCGCGCGATCCTGCGGGCGGGCGCCGGCGCCGAACTGCGGATCATGTTCCCGATGATCTCGTCCGTGGACGAGTTCCACCAGGCCCGCGACGCGGTCTCGGAGGCCATCGAACAGCTCGAAAAACAGGGCATCGAGCATCATGAGAAACCGAAGCTCGGAATGATGGTGGAGCTGCCCTCCGTGATCGATCTGATCGATGACTTCGCCCGCGAGGCGGAGTTCTTCTCGATCGGTACGAACGACTTCATCCAGTTCATGCTGGGTGTGGATCGGACCAACGAGAGCGTGGCGGACTTTTACCTGCCGCACCACCCGGCCGTGCTTCGCGCCCTGAACCGGATCGTGCACGGCGTCCTCGAACACGGCCGCGAGATCTCCATCTGCGGCGACATGGCCCATCAGCCCCAGTACATCCCGTTCCTGCTCGGCATCGGCGTGCAGGCCTTCAGCGTGGACCCGGTCTACCTGCTGCGGACCCAACAGGTAATCACGACAACGTCACTCGGCTACGCGCAGTCTCTCGCCCGATCCGTGCTCGCGCAAAGCCGCATCGGCGACGTTGCCGCCCTCCTGCAGACGCAAACAACGGCCAACGAGAGGAAGAGATGAACGAGAGCGTGTGGCTCACATAGCCTTGATGTCGTGGCACATCAGGACGTCGCCGTGGCGGATGTAGAGGCGTCCATCGCTGATCGCGGGATGGGCCCAGTGCTCGCCGCCTCCCTGTTTGATTTGGAAAGAGCTGACTGACTCGTAGCCATCCGGCTTGATCCTGATCAGCCCGACCTGGCCGTTCTCGCCGTAGCCGTAGAGCATGCCGTCCACGTAGATCACCGAGCCCTTGCCTACAAGCTTGTCCGAGAACGCCGCTTTGCCGGTCGCAAGATCAAGACAAATCCACTCCCCTTTCGTGCTGGACCCGTGGATTTTCCCATCGACGAGCACCGCCCCGCCGTGATGGATGTCCAGCGACTTCTCCGCCCACTTCTGTTCCGCGCTCGTCCCGTCGCCCGAGAGGGCAAAGCCGACACTGCCATGCCGATAGCCGTTGCTGACGAAGACCATCCCGTCCTTGCAGAGCGGACTGACGGCCTGGATGCCGTAGCTGACCTCATGCGGAACCGTCCAATACACCTGCCCCGTGTTTGCGTCGATGCCGGCAAGGGCCTTTTCCACCAGGGTGAGTATGAGGCGTTTTCCTCCTCGCTCCACGAGCATGGGGGAGCAGTAAGCGGATAGTTGACTGAGGCCCTTGGAGGTCCAGATGGTCTCGCCTGTCATCTTGTTGAGGGCCACCACCGTCGCATCCTTGCCGCCCGGCGTGCAGATGGCCTTGTCGCCATCGATCAGCACGGATTCGGCGATCCCCCAGCGGATATTCTCGCCGCCGAATTTTTCGAGGGTATCCACATACCAGATTCGCTTCCCATCGGCGGCGTTGTAGCAGACGATGCGGCCCTGGCCGCTCATCAGATAGAGGCGGTCGCCGTCAATCGTCGGGGTCGTGCGGGTGCCCGGAGAGTTTCCCGCCTTATCCCATTCCGGGCCGTAGTTGACTCGGTACTTCACCTTGCCCTGGGAGTCGATGGCGAACAGGCAGCCCTGGCCCTTAATCATCCCGC
>Ga0315284_10015177_pt1 | contig 10957 bp, 14 predicted proteins | sample YL17G09_16_MG_FD_203696 | JGI IMG/M metagenome (GOLD analysis project Ga0315284, IMG submission 203696) | Sediment microbial communities from Yellowstone Lake, YNP, Wyoming, USA - YL17G09_16 | ecosystem: Environmental > Aquatic > Freshwater > Lake > Sediment | place: USA: Wyoming | collected...
CCCCCGGTCGAGTGCCAAAACCGCTGACGACATACACCGGGTGCGCGTGTAAAACCCCGCCGAAAACCTGTCGTGCATACGCCGAGGCGCCCTGTCCATCCTCAAACGAAGGTCGGAATCCAAGGAAGACGCCTAAGCGCGGCATGGGACGAGAGCCACCTCTCCAAGAGCCCTGCGTGTCTTGATGCGGTTGCCCGAATTGGGAAATCGGTTGACTGCGTTTCGTTCCCAAAGTATACTCGTCGGAGTGGTTTTTGCCTGCCTCGGATGAGTGGCCGCGGTTGTTCCGTCATCTTCCGGGGCACAGGCTTGTTCGGCTTGGTGAAGAGAAGGAGCATGCCATGACAGAGCACGGTCTCACCCGCCGCACGTTCTTGGTGGGAAGCGCCTTGGCGGTTGCGGGCTTGTCAACAGCCGGGCGTGCCGCCGGGAAGCGAGTCTCCCCAAACGAGAAGCTGAACGTAGCCGCCATCGGTGCGGGCGGAAAAGGGAGCAGCGACATCGAGAGCATGGCCGCGGAGAACGTGGTGGCGTTATGTGACGTGGACTGGAACCGGGCGGCCGACGCGTTCCAGACCTTCCCCCATGCTCGGCGGTACAGAGACTTTCGGGTCATGCTGGAGAAGGAGAAGTTGGATGCCATCACCATCTCCACACCGGACCACACCCACGCGGTAGCCGCGTTGGCGGCCATGCAACTGGGCATTCACGTCCGGGTGCAGAAACCCCTGACGTGGTCGATTGCGGAGGCGCGGGCGCTGAGGAACGCGGCTCGCAAGTACCAGGTAGTGACGGCGATGGGCAACCAGGGCCATGCCGGCGACGGAGTGCGGCAGATGTGCGAGATCCTGTGGTCCAACGCCATCGGCCCGGTGCGCGAGGCCCACATTTGGACGGACCGGCCGATATGGGACCAGAGCGCCACCATGAAGCTGCCCTCCGCGGCCGTGCCCGAAGACCTCGATTGGGACCTCTGGCTGGGACCAGCGCCTTACCGCCATTTCAACCGCGGATACGCGCCGTTCAGCTGGCGGGGCTGGTGGGAATTCGGCTGCGGCGCCCTGGGCGACATGGCCTGCCATATCATGGATCCGGCATACTGGGCGCTCCAGCTGGGCACGCCCACGAGTGTGGAATGCGTCGTCATGGAAGGCGGCAGCGAGGAAACGCCTCCCATGAAGTCCGTGATCAAGTACGAGTTCCCGGCGCGCCCGTTCCGGGAGAAGGTGGACGTGGCCTGGAAGGGGAAGACCCTGCCCCCCGTTACGGTCTATTGGTACGACGGCGGATACAGGCCGCCTCAGCCCGCAGGTGTCCCCGAGGGCACGAGATTGGGCGACGGCAGCAATGGCTCGTATTTCGTGGGCGATGGCGGCATGGCGACCACGGGCTGCTACGGCGACCGCACCCGCTTGCTGCCCGACGAGCGGATGAAGGATTTCGTGCTGCCGAGCGCAGTCATCCCGCGCGTGCCGGACGGCGATTCGAGTTTGGAGTTCGCCACCGCATGCAAAGGCGGTCCGCGGCCGGGCTCGAACTTCGACTACTCCGCCCCGTTCACGGAAGTGGTGCACCTGGGCAGCTTGGCCGTCCGCGCCGGTGTAGGCAAGAAGATCCAATGGGACTCCAAGGCCATGCGCTCCCCCAACATGCCGGAACTCGACCAATTCGTCAAACGGCAGAACACCCGCCGCGGCTGGGAAATCAGCGTGTGATCGCCGCAGTGCCAGCATGTTGAGAACACGAAAGGCCCTCCCAAAAAGGAGGGCCTTTCGCTTTGCAGGATTACTTGTGGGTGTCAAATGGCGGTGGGACACCCCTGAGTCAGCTTCTGAGCTTGTGTGACGGCCAGGCTCGGTCTACCATATCAAACCATGCCACGGCGCCTCCCAGGCGCCGTTCCCTTTCCCGGAGTGTGTCTGCGTGGAGGTCTTCCGAACCGCCGTTGCTCTGATGGTACGATCCATGGTGTTGAGTGCCCAGTCTGCTGGTCAGCAACGGTTGCTCTTCCTGCAGCGAACCGTCGCGGTCGGGGAGGGGGTGGGTGAACTCGCGCGGCTGCGAGATGAGAATTGCCGGCTGAAGTCCGAGAACCGCCTCCTCAGGTCACGCTTCGATGAGGCGCCTTTTCGGAAGCGCTACACCCCGATGCAGCGGCTCCGGGTACTCTGGCACATGTCCTACTACGGCATCCCGCGCAGTGCGCACTTTCTGATCGCCAGGTCGACCTTCCATCGCTGACTGCATGTCTTCGAGCGAGGCGATCTGGGCGAGAGGAAGACGACGCTGGAGAGCCCGAGGAGGAGGCCGGCGGAACTCGTCCGGATGATCTGGGACATCTTCGAGGCGAACCCGCATTTCGGACGCAAGCGGATCGCCAACACCGTCTGGCTGCTGGGTGTGTTCGTCGCAGCCTCGAGCGTGCAGAACGTGCTGTTGCGCCCCAGACCGAAGAGAGCGCCCGCGGCCGCGAAGGCAGCGGCCACTCCCTCCAAGTCTCAGCGCGCCTGATCGACGATGCCCAGGCTCCCCGCTGTCCCTTCCGCCACGTGCTGGTGTATGACATCAAGCGCTTTGGCCGGCTGGACAATGACGAGGCCGGCTACTAACGCCACCTCCTGCGGCAGGCCGGGGTGGAGGTGATCTACGTCTCGGAGGGCTTCAACGGGGACGACACCGACGACCTGCTGCGCCCAGTGAAGCAGTGGCAGGCGCGCCAGGAGTCGAAGGACCTCCGCACCTCCGGCGTGGTTAGGGCCGCCTGGTTGCTCCGGGCGGAATCCCCTGTCGGCCCACTGGTGACTACCGTGTAGTAGTAGGTGTGGCCGGCTTGGCAGCCGTACCTGGCGTGCCGCTCCGGAAGACCTTGAAGCCCGTCTCGTTAGCGGAGTTGTCCGTCCAGGTCAGGTTGACCTTGGTTGGGGATGCAAAAGGAAAGAAGGGGGGAACGGTCGCCTATGTTACCGCGCTTCGCGGACGGCACTGACGCCGGCTTCGAAGGCGCGTTGGTTTGCGGGTGATAGATGCTGATGGCGCTCGGGGATAATGCGCTTGAGGGCCTCGCCGATCGAGTCGCCGCAGATGAGCTGTGAAACCTCGACGAACGCGCCCAGCATCGCCAGGTTGGCCGCGCATCCGTCGCCGATCTTCTCGGCCAGGCGATTGGCGGCGACGCGGATGACCCGCAGATCACTGCGGTCCGGCTCGTCGCGGACGAGAGAGGTGTTGAGGAAGAGGCAGCCGTCGGGCTTGACCTTGCCCAGGAACTTGCGTAGCGAGGGGGCGTCCATGATGATCGCGGTGTCGAATTGCGACGCCACCGGCGAGCCCGGCCCCGAATCGGAAATCACAACCGTACAGTAGGCGGCGCCGCCGCGCATCTCCGGCCCGTAGGAGGGATACCAGACGACGTCTTTCCCTTCGAGCATGGCGGCCGTGGCGAGGACCTTCCCCATGACCATGATCCCCTGACCGCCAAAGCCCGCCATGACGATTTCATGTCGCATCAGAACACCTGCGCCTTCATCCCCGGACCGGAGGGAACGTAGTCGAATGGGCGCCGCTACTCACAGCGTGAGACGAACTCGCCCAGCGGGTAGTGCGGGATCATGTTCTTTTCCAACCAGGCCATCGCGTCCATGGGCGAGAGGTGCCAGCCACTGGGGCAGGTCGAGAGAATCTCGACCAGACTGAACCCCTGACCCTTGACTTGGCACTCGAAGGACTTACGCAGCGCCTGCTTGGCCTTGCGCACGTAGGCAGGGCTGGTGACCGTCACCCGAGCCAGATACGAAGGACCGTCGAGCGTTGCCAGCAGTTCGCACACGCGCAACGGGTTGCCTGCCTCGCGTACGTTGCGCCCGCCGGGCGTGGTGGTGGTGACCTGCCCGACGAGTGTGGTCGGCGCCAACTGGCCGCCGGTCATGCCGAAGATCGCGTTGTTGACGAAGACGACGCTGATCTGCTCGCCGCGAGCGGCGGCGTGGATAATCTCGCTGGTGCCGATGGCCGCGAGATCGCCGTCGCCCTGGTAGGTGAAGACGAAGGAGTCGGGCAAGGCCCGCTTGACGCCGGTGGCCACCGCCGGAGCGCGCCCGTGGGCGGCTTCGATGACATCGAAGTCGAAGTAGTCATAGGCGAAGACCGCACAACCCACCGGAGAGATGCCGACCGTCCGCTCGCGCACACCGAGTTCGTCGATCACCTCGGCGACCAGGCGGTGAATGATGCCGTGCGTGCAGCCGGGGCAATAATGCATCGGGCCGGCGGACAGCGATTCCGGTGGTGCAAAGACCTGCGTCAATGACTCGCTCATACCAGTTCCCTGATCCGGGCGAAGACTTCGGCCGGCGTGCACACCACGCCCCCGGTGCGGCCAAAGAAGGCGACGGGCGCGCGTCCCTCGATCGCCAGGCGCACGTCCTCGACCATTTGACCGAGCGAAAGCTCCACCACCAGGAAGCCGGCTACCCGGCTTGCCAACTCGACGAGAGCGGGCCCGGGGAAGGGACTGAGCGTGACTGGTCGGAGCAGGCCGACTCGCAGTCCAGCGGCGCGGGCCATTTCCATCGCCGTCCACGAGACACGCGCCGCGGTGCCGTACGCGACGAGCACAAGGTCGGCATCCTCGGTTGAGAAGGCCTCCCAGCGCACCTCGCGTTCGCTCGCTTCACGGAAACGGGCGTCGATGCGTAGGTTGACCCGCTCCAATACCTCGGGATCTATGTACAGGGAGTTGATGATGTTCTTCCGGCGGCCGTGGGTACCATTGGTGGCCCAGCGCTTGGGAGGCGACGTGGCGATCGGATGATCGTCTACAGTCATCGGCTCCATCATCTGGCCGAGGACGGCGTCGGCGAGCACCACGACCGGCGTTCGGTAGCGATCGGCGATATCGAAGGCATCCCCGATCAGGTCGTGCATCTCCTGCACGGACCAGGGGGCAAGGACGGGCGTCCGGTAGTCGCCGTGGCCACCACCCTTGACTGCCTGGAAGTAGTCCGATTGGGCAGCAGCAATGCCACCCAGCCCGGGCCCGCCGCGCACCACGTTGACAATCACCCCGGGGAGTTCCGCGCCGACCATGTAGGAAATGCCCTCCTGCATCAGACTGATGCCGGGGCTGCTCGACGAGGTCATGGCGCGCACGCCGGCGGCGGCCGCGCCGTAGACCATATTGATCGCGGCCAACTCGCTCTCTGCCTGGAGAAAGACTCCGCCCGCCTTGGGCAGGAGTTCTGACATGCACTCGGGGACCTCGTTCTGGGGGGTGATCGGATAGCCGAAGTAGCACTTGCACCCGGCGGCGATCGCGCCGTGCACTAGCGCTTCGTTGCCCTTCATCAAGACTCGACTCACAGACCCTGACTCAACCGAGCAACGTTGGTGAGCGGCAGACATGGGCGTCTCTCAGCGATATACCTTGATCGCCACCTCGGGACACATCAGGGCGCAGTTGGCACAGCCGGTACATTTCCCGGTTTCGGTGAACGCGGCCGGGTAGAAGCCCTGTTGGTTGATCTCGTCGGAGAAGCGGATGAGCTCCTGGCGACAGAACGCCAGGCAGAGGCCGCAGGCCTTACACCTCTCCCGGTCAATCACGATGCGTCCCATGGTGGTCACAATAACGGCAATAGTACCAGAGCGACAGGGAACAGGCAAGTAAGGGTTCAATCTGGTCAGAGTGAGATGCGGTGCGGCATCCAGCAGCCGGCGCACCTGCTCCTCGGTCAGGTAGGGCGGACAGGCCTGCGCCACCTTGGGCAGCGGCAGCTTGCGGGCCGGGTGGATGGCCACCTCCCCCATGTCCTGCAGGTAGCCGTAGAAGGAGGCCAGGGTGGCCAGCTTGCGCCGGATGGTGAGGGCGGCTGCCCCCTGTAGCTGCACCGCATACTGCACCACCATCTCCCGGTGCACCTCGCCAGGAGAGCCGACGGCTGGGTAGCGCTCGGCCAGGAACTCCTGGAACCACCGCAGGTCCCGGGCGTACGCCTTCACGGTGTGGGGCGAGTAGCCGCGGTAGGAGTCGAGGTAGTCGAGGAAGGCCGCGCCGGCCTCGGGGAAGCCCATGGGGGGCGAGGCGGGCGCCGTGGTGGCCGTTGGCATACGCATAACCTCCTGGGGGACGTTATCCGTGCCAATCAGTCACTCGGGAGGGGGGCGAAGTCAAGCGGAAAGAACGCCCTGCCAACGGACAAGACCGCCCTCGTGGAGGAGAGCGGTCTGTCCCTACGCTGCTACCCGACTGCTACTGATCCTGCGCCGCGAAGACCTCCATCATCCGCACCACCAGCTTGACCAGGCTCAGGTGGTGGGCGGCCGCCAGGGCGCGCAACCGCACGGCCGGCTCTCCCGTCAACGCCACGGTGGCCATGGAATGCCGCCCGGCCGGTGCCTGGCCGGGCTCGGTGTGCGGCTCTGCGTCAGGCTGCTGGCTTCCTTCTGCCGGCTGGACCGGCTCTGTGCTGCCCTGCGGGCTCTCCGCGGCCTGCTCCTCCTCTACTGCTCGCTTACGTGCTTTGGGCATGGTTCTCCCTCCGATGAGTGTGTGCCGGCCACCGCCGACCGACACAGTCAGTCACTCACGGGCGGGAGGAAGTCAAGGGAGAAGGGAGTGGCCGGACGCTTCTTTGACATTGGCCCCTCCCGCTGCCCCATACTGCACCCGGAGGCCAACACAGGTCTCTGCACGGCCGGTAGGGTGTGGAAGGCGGCGTTCATAGCGATCACAGCCTGCCGTGCTTCACCACCCCAGCCGGTCGAGTACTGCCGAGAAGGCCTGGCCGAGGTCGGTTTCCTTGACGCCAGCCCGCTCCTCCCGGTGGTTGAAGAGGACGACCACGTTGGTCAAGGTCCAGCGGCGCTGCAGGGCCATCGTCCACGTGCCGTCCCAGCCGCCGTAGTAGACACCGAGGCCGTTATCGTTGCCCGGCGCGAGCTTCCCCTGCGAGTCCACCAGGGGACGACCGGTGCCCATGTACCAGGTGCTCAGGTAGCGTGCCAGCGCCGCTGACGAGGTGATCAGCGTGCTGTCGAAGCTCATCCCGCCGCCGTCGGTCACCGGCAGCAGTGCGCCGTGGTCCTCGGGGAAGATGCTCTGGGCCGTCCGCTCGGTGGCGTACCAGACCTCCTGAGGGGAGCGGTCCCGGGGGCGTGTCTTCGACAGCCCAAACGCGTTCGTGCTGGCCGGGGTGAAGACGTACCTCCCGACGGTTTCGGCCCAGCCGCCGTTGATCCACTGCATGATCGCCCAGAGCATCTCGTTCGCCGTGTTGTTGTACTCCCAGCGGCTGCCCGGATCGTCCTTCAGCGTGCCGTGCACCCGGTACTTGAGCATGTCCAGCGATGTGGGCAGGCGGCTCACGCGCAGGAACTCCTGCACCTTCTTGACGTCTGGGTAGGTGACCGCGATCCCACTCCGGTGCTCGAGCATCTGGCCGATCGTGACCTCGTAGAGCCGGGGGTCAACGTCCGCCAGCTCGGTGCCGAGGACTCCGGCCCGGCGCAAGCTCGCGAAGATCTTCAGGTCACGAGTGAAGCGCTCGTGCGTCGGCCCCACGATGACGCCTTCGGCGATCATGCGCTCGGCGGCAGTGGCGAAGACCAGCTTATCCAGGCTGGCGATGCGGAAGAGCATTCCCGTGGGCAGGGGGGTGGTGCGTGACGGGTCCCGATAGCCGTATGCCCGGTCGATGACGATTTGGCCGTTTCTCGTAACCGTGAGAGAGGCGCAGGGGATGTTGTGCCGGACCATCACCGCGCGCACGACATCATCAAACGCACCGAGGCCGGGTGCTGCCTGGCCGCTGACGGGTATGCCCCGCGAATCAGCCCAATAGGGCTGCGTCTCGGCGGCTGGAGCGAGGGAGTGGCCAGCCATCGTCAGCAGTGCGACCAGCATAGCGCAGGGAGGGCATCTCATTGCCATATCGTAGCACACGCCAGCGTTTCTTTCACCTTGAGGGGCGTAGAGGCGGCGAGCCCGGGCTTCACTGCTGCTTGACATCCCCTTCCACCCCCTATACTACTCCCGGAGGCCAGCAACGGTCTCTCGACGGCCGGTAGCGATCCCCCCCCCGCTGCCGGCCGTCACCTTTTTGGGGCGGGACTGAGCCCATACGTCCCACTTATGGGCTGAATGGGGCCGTGCTCGCAGCCAACCATCGTAAGGTGGGTTTTGAGCACGAAAGGGTTACGACATAGGGGTTACGATTTGCCACGTTTCGGCCTTACGATTCGGCGATCGGCCCGCCCTCAGACCCCGAGTTGAGCACGAATGGCCTGCCTAGAGGGGCCCCGCGGCGGCCGGGGTGGGGCAAAAGGAGCGCAAAAGTACACCAAAAGTAGGGCAAAATCGGGGCAAGATGAGGCAAAACCGCCAGTCCCTACACCCCCCGGAAGTTTGTCAGCAGCTCCACCAGCTCGGGGGCCAAGGGCTGGATGGCCGCCGCTTCCGTCTCCACCCCGCCCCACAGCGCCTGCATCACCGCATCCCCGTCGTCGGTGGAGCGGCCCAGGTGCTTCTTGATGTCGTCCTTGCTCTCCACCTGGATGCGGCCGCTGCTGGTCACCCGCCAGTGGGGGGCCGTCAGATCACCCACCAGTAAGTCGTCGGGGGGCAAGGCCAAGCGCGCCTCATAGGCCGGGTCGAGCGCCTCCCGCAGGTGCCACCAGCAGTGCAGCCCCCACAGCGTCTCCCACCCAGCCCGTGGCCCGTGCCTCGTGAAGAAGCCAAGCAGGATGCCGATGAGGGCGGCCGCCAGGAACAGTGCGGCGATCACCCTGTCGATGATGCAGCAGAGAGTTGCTCGGTGTATCCGCGCTCCTCACCTTCCCGCTTGTTCGTTCCCCGGCTGCAGGCCCAACTCCCGCAGCACGTCGGCGAGCTGCTCGCGCTCGGTCATCTCGACCTCAACCCCGGCGTCGCGCAGCACGTACTCGGGCCCGCGGCCGTGGGTGGCCTCCCGCAGCACCAGGTAATCCATCCCCTCCCCCACCAGGAACTCGGCCACCCGGATGCCCTTGCCCTTCTCCAATTGTAGGTAAGGGTTGGCCACCACCGTCTGCCCCTGCACTTGCCGGTTGGCAGCGGAGACGTCGATCTCGGCGAAGAACGGCGCCTCTCCGAAGTGGCGGGAGACCGGGCCGGCCGGGTTCTCGACCGGGATCACGTACCGCCACACCTCCTTGTGGATGGGTTCGTAACGCAGGGTGACGTGGTCCACGTTAGGCACCTGCTCCCGGATGTGGTGCTCGATGAGGTCGGCGATGCGAGCCGCCTTGCCGAGCTCCCGCACCCGCATCACGATCTCCCCCTCGATGAAGCGGTAGCGGCCCGAGTTGCGCCCGGCCAGCCTGACGATCTCCTGCACCGCGTGCTCCTGCTGGATGATAGCCCGCACGCGGTCGAGGGTGGCCGGGTCGAGGGAGGCGTCGAGCAGCACCCGAACGGCATCCATCAGCGTGAGCCAGCCGACCCGCACGATGAAGACGAGCACGATCAGAGCGGCGACGCGGTCGAGCGGCAGGCCAAAGGAGGCGCCGACCAGCCCCACCAGCACCGCCGCCGACGACAGCACGTCCGCCGCCGAGTGCTGGGCATCGGCAAGCAAGCTGGGGGAGTTGAAGCGTCTGCCGACGCCCGCCTTGTAGCGGGCGAGCAGCAGCGTGCTGACCGTGGCCAGCGCCACCACGGCCGCTGCGGCGGGGATATGCGTGAGCGGCCGAGAGGCGGCCCGCAGGGCATTGACGGCGATCTCGTACGCCGACCAGAAGATGATGCCGCTCACCACCAGGGCGACCAGGTTCTCGACTTTGTACAGGCCGTAGGGGAAGGCCGGCGACCGGCGCCGGGAGATCACCAGGCCGGCCAGCACGGCGGCGGAGGCGACGCCGTCGGCGCCGGTGTGAATCGCCTCCGCCAGCAGCCCCACGCTGCCGGAGAGCACCGCGAAGAGTGCCTTCACGGCCGCCAGCCCCACCAGCACCAGCACCGAGACGAGGGCCGCCCGCTCGAGCTGGGCCGCGCCGGCAGCGCCCGGTGGAGAGCCCGCCGGGCGCTGCCCCGCGGGGCTCACCGGTGGTTTCCCAGTCATGCGCCTACCCCCTCAAGCCGCCTGGCTCAGGCGCCTGCCGTGCCGCGGCTGACTGTCACCTCGATCCGCGGGGCATGGCAAAGCGTGTTGTGGACCGTGCACTGCTGTGCCACCTTGAGGACGGCGGCTTGCCTGCTCTCGGGGAAGCCCTCCGGCATGGCGATCTTCACCCCGAGCACCGGTACACAGTGGCTCGCTTTGTCATGCACGTAATCGACCAGCACCTGGAACCCTTCGCACTCAACCTTCGCCTCCTTGCACCACCGGGCGAGGTAGAAAGCGATACACGTCCCCAGCGAGCCGGCCAGCAGATCCACCGGCGTCGGGCCGCGATCCTCGCCGCCCATCTCTGGTGGCACGTCCACCATCACCCGATGCCCCCTCACATTGATGCTCGAGCTCATCCCGCCCTCATGCTTCACCGTCAGACTTGGCACTGCACTACCTCCTCATGGTTCTCTTGGCGGCCTGCCGCGTTACCGCTGGCAACACCGCTTCGGATCAGAACACCCACCCTGTTCGCCGCAGCAGGCGGCGCCACCGCTCTTAGCCGCCGCCGGCACGGGCGCGATCGGCGACAGGTAGACTCGCTCCAAGCGGCTGTCGCCACATCGCTCACACCGCACACTGTCGGCCTCCTGCGTGGTCCGTATCAACGCCTCGGTAACCTGCCCGCAGGCCTGGCACCGGTATTCATAGATGGGCATTTCCTGCTCTCCTCTCAGCGCTGCTGTGTCATGGGCTGCCCACACTTGGGGCACTTTACCTCGGAGCACGGCACGCCTGCCTGGTGGGCAACCGTCGCCCCACAGCCCGGGCAGACGCAGTTGCCGCTGTCCTGTCCTTTCTGCGGCCAAGGCGTC
>Ga0315284_10015179_pt1 | contig 10956 bp, 9 predicted proteins | sample YL17G09_16_MG_FD_203696 | JGI IMG/M metagenome (GOLD analysis project Ga0315284, IMG submission 203696) | Sediment microbial communities from Yellowstone Lake, YNP, Wyoming, USA - YL17G09_16 | ecosystem: Environmental > Aquatic > Freshwater > Lake > Sediment | place: USA: Wyoming | collected...
GCCTCGCCAGCGAAGAATCCCTCGCCGACGCCCATCGCATCCCACACCGGGCGTAGCTCGTAGCCGACATTGGTGAAGAAGACGGGCGAGTTCGAGCTCGTCTCGTCGAGGATGATCCACTCCGCGTCGTCCTCCTCGTGCACGTCGCAGATCAGCACAACAACCTGCTCCGGGCAGCACGGGTCGACGTTCGCGTTCGCGTCGATGACCTGCACGTACACCGGGTCGCGGCCGAGCCAGAAGAGTTCCTTGTCCTGGCGCGTTGCATCGGTGAACGACGTGATCGAGTGCATCTTCTCTTCGATGTACGCCGCGTCCAGCTTGAAGTCATCCTCGTCGTTCGGATCGAGGTAGTACGCAACCAAGACGTCGCGGACTTCGAGCGAGTTGAAGCCGAGGTCGTCGAGAATCGAGTTCAGGTTGAGTTGGAACACGCCTGTGTTGACGCCGGTTTCCTGTGCGTAGAACGACACCGCGGTCAGCCCGTCCGGATTCACCGTGTCGAAGTAGACAACGTTCCACGGGCTGTCATGCTGCGTTGCGTATTGGATGTAGTAGCGGCCGTCCCTGGCCCCATTCTCTCCATACGCGTTCTTTGTCGCGTTGTAGATGTTGTACCAGCGCATCGGCAGATCTCTGCCGAGTTGCCCCGCCGTACCGCCCGATCGCTTCAGCATGCAGAAGTTCGTCGGGCTGCGCCCGCCTTCCCCTCCCGACGGATTCCCGTCCACCGGGTTCCACGAGCCGGGGTTCACAAGGATGAACACGGGGACGTACTCGACCTCGTTGCAGTTCAGGTTTTCGTCCGCGTCCACAACCGTGATCGTCGCCGCTCCGTTCGCGTCCTTGTAGATCTCCTGATCCCACGTGATCGTCGCCTCGGTGTCGATGATCTTCATCATCGCCAGCGCCACATCCGTATCGTCGTTCTGGTCCTGGTAGAGTCCGACCAGCGTGTCCATGTTCTCAAACCGTCCGATGAGCCAAGGCAACGGGCCAGGGCCACCTAGGTCGTCGGGGCCGCCATCGATCTCCGACGGGAGGAATCCTTGGTCTTGGGCAGTCACCGGCGGGAAGAGAAGACCGGGGATGAAGGCAAGACGGAATGAGCCATTCGCCACACCACCGAACCAGCCGCGCACGGAACCGGCGGCGCCCAAGGGAGCCTTCGCTGACACCTCGAAGGGGGTGGCATAGACGGCATAGCCATCGCCGATGTAGCCATAGCCGCCCCACTGGAAGCTCGGGAAGCCCGACGCGAGGACCGCGTCCCCCCCCGCCCGCGTGACTCCATCTTGGTCCCGGACTGCCGTCCCGGCGACCGGGCTCACGCCGCGAGTATCGACCACATGTGTATTCTTGTACGGCTCGTCGAAGTCCTCCCGCGTCCCGATCATGAAGGCACGCTTGGAGACAAATAGGCCCGTGTCCGCGCCGGTTTCCTCCAAGTAGTCCCCCCTCAGGGAGCCGGGGTTGCCGGGATAGTGGCCCTTGTACGCTGTTCCTTCGAGAGGTCCGGAGAGCGCTCCGCTCTTCGCTCCGACGGCAGACGCCGCATGCCCATTGAGGACGGCCGTCCACTCTTCTGGGAAACTCACCCAGACGATGTACGCGCCCGTCTTCGGGTCCATGATCTTGACGTCGGTCCAGATCTTGTCGCGCACGTCACAGTCGATGTTCTCGTCCGGATCGTGGATGACAATCCAGACCGAAGTCCCTTCCTGCACGTTCGTCACCCTGTTCTGCCCGTTCTTGTCGGACGCAAAGTACATCTCCGCAGTCGACGCCAGCGCGGACAGGGCAAAGAGCATCGCGACAAGCAACGTCACGACGCTCAGAAGTCCCAGTCTCCTCATGTCAGCCATACCTCCTCGCGATTTGGGATTCCCATCATCCCGCAAATCCACCAACGCCAGCGTCCGCCAGCGCCGCCCCCCCATGCCTCATAACTCGACTCACTCATCGTGCGACAACTATCCTACAGCACATCATCAGGGGGGGCACAATCCGCAGGTCGTTCCCCTGGATGGGTCTTCGGTCGCGGTATGACCGAACGCATGTCCCATGTGCCGGCCAGCAGGCCCATAGCGGAGTGGCTCACCCATCGCCGGGAGTTCGAATAGTACGTTATAGAATGGCCTTGCGAAGCGCCTTTTCCTGCGAGGGTCGACAGGGTAGCTTGGCCGCCTGAGTGATCCGTCGACAGAACCCGTCGGCCACTCTGTGAGAACGTTGGCGAGTCCGAGTCCCGCGCTTTCAGGAGCAGAAGACGGGGTGTCGAGTCCAGTTCACACACACGGTCCTGATGATCGGATTCAGAGAGCGAGTGTGATTGAGGCGGCGATGCTTAGCCACCGAACGGAGTTCAAGAGTAGTCCCGTAGAGGGTAGAAGTGCAGGAAGTAGCCTATTCATGGGCTCTCCGCGAACAACCATACGATCGGTCTTGAACTCGATGGCTCTGTCAGGGAGCGAGACCTCGATTGGGTAAGGATTGATCCCTTCCGTGGACCGACTCTTGCGGATCAGCTCAGCAATCGACACTGATCGTGACCCACTTCCCGGAAGCCAGGCTACTGCCTGGGCGAAGGTTTGACTTGGTCCGAGATTGGACGGTAGCATGCCGATATGGTCGGCCGGTCATGGAGTGTGCGTCTTCGACGAGCGGCAGTGGTTGCCTCAGCTGCCATTCTGATAGTGAACGTATCAGCCCTAGCTTCACAGCACGCACTAGGCGGTACCGCCTACTGGACTCCTCGCTACGTAGGTACTGCGCAGCGGTCGGACAGCCCTTCAACGACTCGCGGCGCCTGGGACCTCGGTATTCGCGCTGTGTCATCGTCCTCGTACCCGACCACCGCGACAGCCTTCTTGGACTACGGCCTCTCGGGCTCTTCGGGCGAACTGCATCCGTTGCCCGTGGGCCTCTGCTACGACCAGCAGCTCTTCTTCAACGGGTCGGAAGCGATCTTCCAAGCACTGGATACATCGCTCAGAGACCAGCCGGATGACTGGAGATTTGTGGTGCAGCAGGCGAAAGCGGACCTTGTCGGCTGTGCCTATACCAAGTACCTACAGGTGGCATACTCCGTTGAGAACGGGCAGACGGGAATCTTCTCACCAGGAACGTACAAGTCATGCCCCTTCGGGTGTGTGATAGAGATGGAGTACTTGCACGGCACGTACACGAATGTCTGTATTGAGAACATATGCTCGGAAGGCTACACCTCTGGCACAGCGTTATTCTGCGACTCCACGAAGGGGAACGATGTGTATCAGTGGCATACGACCTGGTTCTGCCAGTCCATCCTCCAAACGGTGATGGAGTGCGGAGACGAGAGAGTTGGGAAGTGCATGCAGAACTCGGAAGGGTTCACCTGCGGCGGTGCCCCAGTGAGCACCGGGGCCGACTCCGGCAGCATCGTCTATGCATTGACCGCTCCGGCGAACCCGGATCAGCCGATCCTGGTTGTCGCATATCAGGACGGGAAGGTTGTCGCCGAGAGAGCGATCAGCGGTCTGAGCGCTTCGGAGTACGTTACCAGACACGGCCCGATCCACGCGGACCAAGCCGCTTCCCTCGCTGAGAGTAGCGGCTTGAGAGTGATGATCGCCGCAGCGGGAACTCGGGCCACAGTGCTGACCACAAGCACAACTGCTTCTCGTCCCTGGGGCATGAGCTGCGCCACGGACTCAGCAGAGGGAGGTTGATTCCGGAGTGGTCCCGAACGTTGCAGAGGGCTCTCCTGAAGGTTATCTGCCTCAGTGAGCCTGCGGGTGCGGAAGCGCGGTTGTTCGGAAGCCGGAACGCCTCAGTTGCTGGGGCACCGTGCCCTCGTCCCGGTCAGATAGGAACCTCCCCAGCGTGACGCTATGCTCGCTTGGCCCAGATCTGCCGCGCGCACATAATCGGATCATGTCAGACTTGCGCACGTGGATCTGTCGCATCGTCCCGACTGCATGCTTGTTGTTGTCAGTCCCGTTCTGCTGCGCGACTGCCACGTCCCTTCCACCGCTCAATCTGCCGACGCTCGCCGGCGGCTCCATGTCGTCTGCCGATCTTCAAGGCCCGTTGGTCGTGGTGTTCGTGCTGCCACATTGCCCAGCGTGCGAGACTGTACTCGGGTGGGTGAAGGACGCGGCCCAAGCGCATCCGGAGATCGGGTTCGTGCTAGCAACGAAGGCCGACTCCGCGCCGCTGAGGAAGATGCTCGAGTCCCTCAGCATCGAGACTCCCGTTCTGCTAGATGGGAATGATCTTCTGGCTTCTGTGCTCACTGCCTTTCGGGCCCCGACGGCGTATTCGTTCTACGACGGACGGCTGCTGGGCCGCCTCGACTGGCCCTTCGAGAGCGACGGCTTCTCCGCTCTGGTAGACGAATTGGCGGCGGGAGCTGCTGCCTCTTGGCCCGTTGGCACGGAGAGTCTGGTTGAGCAACCTGCTCCGGAGTTTGAGGCGGTGAACATGGACGGTGCGGCCGTCTCGCTGGCAAGCCTATCGAAACCGTTTCTCCTGGCGTTCATCGCTGCGGGCTGCCCGTATTGCCAGGCGATGCTACCAGATCTACTAAGCATTGCGGCGACCTTCCCCGTCTGCCTGGTCGTTGTGGGAGAAGGCGCAGAGGTTCCGGGGCTTGGCGAATCACTGCCCGCCATGCTCACGGTAGTGCACGATGTGGAAGACACGGTCGCCAAGGCGTACGGCATGACATCGACGCCGACGGTCTTTGTCGTGAACAGCGATGGTTATGTGGCGTGGGTTCACGAGGGATACATGGAAGGTCTTGCCGAGGTTGCCCGAGCCGTGGCGATGCTGAACCAAGCGGGAGGGAAGCCATGAGATGGCTCAGATTCCCTGTGCTTGTGCTCTTGCTTGCGCTTGTCAGCGCCTTGTGCGGGGGCCAAGAGACGTCTGACAGCGGGGACGGGAGTGTTCCTTATTTGGCCCTGACCACGGATACCGTCGTCTCTCTGTGATACGCCCCGGGTTCCACGTAGGCTGAATTGCGTGGATGCCACGGTTGCCCGGGCAGCCGTCTGCTGTTGATTGTACTCATCGAGAACCTCGAGTGGTGTACGCCCCTTGAGAGAGCGATGCAGCCGGTGAGCGTTGTACCAGCCGATGTAGACGACGAGGGCCAGTTCCAGTTGTAGCCGCGTCCTCCAGGTGGTTCGCTTGGTCAGTTCGGTCTTGATCGTGGAGATCACGCTCTCCGCCATGGCGTTGTCGAGCGCCGTCCCAGTCCGTCCTCTGCTCGGAACAATCCCGGCCTCGACAAGCCGCTTGGTGTACTCGTACGACGTGTACTGGCCGGGTTCAAGGGGTCGTCGCAACACCGGCTTCCTGATCGGAGCATAGTAGATTGTCGAGTGCTTCGGCCGGCGTTCTCCAACCGAGGGCCTTGCGAGGTCGGCCGTTGAGGGTGGTGGCTACGGCTACGAGATCCTCGTCAGTGTGCCTGCTGAGGTCTGTGCCCCTCGGGAAATACTGGCGCAGCAGTCCGTTGGTGTTTTCGTTCGTACCGCGCTGCCATGGGCTGTGTGGGTCGCAGAAGTAGATCGGTACCCCTGTGTCGATGCGCAGTTGCGCGTGCTGCGACATCTCCGCACCCTGATCCCACGTGAGCGACCTGCGAAGATGCTCAGGCAACTGGCCGATGGACGTAGCGATGGCGTCTCGAACGGCCCGGGCGCCGTGTCCGGCCAACGCAGGACCGTTCTTCATCCGAGGCGTGTCGCCATGACCCTCCAGGCGCGGAAGGTGCAGCAGCATCGTGAAGCGGGTCGTGCGCTCGACGAGTGTTCCGATGGCAGAGCTGTCGAGTCCCAGGATTAGATCGCCTTCCCAGTGACCAGGCACGGCGCGATCTTCGGCCTCGGCGGGCCGCTCGCTGATCAGGATCTGGGCGGCACGAACTTCCTGCCCCGCGTTCGGGTTCGTGCCCGCGGGACACGCAATGCACGTCCGGTGCGAAGACACGCGGTCAGCTCACGGCGCAGAGCGCCACGCCCCTGCACGTAGAGCGCCTGATAAATTGCCTCATGAGAGATTCGCATCGATTCATCATAGGGAAAGTAAACGCGAAGCCGGTTCGCGATCTGCTCCGGGCTCCATGACTTGGCCCAACGCCGGTCTTTCCGGCGGCCGTGCCGCCGCCCGATCCAGAGGACATCGGGGCCACGGAGCGCCGTTCCGTCCGGCTTCGTGACCATCCCGGCGAGACGCTCCTGGACGTAATAGCGAAGGACGTCGTTCGCGGCGAGCTTGGCGACCTTGGGTCGTTTGGCACGTCTGTCGGCGTGCCACTGTGCAGTCGTGGCCCGATACTCGAGATCGCCGTTGTGAGTCGCGGCGTTGCGCCTGAGCTCCCGTGAGATTGTCGATGGCGAACGTCCGAGTTCAGAAGCGATTTCGCACACCCCGCAGCCTTTTGCGTTGAGGATGGCAATCTCTTCTCTTTCGGCAAAGGACAGGTAACGACCGGAAAGTGGCTCTGGACTGAGGGTTCGCATACCGCCACCTTGACGGAAGAACCGTGCGCCGACCGCCGGCGACAGACCAACGAAGACAGCGGCGTCCTCGCTCGACAGTCCCTGAGCGATTGCCTCCCAGAACTGCTGGAGATGCTCTCGGCGCCAGCCCGGAGGTCGACCGGGCGAATGCATCGGAGGACGAAGTGCGCGATCCCTGCGTCGAACTCTTGTCGATCCCATCGCAACTCCTCGTTGTCAAGGTGTTGCGACGACCGCTTGAATTCACCCTGCGCGCCGTTGTCCGAGTGTGCGATCATGGTTCCATCTTCGAGTTCCTGACGCCCAGCGAGCGCCATCTCGAACGCGTCGCTGACCAGCGACTGCCGCATGTGACTCGCCAGCTTCCAGCCGACCATTCGCCGCGTGTGAACGTCAAGGACGATGGCGAGGTAACTCCACCCTTCCTGAGTCCGGATGTAGGTGAAGTCCGCCAGCCACAGCCGATCAGGACGATCTGCGCTGAAGTCGCGCTGCACCAGATCCTCCGCAGGAACAGGCGCGAGACCGGGGATCGTCGTGCGGCGCGTCGTCCCCTTGCGCACGCCTTCGATGCCATACCCCCGCATCAATCGTTCCACCGTGCAGCGGGCGACGCGGATCTCTTCACGCTGCAGCTGCTGCCATGTCTTCAGCTGCCCGTAGATCTCGAACGCCTCGGCGTGAACACGGTGGATCTCGCCGAGGACAAACTCATCATGAGCCGCGCGTGACGACGGAGGTTTACTTCGCCTCGCCCAGTATGCGCTGGTGGACACCTCGAGCTCCCGACAGATCGGCTCGACCCCGAAGCGAGCGCGCTGCTCATTGATGAATGCGCTCACCTCGGACGGGGTTGGTCGAGCTCGCGTGCGAAAAACACGCTCGCCGCCTTGAGTATCTCGTTGGCCCGCCGCAAGTCGCGCACCTCTTTGCGCAGTGCCGTCAGCTCCTCGCGCTCCACGGTCGCCAGTCGGTCGGCACGCGTGCCGTCGTCGGCCTCATCCTGACGCACCCAGACCCGTAGGGTCTCGTGGTGCACTCCAAGATCACGAGCTACCGCAGAGATCGGTCTGTCCGACCCCCGCGCCAGTCGCACCGCCCTCTCACGAAGCTCGGGCGGATACTTCGATCGTCTCCCCATGTCTCACGGTCTCCTCTCCAGGTTCCCATGTTCCTGGAAATGGAGCCTCCGTCAAACCCGGGGCGTATCACTGCCTCCGGACCAGCAGGTTTGTGTTGGCGATGAGTACTCGTACCTCGGTAGCGAAGGGATCTTCCAGGCGATAGCTCGCGGGAACTACAGCACCGCAGAAGTGGCCCGTCAATCTCTCTTGGGCGCGAGGTTCACGCCTCTGGTGCAAGTTGCCTACTCCCGCACACCTGGCGAGGTGTGCCCGTTGACAATACCGGGGGTTGCACAGCCATGCCCACTCGGCTGCATCAAGGAGATCAATTACCTCGGGCAACATCTCACGAACCTCTGTGTGCCGAACCCCTTGTGTGCTGAAGGCAGCGTTGTGGCGCCCTATTGCGACCCGAAGAGGGGGAGCGACATCTACGTGGGCTTCCAGACACTCTTCTGCAGAATCGTCGTTCTGACAACGAAAAGCTGCGGTGTCGGTGCGCGATGTGTCGACACGGCAGATGGCCCGAGATGCAGAACCATCCCGAACTATACAGGTGCGTTGACAAAAGGCTTGGGCGATCACCTGCTAGCAGCCGCGGCCACAGCGGCGCGGAACCCCTGGGGCGGGAGCTGCCCATTGCCCGGTGTCAGTGCCCCGGGCCACTAGCGGCCACTCAGAGGCGAGTCCAGCACGACCGAACAACCCAGCAAGGTACTGCCCCTGCTTCGGGCCGGAACGACTCCAGTTCAAGAGTAGTCCCGTAGAGGGTAGTAGCGACGGAACATCCGTAGGCATGAGCATTCTGCGATAGACCCTGCGGTTGGTCTTGGACTCCAAGACTCTGCCAGCTACGGGAATCCCGATTGCGTAAGGATTGACCCATTCCGTGGACCAGCTCTCTGGGATCAGGTCAAGTTCTGACGGCCACTACATCCGGTACGGGGACGCCACGTCACGCATCTTGCCTATCCTATCTGATAGAATAGCAACTGTGGAGGTGGCACCGATGCCCCGCATCTCGAGCAAGTACAGCACTGCATTGTGTATCAGTCGCCTACTGCGTGGCGTTCTGCTCCTATTTGTCTTGAGTGGGTGCTCGCTGCTGCCACCTGGCTCCTCAGTCGATGTGCCCTCGATGTCAGAGGGGGATGCAGCGGCGCTAGTGCTCACGCAACGCCAGGGGGCCGAGAAGTACGCCGAGTTCGCAGCTCAAGATCGGGGAGATGCAGCGGCGCTAACCGCAGCGTGGCTGTTGGAGCAGCCGGGTGTGGAGGATGCAGCGCCGACCGAATCTGGGAGTGTTTCAGTCCTCTACAGGTGCGGGCTTCCAGCATCAATCATCACACACACCGACGACCTCGGCAGCGCAGGCCAAACCACCACAGACGTACGACCCACCGTAGACCGCCGGACCAGCGGCATAGGTACCCCAGATCTGCAGGCTAGAGCCGCGAAGACCAAGAGCGCTGTGTTTCTGCTTCCGTTCGCCTGGAAATGGCGTGAACCCAGCGGCCTTCGCTCCCTCATGTACAGTCTGGAGGCAGCTGGATACGCCGTTCAGGAGCCTGTTCTGAACGAGGATGTCACTGTCGACCTGCTCAAGTCGCTCGGGGGCTACGATTTCATCTACATTGCCACACACGGAGTTGCCCACGACCTTTTCGGGAGTGTCTCGTCAAAGCAGATAGCTATCTGTACTGGAGAACGCGCAGATGCAGTGGCAATTCGCTGGCGGGCCACCACGAATGTCGGTATCGAGATCATGTCTCCAGCAGAAGGCGATTTCCTTGCGGTCAATGGCCGATTCTTCGACGACTACCACTACTCGAACAGCATCCTTGTGGTCATGGCATGTGAGTCGCTGAAGTACACGACTCTTGCGGACGCCTTTCTGGACAACGGCGCAAAGGCAGTCCTGGGCTGGACCGATGTATCGAACACCTACTTTGTCAGCGTGATAACGACACTTCTCTCAGAGCTAGCTACATCGCCCGGCCGCCCCCTTAGCGAGGCGTACGTGACGCGTACGCACCTTGAGATCAAATCACCTCAACCGGAGATCTGTGCCTCGTTGGACGGCGAGTACTCGATGGACGATCTCTTCCCGTGGACCTATGGCCGCGAAGGGGACACACTCTCGCCTGACCTCAAGCTAGCGGGAGACGCCGTTCTTCTGTCATCTACCCAGGCCTGGCTTTACACCGCTCACCGGGAAGTGGGGGATGCCTTGTGCCGAAGCAGTCTTGAGGGCACGAACGTCGAGAACCTAGGTGACTTGGGCGGGACACTCGACGGGCCGGAGGATGTGGCTGTAGATCCCGCAAACGGGAAACTTTACGTCGTGGGCAAGGACTCAGGGAATGTCTGCAGGGCCAATCTGGATGGGACTTCCCCCGAAGTCCTCTCCGGCCTACAGGGACTCCTTGGCCGGCCCTACGCAATTGCCCTTGATCGGGTGCACGGCAAGATATACGTCTCCAATGAGGACGAACGCATCATCCAAGCCAATCTGGATGGAACAAGCCCGAGAGACCTCGGTCAGATGGGAGGCCTTCTGTCCAGCCCGGTTGCCGTTGCAGTGGACGCGGTTCACGGGAAACTCTACGTAGCATGTTCCAATGGCGGTTGTGGACCGAAACCTGGGTGGGTGCTTCGCGTGAACTTGGACGGCAGTAGCCCTGAGAATCTCGGTACACTAGGTGGTGCCATCAATCACCCAAGCGGTATTGCGCTCGATGCTGCATCTGGCAAGATGTACGTCACGGACACTGTCAACCAGATTGTAGCCAGGGCCAACCTGGATGGCACGGGTAGCGAGTCCTTCGGAGACCTAGGCGGGAAGCTGCATGAGCCAACTCGCATCGCCCTCGATCTTCCATCAAGGAAGATGTACATCACAAACTGGGGCGGCTCGCACTGGGTCACGCGAGCAAACCTAGATGGCACAGGGAGTGAGGAGCTCGGAGAGAAGGATGCGTCCCTTGCGAATCAGGTTGGCATCGCGCTGTACAGGGAGCCGTGATGCAAAGCCTCGAGGCCCTCTCACATGGCGGATCGAGAAACCACACGGTGATGGTGAAGCGAAGGTAGGCATGGGTCACTCCACTCCTTGATGTGGCCGAGCGTGACGTTTGCCCTGCGACAAATCGGCAGGCACACTGGCAGGAAGTTCAAGAGTAGTCCCGTAGAGGGTACCACCGTCGGGACATCAGTATTCATGAGCACTTTGAGATGAACCCAGCGATCGGTCTTGAACTCCAAGCTCCGTCAGCGCGCGAGATCCAGATTAGGTAAGGATTGACCCACTCCTTGGACCG
>Ga0315284_10015181_pt1 | contig 10956 bp, 16 predicted proteins | sample YL17G09_16_MG_FD_203696 | JGI IMG/M metagenome (GOLD analysis project Ga0315284, IMG submission 203696) | Sediment microbial communities from Yellowstone Lake, YNP, Wyoming, USA - YL17G09_16 | ecosystem: Environmental > Aquatic > Freshwater > Lake > Sediment | place: USA: Wyoming | collected...
TGGGCGGACTTTTATTTTAAGAATATCTTCAGGCATCATTAGCAAGAATCTTATATGCCCTTTGTTTATTTCGGTTTCTTTTGGAAGTTTGAATTCCTTATTTGAAATAAAATAAAAAAGCATACTTCTGGTTAATGGGCAGTATTTTTGCAAATTTTTAAACTTATTTTCTGGAATAGAGAGTATATGAAATTTTAATTCAAATTTATCTACAAGCAATGTGCAAGCTTCTTTTTCAATATTCTTTTCTGAGATTAAGATTATATCTATGTCATTATAATCCTGTTTTTGAGTCAAGAAAGAACCTACAACAAATATCTGAGATATTTTCTTAAATATTCTTAATTCCCCAAAAATATTCTTAATTAAATTTTCTTTGAATTCACCAAGTTTAATCAAATCAGATGAATAATGAATAGAACTCTTTTTTTCTATTAGAGTAACTTCTACTAAATCTCCTGACTGGAAATGATATTCCATTTCTTTTGGCACATAAATTTGATTAAATCTTGAACCCTTTGAGACCCTATGTACAAACCCGATTTTTTCCATGTATGTACTAAGTACGTACTATTTATAAATGTTTTCATAAGAAACAAGGAGATAAAGTGCTTGAAGAAGCATAGGTACAAATTGTATATACCCTCCAGACAGGTTTAATCTTTTCTCACACTCGCTCCTTGTTTGCTCACTTGCCTATCTTCACCAAAAAGCTTAAATATCCACTTATATGTATATATATAATATAGCTATAGATATAAGATTAATTAACTTACTTGGATGCAAATGGTACAATTATTAAAAAAACAAAATAGCAGAGATATACTCTATAATCCTACTCTTAGTTCTGTTCTCATGGTAGAGGAAACAATACAGAAATATAGTCAAGATTGTGGAAAATACCAATTATGGAAAAAACTTCCCAATAGTATGATGTATCAGACTTATTTAGTTATACTAGACTATCTTCTCGCATCCAATAAAATCATGATAGACAAAGATGGATGCCTTATTTGGACTTACAATCCAAAAAGAATAAGAAAAGCAATCTCTGAAAGATTAGTAATCAAATGAAACCTATATTTGTAGCTTTTATCTCTAAAAAAATAAAAAAAGAATTTGAAGAGTTGGAAAAAGGCAAGTTTGAAGATAAAAAACTTTATGAGTTTATTTTAAGAGCAATAGAAGATTTAAAAAAGAATCCAATGTGCGGAACAAAAATTCCTAGAAGCCTCTGGCCAGTAGGCTATATAAAAAATTACAATATCACTAATCTTTGGAAGTATGACCTGCCTAACGCTTGGAGATTAATATGTCAAGGCACTTGATGATAACCACACTATTTATAGTGTGGTGTGCCTTGAGCATCCAAAAAACAAGTGCCTGTCACAAACCCACATGTCAGGAATATTCTTATTCCTGAGCACTATCAAGAACTAAAAGTTCTTGAAGCATTTATGTGTGGGTGGCACATTGTTTTTTTGATATACAATTGAAACTGATGAAATAAAAATTATGAATTTTATTCTTGAATGGTTTGATCATAAAGAGTATGAAAGAAGATTTGGATATTAATTTAAATTTGCTATTTGAAATGGAAGGAGAAATAAAACTTAAAAAGAAATAATCTTATTCCCTCTTGAACTCACATTTCGCACTGCAAAACCTGCAGCTTGAACCCCCATATTTTAGAGGTTCAGAATCTGAAATTAAAATTTTAGAATATTTATCTATCAGCTCTTGTATGCCTTCAGGAATATCTGTAATAGAATACTCTTTTTGATAATCTTTATAGCCCAATATTCCCTTTAATTCTTTGTTTTTATAAGATTCTTCTTTAGTGAGAACATATAAATAAATTAAGAGCTGGATAGCATCTGAAGAAGAAGGCTGCCCTCCTTTGCATTCATATAAGTGAATGCTTTTATCATTTTCATGAATTATGTCTGCTTTTCCAACAAGCGCATCATTTTCAGACAGGTTTAATACAACCCATTTTTCTCTTTTAAATTCTCCCCCTGATTTTTGAACATCTTCAATTATGTTTGAAACCACCTGATTATGCCTAATTCTCCATTTTACTAAGTCAGCAGACAAATCTTCTTTTTTAGCCTCGTCTTTATGCCTTATAGCATACCAGTATTTAAACAAGCATGGATCATCCCCAGAAATTAATTTGCTTATTTGGCTTATGCTGATATTCATATTCATATCAAACGTTTCCCCTTTTTATTCTTTGCTGTCTTTTGGTTTACAATTGCTTCGAACCCGGCGACGAGCTTTCAGCCGATGCGACGAAAAATAAAATTGTGCTGAAGAAGGAATGACCTCCCCATACCAACCACCCTCTTCTACTTCCTCCCAAAACTCACAGCAATAACTTAATAAACTACAAAAACTATTTATACATTATGGAAAAAAATGCTGGTTTGCGTGAGATATTCTTGAAAATATATGCGGATATTCCTTTAAACTTAAGAAAGGAAATTATTCTTATTATAGACAAAGAGCCAATAACCTGGAATGTGGCTTATATAGAAATATCTAGCAAAACAGAAAAATCAAAGAAAATATTAAAAATGCTGGAGGAGTTAAAAATAATATGAGCGAACAAATTTCCGAAGAAATCAAAGAATTAATTATCGCTAGGTTAGATGCAATCCCTTCAAATAAGAAAATTTCTATTGGCGGATATGGAGATTTTACAAAAGACCAGTTAATTGAAGGGGTAAAAACAGGTTCAGAAGTTGGAAAGAAGATTATTGAAATAGAGTTAGAATTTTTGAGAGCAATGAAGCAAGGGGTAATAAATCCATGAATACTGCTTTCCCAATAACTTTGCCAAATCATGACCAAACCACCCACTATCTTTCTGCATGGGGAAAACAAATAATAAAAATGGCTAATAATTCTGATTTAAAAGTTCTTGATTTGCAAGGAGAAAAAGCAAATAGGGAAGAATTTGAAACCAAAGTAAAAGCTTTATCCCCTAAATTAATTATGTTTAATGGGCATGGAGATAATAGTATGATTATGGGCCACAAAAATGAGATTCTTGTAAAAGCAGGAGAAAATGAGGAATTGCTTAGATCAAAAATAATTTATGCTCTCTCTTGTCGTTCAGCGAAAATTCTTGGCCCAGAAAGCGTAAAAAAAGGAGCTTTAAATTATACAGGTTATGAAGATGATTTTATTTTTATGTATGAGCCAAATTTCTTCTCTCGCCCGAATTTAGACAAAACAGCAGAATTATTCTTAGCGCCATCAAATATTTTTATGGAATCCTTAATAAAGGGGAATAATATTGAAGATTCTTTTGAAAGATCAAAAAGAGCGATTATAAAAAATTTTAACAAATCAGTCTCTACATTAGAATCAGACCCAACAATAGCAAGATTTTTGTGGTGGAATCTAAGAAACTTTTCTTCGCATGGAAATATGAATGTTTCAATTAAAGACTAATTATTATCTTCTCTTAATCACAACCATTTTTTATTCAAGGGTCAACTTCAATTATTATGAGTTGAGTTATTTCATCTACATAAATGATAACTGCAATAAACTCTCCAGATTTTGGAGTGAAATTCGAGCCGTATAATAATGCATTTTCAACCATTAATTTTGCTGCTTGAGTTGTAGGATAATTTCCTCCTCCAACAAAATAATGTATTGCACTCTGTATATCTGTCATATTCCCATTTTTATGATTTAATATATAATTCACATATGTCCAATTAGTGCTTGCACAAGAAGGGCATTTTTCATAAAGTTCAGGGTCAGTGCTTAAATAAAGTGTGCCATTAATAAGATCTCCTATCTGAATAGTATGGCTAGGGTCAACACACCATCCTGGATATGTTGCATTAGTAATATCATAACCAGCAGGAACATTAGATAGTTTAACTGTAATATAACTCTCAGTGCTTTTATAAATAACAAAACTTATATTTATATCAGGAATATTTAATTCTTTTTTGCATTCTAAAGCCACGCACTTTGGAATAAATCCTCCTTCAACATTAATAATTACTGTTGTGCAATCATTTGGTCTTTCATTATTTGAATTATCTTTCCAGTCAGCTAAATCACATCCTGGCCCGCAGATTGGCTGTCTTTTGCAAAATTGCTCGTGTGAACATCCGTCATTGTCCACAATCATTCCTAAAGGAGTTGCAGGACAAAGGTCATCAAAATTACAAACCTCATCATTGTCATCATCAAAACAGCTTGCAACTGAAGCACTAACCATACTTCCAACTATGCTTCCATTTGAGCTATTATGAGAAATGTTGGTTGAAATAAAACCAAGGGCAAATAAAACAGCTACGAACATAAAAATAATTACACCTCTCTTCACCCAACTCTTTTTCATCACAACCCTAAAATGTTCCCTTATATAAACATAGTTGGACTATCAAATGTACTATTATTAAATGCAGTATCATAATATCTATAAGAAAAAGTATATCATACATAATATAGTATTTTATTTAATTTTCTTTCTTTTTTACAACAGCTCCCTCTTCACCATCGCTTATTTCATAACCTAAATTTCTTACTTTATTCCTCAACTCGTCAGCTTTTTTCCAGTCTTTATTTTTTCTTGCGCTTTCGCGCTCACTGATTAACTTTTTTACTTCATGCGGAATTTCTATTTTTTCCTTTTCAAGAAGTTTTAATCCTAAAACTTCATCCATGCGCTTTATTGCTGCGTATTTTCCATTTGCCTTTTCATCTCTTAATAAATTCCACAATGCCTGAAGTGCTTCTGGGATATTTAAATCATCTTCAATTGCTTTTTCAAATTGTTTCAGATATTTTTCATTAACTTTTTTGTCAGGTTTCAGCTCAGCACAAATATTTTTTAGTCTTTGATAGGCATTTTTCGCCGATTCTAAATTTTCATCTGAAAACATTAAAGGAGAGCGATAGTATGTTGTCAGGCATATATATCTGTAGTTCATTGGAGAAAAGCCTTTTTCTTTTAGCTCTTTAAGATATAAAACATTTCCCAAGGACTTTGCCATTTTTCCTTCTTTCATTGTTAAAAATCCGCTGTGAATCCAATAATTTACAAATTTTTTTCCTGTTGCTGCCTCGCTTTGTGCAATTTCATTTGTGTGATGGGGAAAAATTAAATCGTTTCCGCCTGTATGGATATCCAAAGTATTTCCTAAAATTTTCATGCTCATTGCACTGCATTCAATATGCCATCCAGGCCTGCCCTTTCCTATTTCTGTATTCCAGAAAACATCTCCATCTTCTTTTGTCCAGAATTTCCATAAAGCAAAATCACGAAGGTTTTTCTTGTCATATTCATCCTTGTTTATTCTTTCTTTTGTTTTTTTGATTTTTTCAAGCTGTGCCAATTTTCCATAATCCTTGAACTTTGAAATTGAAAAATAAATTCCATCAGATGTTTTGTAAGCATAGCCTTTCTCCAACAAGATTTTAATTATCTTAACCATGTCTGGAATTGACTCTGTTGCCCGCAGAATATAATTTGGCTTTAATATATTTAATTCTTCTATGTCAGAAAAGAATATTTTTTCATATTTTCTTGTAAACTCCTTTAGATTAATTCCCCGTTCCTTGCTTGCTTTTATTGTCTTGTCATCAACATCTGTAATATTCATCACATGAATTACTTTATATCCAAGAAAAATTAAACTTCGCTTTAAAATGTCATTAAAAACATAAGTTCTTAAATTTCCAATATGCGCATAGTTGTAAACAGTCGGCCCGCATGAATACATTCCAGCCTGCGCTTTTTTAATTGGATTAAATGTTTCTTTTTTGCGCGTTAGGGTGTTGTAGAGTTTTAGCATGATTAAACAGGGAAAACCAGATTTATTAATTTATCTTTTAATGCTTTGTTCACCTTAGAATTACAAAATTAAGTTTTGTTACCAAAAGCTTTATATATCAATTGATATATAAGATATTATGGAATATGAATTAACAAACCAAATTGCAAGAAGCCCAACTCTTGATACAGTTAAAATGGTAGAAAGAATTATTGAACAATATAGTGGAGAGTTTAATAGAACAGAATTATGGAGAAAACTTCCAAAAAAAGTCATGTGGCAGACATATTTAGTTATTCTTGATTATTTGCAAAGCATAAATAAGGTTGCAATAAGCAATAATGGGATTATAGTTTACATATGGAGTCCTGAAGTTGCAAAAAAATTCATGAAGAGAAAGAGGTATTAATTTTATTTTTAGAGTTTTCAAACCTTATACTCTAAAATTCACATTTTAGAACAACAATAATTAAAAACCTTGATTTTAAATGATAGTTATGGGTTTAGAAAAAGTGGCTGAGCTGGTTCCAGCAGTTGATTCAGTATATACTATTTTTGCAGTAGAAGCAATAAACCCTGATTCAAAAACAAATGAACCTACAAAGATTACTTTTAGATTTATGCCTCCAAAAGAACAGGAAAAAATATATAGTTGTTTAACTGATTTACTGAATGATGGAAACAGATTGCCTTTCTGTAATTTAGAAGAAACTTTGAGAGCAATATATAGCCATCGTGCAGGAGACTGGGATGGAAGAAATGGAAATCGGGTTTTAATAAAAAATTATACAGGTGAAATAAAACGCTATAAAGTTGAAGATGAAAATAATACAAGAGAGGAAATTTTATTCAGGCCTCTTTCAGAAGATGAAATTCAAAATATAGAAGATATACTTGGACAATGGCATTATATAGATGTTAAGGTTTTAGGTTGAGTATTTCCACGAAGAAAAGCACTAAAAGGCATTACTCCTTAAGTTTAGAATTAACTACTTAAGTGATGCTTCCAAAATTGATAATGCTTCCGCCAATATAGTTCCAGCTTCGGCTCGCCTTGGATGATCACTACAACTTGCAGGACTGGTTAATCCCCCAGTCATTCTTAACTCTAAAGTTTCTTTTAGTTCGCCTCCAGCATGTGGATAAACCAAATCATAGCAGGTATCTCCCCAACCATCCCAAGAAGTATTAAGTCCATTATCCACTTGTTCAGATAAATTTAATTTTCTTATGTAATCTAAAGCAATTTTATTTTTAGATAAACCTAATTTTCTTACTGCATCCAGTTGTTCATTTAAACTGTAACGATGATGAATTTTAATTCCTAAGGTGTACCAATGCCTTCTTACTTCTTTAATACCTCCATCTATAATTTCAATCAATCCTTGAACTTCTTGGTTTGGTAATGTATCTGTCATAATCCTTAGAATATAAATAGACTATTTAAATCCTTCTTTTATTACCCCTTTATAATTAATACACATAAAAATTCAATTCTTCTCTGAAGATCTTTACCAAAAGGTTTTACTCTTCAACATTTCAAATCCAAGTTTTATCGTCGATAAAATCGAATGCCCTAATGAGATATTTAAGTAATAACCTCAACTTCTCCTTTATTAATCAGCAAAGTATCTTCGCTTTGCGCAACCTTGCTTTTAGAATGCTCAATTAACTGTGCATACTGATGCAAAGCTCCTGCCTGTTCAGTTAAATGCAGAGAAAGTAAAGCACGAGTTCCAAATTTTTTAACCAGCCATCTTGAGCAAAATGGAAGAGTTTTATACTCTTCTAAAATATAACTAAAAACCTCTCTTGCATTAGAATCCCTGATTGGAACAACTCTTTCAACTTTGTATATCCCAGAAGGTTTGCTATCATAAACAGTTCCCTCTCCCGTTGTTACAAAAGGCTCAATTGCATAAATCCCATCATTTAAAGTTTTAGGATTATTGTTGTCATAATTCGGAATAGTAACCCCGGCATGCAAATCATATTTATTGATTTCATGCCCTGATAAATTTTGAATTGGAGAAAATCCATTTTTTAGTGCTGTTTTTTGGATTGCATTCCCAATCTGTCCAAGGCTTTTCCCAGCTTTAACAGCAGAAATTGCACTTTGCAAAGCTTCTTCACTTGCTTTTATCAGTTTTTTATTTTCCTCACTGTTTTCCAAATCAATACTAAAAGCACAATCAGCAGTCCAGCCATTTACATGAACTCCAAAATCAACTTTTAATAAATCATGAGCTTTAGTTATATCGTCATAACTTGGAGTATAGTGCGCTGTAATTTCATTAATTCCCAAGTTTACAGGAAATGCTGGTTTCCCTCCTAATTCAATTATTTTTGCCTCAATTTTTTCAGCAATTTCCAATAGCAAAACATCTTTTTTAACAATCTGCTTTGCAAATAATTTAACTTGCTTTGCTATTTCTCCTGCTTTTTTTAAATCTGAAATATCTTTGGGCGTCATTTTGAATTTTTAACTTTTAATTCTCCTTTCTTTAGGCATATAATTCTTTATTAAAATCTTTGCATTTTGTCCTGTGCCAAGCAAATCATTGTTGTTCTTGATAATAAGATAACTTGCATCTGTATTAGGATTTATATTAAGGTTGTCACCCTTCATCCAATTATGAACATCTTTATCTGCAATTTCAATTATATTTTTTGTAATTTGCTTTTTAATTTCAGGCAAATTAATTATGTCAAAATCAAGCCTTATTTTATCTTCTTCAACTTTGCAGACTTTAGCGCCTATAATTTCAATATGAACAGTTTTTGCAAGCATGTTAAGCTCTTGTCTTGCTAATCCTCCTGAATAAATCCTGTATTTGCCCTTTCCAGTTTCTAAAAATAAATAATTTAAATCAGATATTCCATACTCTTTTTCAAGCATCTGCAGTACTTTTTTCTTTTTTGTATTATCTAATAGTTCAACTTTCATTTTATTTCAAATGTTCTATGCACCCTCCAGTATTTTCTTGGTTTTTTTAATATTGTTATATTATCAAAAATTAAATCATATATAGGTTTATTTTGTTCTTGAAGATAACCCCAAATTGAATCAAAGTTATTTTCATCACAATAGGCAACTGTTGCGTGCGGGCTATGGCTTATATCATATTCTCCTGGATTAATTGTAAGAGATTTAAGTTCTTCAATAAGATCTTTTTGAATTTTTTTAGATAATTTATCAAATTTAGCATTTAAAAATATAATGGTTCTTTCAAAATTTCCAAATTCTTTAATTGATATTCTGCCTTGATGATGTCTTTTAGTAAATTCATCTAATAATTTTTCTAAACCCCTAATATTGGTTGTTTTAAACGGTGCTTTAAGTGTTATATGTGGAGGAAGAGGATTTTCAAGCATATGATTTTCATTAAATTCATCTGCCACACGTCTTATAACTTCTCGATGATATTTTTCTGCAGCTCCCCTAATTAAATAAGCTAAGAAATATTTCATTCTCCCACCCCAATTTCCCCAACTTTTTTTAGTTTAGCAATAAAAAACCCCTCAGTGTTATTGTCATGGGGATAAATTCGCGCGCATTTTACAACAGTTTCATTATACTTTTTTCCCTGCCATTCTATTATTCCTTCGCGTATTTTAAGAGGTAATTTAACCTCCTGAATTTCAATAGGAAAATTGTCTAAAATATATGAAATAACCTCTTCATTTTCTTCAGGCGCATATGTGCAGGTTGAGTAAACAATCTCTCCTCCAACTTTTAGAATTTTAAGCGCACTTGATAATAATGATTTTTGAGTTCGTGAAAGTTTTTTTATTATATTTAAATTAAACATTGAGGCAGTTTTTGGCGATAATCTTAAAGTTCCTTCGCCAGAGCATGGAGCATCAACTAAAATCTTGTTGAATTTAAAGCCAATCCTGCTTAATCGAGCGCATAAATTAATTCCATCATGCTGGGTTATCATAATATTTGTGGCTCCGCATCTTTGCGCATTAGTTGAAAGAATTCTTATTCTGTCCAAGCTTAAATCATTTGCAATAAATACCCCTTTGTTTTCCATCATGCTTGCTATCTGAGTTGATTTGCTTCCAGGTGATGCGCATAAGTCAAGAACATTATCTTCTTTATCTGGTTTTAAAACAAGTGCAGGCATCATGCTTGATATTTCCTGAATATAATAATATCCTAATAAATGTTCAGGAGCTTTTCCAATTTCTCCAGGTTCAAGATGATTTTCAATAACCATAATTTCAGGATGTTCTTTAAGTGGCTGTTTTATTTTCCACTTTTTCTCAAGTTTTTGTTTTAATTCATCAGCACTTATTTTAAGAGTGTTGCACCTGATTGAATTAAAATAAGGCTTATCAAGAGTTTTATAAAATAACCCATAATCCTTTTCATCTAATAGGAGTTTCATTCTTTCAACAAATTCTGGCTTGAGATTCATATTAAACTTTAAAAATGCCCATTGTTTATAAATTAAATGGTTAAGTCATTAAATCCATACAAACAATTCAGTAAAAATAAATTAATCTTGAGAGATTATCTTGCTGTTGACAGGACAATTCTTGCAAATGAAAGAACTTTTTTAGCATATCTGAGAACAGCTTTTACTTTGGCTATTTTAGGTGTCACTTTTGTAAAATTTTTTAATGAAAGATTTATGTTATGCCTCGGCTGGATTTCATTTCTTGTTGGAGTCTTTATTCTTGTGATAGGGTTGGTTAAATATCAGAAAATGAAGGAAATAATGAAAGATATAAGAGAGTAACCAATATTTATTTCGGCACTTCGCCAAACATTCAGGTTAACAAATAGCACTTATATATAATTGGGAAAAAATTCAATTATTATAGAGAGGTAGGATTAAATAACTTATTTTTTTGATTCAAATTCAAGCGGTTCATTCCATTCACCATTATCTCTTTCATCAAATAACCTATTACAAACGACTTCTAATTCCTCCTCTTGCAATTCCAATCTTTGTCTTAATTCTTCTTTAATTTCTGAATCAGTTTTAATTTTAAACCATTCTCTGATATTACAATATGGAATTAAACCTCCTTTATCCATACTAATTAATCCATCTGGACTGCCAAAAACATAAGAAGTACTTTTATTTCCAGAAGGCAATTTTTCTCCCAATCTAATATAAGCCATTTTTAATAT
>Ga0315284_10015182_pt1 | contig 10955 bp, 9 predicted proteins | sample YL17G09_16_MG_FD_203696 | JGI IMG/M metagenome (GOLD analysis project Ga0315284, IMG submission 203696) | Sediment microbial communities from Yellowstone Lake, YNP, Wyoming, USA - YL17G09_16 | ecosystem: Environmental > Aquatic > Freshwater > Lake > Sediment | place: USA: Wyoming | collected...
TGTAATACGTACGAGATTTACTGGACAAATAAAAAAGCGTATTATTTTGTTAATAATGAAATGCTTCATACGTTAACATCTTCTACGACTACAGCTGTTGGAACAAATAGTCTACCTATTAGATTTGATTGTATCAATGGTACTGGTAATACATCTAATAACAGTCTGGTTGTCAGAGTATCATCGATTAATAGACTGGGTATGTTACAGACACAACCAACCAGTAGATATTTTTCGGCTACGACTGCGGGTACTGTTCTTAAAATAGGGGCAGGTAATTTACAATCTGTTGTGTTTGGTACGGTTACTACTTCAGGGGCCGTGGTAACGTTATATGATGGGGTATCTACAGGAGGAACGATAATAGCTACTTTTACTATAGTTTTTCCAGCCGGTGGTAATTTTCTCCCTATGTCCGTCGACTTTAAAGGTCTTCCATTTTTCACAGGTTTATTTATTGTGATAGCTACTCAAGCTGCTCTGACTACCGTTATTTACGAATAGTTAATAATCTCTTAGAGGTATAAATATGCCCGCATTAAAAATATATGATGGTACAAACTGGCAATCCATTCGAGGAAGTCAGGGTGCCCAGGGTGTCACAGGACTAGCTTTAGGTTCTACCGGTGTAGGTGGACCTACAGGTATACAGGGACAGACTGGTATCCAAGGGTTGACAGGCCTTGCCTTTGGGTCTACAGGGGTACAGGGTGTGACTGGATTTGCGGGCCCTACAGGGGTTCAAGGTCAGACTGGTATTCAGGGAGTGACCGGTTTACAGGGTGGAACAGGAATTCAGGGAGTTACTGGGATACAGGGAGTAACAGGTACAGGCTCTAGCCAAGATATGGTAACTAGAGTGTACGGCTCTTATGTTCTCGGTACTGATTCCGGCACACACATACAGAGCCCTTCCCCTGATGCTACACGGACAGAAAATTATCTATACACAGTAAATATAGGCTCTGGCGGTACTCGTACACTAATAAAATATACTACCCCATGGATTGATGGTGTAACGGATGCAACATTAGCTATTGACGTATGGGGATATACTAAATTAGGTTCGTCTGACTCTACTTTAACGTTGTATAAGTCACTAAAGCCATGGACAGAGGCGGCTACTTGGAATAGCTATAATGGCACAAATAACTGGGACACTGCTGGTGGTGACTACGACTCTACTGTACTTGGTAGCGTTATAGTTACAGCTGTTAATGGTTATAATATTATACTTAATTCTGAAGGGGTGTCGTACCTAAATAGCAATATAACTAATAATGGATTTGAACTAATAGACACTGCTGTAGGTAACATAACGCAAATATCTTATAGATCTATTGGCGGGGCTCCTACAGTATTAGATCCTAGACTTACTCTTACCGGACTGTCTAGTAATTATCAAGGTATAACCGGTATTGGGGCTCAGGGTGTAACAGGCCTTAGAGGTGTAACAGGCCTTAGAGGTGTAACAGGCCTTAGAGGTGTAACCGGCATTAGAGGTGTAACAGGCATTAGTGGTGTTACAGGGATTGATGGACAGACTGGGGCACAGGGAGTAACAGGTCTTGCGTTAGGTTCGACAGGGACACAAGGTACTACAGGATTTCAGGGCGTGACAGGTATACAGGGTCATACTGGCATATCTGGAGGTGGAACTGGTCTTGGAGGACCTACAGGTATACAGGGTACTACAGGTACAGTAGGACAAACAGGTATACAAGGTCATACTGGTATAGGTATAGATGGACAGACTGGTATCCAGGGAGAAACTGGTGTTGTCGGTCTCACTGGACAGACCGGCATACAGGGTGTTACTGGGATACAGGGAGGGACAGGGATTCAAGGAGTGACAGGGATTCAGGGCGAGACCGGGTTATCAGGTACTGGCGTTACTGGGTTACAAGGTATTACCGGGGCACGTCCTACAGGGCAATTATTTTTGTCTGCTGCAGGAGGATGGCCTCAGGATACTTCCGGCTGTTCTGCACCTACTCAGGTTGAATATGCCACGAATAAGATAAACATGTTTCATATGGATTTTGATGCCACTTTACAGGAATGGGCACAATGGACAGTGGCAATGCCCTCTGATTGGAATGCATCGACAGTTACCGGCAATTTTTATTGGACCGGTACAGGTGGAGGTGGAAACGTCGTATGGTCTATGCAGGGACGGGCATACGGGGACAATGAAGGCATAGATAATACTTGGGGTGTTAGAGCATCAGTTACAGATGCTTATCAGACAGCTAATGCCGTGCATATATCAGGAGCAACAGGAGCAATGACTTTAGTGACAGGACCGGCAGCTTCGGATCTTGTACAGTACCGTTGTTACAGGGATTCTACTGATGCTGCAGATACATATAATTTGGATGCTCGTTTGATAGGAATAATGGTTAATTTCGGTAGGGTATAAAAATAACATAATATAAAGGAGAATTTTTATGGCCATGACAAAACAGCAGCTTTTAGATGATCTTGCTGCAACGTACAAATCTGTAGATGCCCCTCAGTTTCAGGAAACAGCTAGTAATATTAGCTGGTATTTAATTAATGTTTTTGAGACTGGGAAATCAGAAGGAAAAACGAGTGGCGAAAAACCTATTGGACTGAGAAAGAATATTCATTTCTATGTCTATAAAGAAGGGGATGGTACGAATGAAGAGGCTTATTATACTAATGATGAGCCAATAAACAGTTCTGAAAAGGGTATAATAACAGACACGGGAAATCTGGATAGTATGTATAAATTATACACATCATCTGCTTTAAGAGGAAGGGTGAATTCAGCAGTAGCTAAAGCGGCCAATGATGTGTATAATGAAGACATTTTTACATTGAATCATGCAGTAAGGCTCAAATGGGCTACAGATGCTCTGACACTTCAGTCAAAATATATTGAATCTATGATGTGGGCAGTGGCTTTTGATTCAACAGTTCAGACGAAAGGTACTACATCGACGGACAATGAGATTCAAACTATTGTTAACGGTAACATTGATAAGATAGCTTCCATTGAGTTCCTTATACCAAATCCTCCGACATTGACCTCACCGGTAAATGATGCAACAGCTGTCAGTGTATCTCCTACATTTCGTTGGGCCACTGTAAATTATGCAAATACATATATATTACAGTTATCAACTCAATCTAATTTTTCAGACATCATTGAAAATGAGACTGGTATAGCTATTACATCACATGCAGTCACAGGTTTGGATGCTTCCAGTTCATATTATTGGAGAGTCCGGTCTATTAATGGCGATGATGGTTTGTGGTCAACAATAAATCATTTTGTCACTGTATAAGGATAACATAAAATGAGAGTAACAATTTATAATCCTAGACCTAAGAGTGCAGAAATCAAAGAAACTGATCTCAGAAGATTTTCTTTATCTGATGATATAAGTGGAACATTAGGTTCTCCGTATGTAGTAGGTCTACAGAATAGCAAGCTTCCAACAACCTCTTTTGATCAGTTCATAAAACGTAATGCGTTAGATAGAGGCTGGGAAGGTGTTACATACGGTGCCAGGAATAATACTGTTGGTGAAGGTATACATGTAAAAGAAGCTATGTACACAGGTCCTAAAGATCTGCTTATTTATTATGGGTATCTGAACAGTTTCAATAGTGGAGTCAATGGCTGGGATAATGAGCTGGTAGCTCAGGACATGGCTAAGTATAAGCTGATATTTATTGGTGATGGTGTACAAGACCCGGGCCATGCTGATTATGCAAATACTCAGATAATCATAGCCAGAATAAAGGTTATAAACCCATCAATTCTTCTTTTCGGCTATGTAGCTACTACTGATGTTATAGGTACTTTTCAGACAAAAGTCGCTCAATGGAATACTTTACAGGTACATGGAGTGATGATGGATATGGCCGGCTATGACTATGGTATTAATAGAGTTGATTTTAATACCAGGGTAGATTACATTCATTCACGGGCATACTCAAAAATATGTTTTGTAAATGCCTGGAATCCTGACCATGTATTAGGCACGGTCAATGATGTCTCTTATCCAAATTCCACATATAATTCCGGTCTTGTTGCTTCACAGCTGAATTCTACGGACTGGCTATTGCTGGAGAGTTTTGCTGTAAACACTACATCTTATTCAGGTGCGGGAGGGTATGAGGCTAAGGGGGATTGGCTGATACGGGGAGCAAAAGCAGTGTCTTTGCGGGCTACGTATGGGTTAAGTCTTGCCGGGTCATGTATGATAAACAATGACAATGCAGGAGGGGCTGATTTATTTAAATTTGCATATATATCATCTTTAATGTGGTCATTGGACGGATTCGGTTCATCAGATACATTGTATGGAGCCAGTAGTGCTGCTGTGAAATGGTGGACGAAACCGGATCGGTCGAATATAGGAGTAATCTGGAGTGAAAATCCTGTAGTGAAGGTTCATACAGGGGATTCAGACGTTTATTTTAGATTTGTAGAATTTGCTAAATTTTTAGTGGATTTTTCTACTGGGGCACAATTAAGTAGCATAACGGTGTACTAACATGGCTTTTCCAACACTATGGAAAAGAAAATGTCCAGTAGTAATTCAGGCCGCTCAAGTCAGTAGTGACCTGACAGATTTTCCTGTACTGTTTAATATAAACAAACATGTCTTGTACCAGGATCCGGGGATGATTTAATATGGCCTTTCCAGTAAAATATAGATACCGGGCGAAAATAACGATTAATAATGCGTCAGTCACTGCTGATGTTGTTAATTTCCCTGTCTATATTACAGCCGTCAATTTACCTGCTATTATGTATAGTGCAACGTCTCCAAGAGCGGCATTGGAAGACGGAGGAGACATACGTTTTTCTTCAGACGCTGCTGGAGCCACTCAACTGGCATGCGAGATAGTCACCTTTACTCGTGCGAGTGCCTTGGTAGAGATACACGTTAAAGTGGCCTCGGTGTCTTCAGCGAGCCCTACAGCTATTTATGCCTGGTGGGGAGGTCCTGATACTACTCAACCTGCAGTAGCAACAACCTACGGTCGTAATGCTGTATGGAGTAATAATTTTAATTTAGCTTTCCATTATGGTAGTCTGATTGATGATTCTGTTAGTGGACTTACAGGTACAAATAGCGGATCAACTGAAGATACTACAAATTTCAAGGTTGGTGGATCTTCTCGTAGTTTTGTTCGTGCCAGTACTCATTATATTAATTACGGTAATAGCGGAAATGTTGATATCTCAGGTACTGACGGTTTTACAATGTCGGCTTGGGTCAGGTTTACTTCATTAACTGCAAAGTATCAAGATTGGTTCTGTAAAGGAGATGATCAATATTCATTTCAAAAAACCAGTGAGAGTCCCGGAGCACTTAGATTTATGGTGTTTGATGGTGATTGGGAAACGGCTGATTCATATCTTGAATTAGAAATCAATACGTGGTATCATGTTGTTGGTGTTTATGCTGGGGGCTTTAACGGTGAGGTAGCATTGTGGGTTAATGGTGTTAAACAGGAGAATCCTGGAATAGCAGAAGAAATATCAACGAGTGAATACAATTTATATGCTGGACAGAATTCTGAAACGACTGATCGACGTCTAAGTGGAAATATAGATGAGGCTCGTGTATCAATTACTAATAGATCAGCTGGATGGATAGGGACAGAATATAATAACCAAAATTCTCCAAGTACGTTTATTACGGTGGGGGTGGCTGAGTGGGTCACCCCTAAAAAATTTAATTATTTACATCAATTATGAAGTGATACGTGCCCAGGAAAATTAAGGCTATAAAAATAACTAATAATTGGTGCATAATTTAAATTAGTATCAAGATCGATATTTGAATAAAGAGGTTATAGTATGTCTGTTTTTTTAAACCTGGCTGAAGAAGCCCTCAAACAAAAAAATTATGAGACAGCTAAATCATATGCAAAAGAAGGACTGATAACAGAAGATATAGCTGAATATCATCTCATATTGGCAGCATGTGCCATAGCTGAGAAAGACTATGATAAGGCCCTGGAGCTCAATAAAACAGCTCTGACAAAAAGATTTATAGAAGAACAAGACAAGTCTATACCTGTAAATAATATCTCTGCCCTGTATAATAGAAAAAAAGACTGGGATAATGCTCTCATCTATAATACGCTAGCCATTGAGATGAATCCTGATAACGAAGACTATTTTAATAATAGAAGGACTATTTTAGGTAATATCAAAATTAACGTGGCCTGGCTCATCCCTTCTGTAGATCTTACTAATCCTTCTGTCCGGGTAAGACGTTATAACACCCACAAAAAGCTGCAGCAATTAGGAGCTAATTCAGAAATCATAGAAAATTACTACCAGAGTCCTATTGAAGGGACTGTGCAAAGGCTGGGACCATTTGAGGTTGTGGTTTTTACTCAATGCTCCAGCTATGATAATGAATTGATGTCTAAGCTTAAGGGTAAAAAAATACTCTATGACCATTGTGAGGCTCTGTTTGACCTGCCAAATGAATCGGACTGTTTTAATCAGTCGGATGTAGTCGTCTGTTGTTCTACTAAATTATCTGAACTCACAATAGAACACGGATTCAATAATGTTGCAGTCATAAAAGATCCGATAGAGCCAAGATTAATCGAACATGATTATGTCAGAGCAGGGAGAGAAAAACTTAAGGCCGTTTTCCTAGGTATGGGAGGAAATTCGTGGATGGTATCGGACCATCTACGAGAGACAATAGAAAAAGCCGGCTATGAGGTCATTCTTGTCACGGAATGGGATAATGCAACGAAAAAATGGGATATGAATATCTGGCCGGAAGACATGAATGATTGTGACGTTGTGCTGTGCCCTCAACGGACATTGATACAGCCGGCCAAATCTAATATAAAAGCTACTCAGGCCATGTCCATGGGAATGCCTGTTATAGCCAGTCCTATACCATCCTATAAGGAAGTCATTACAAATGGTGAGAATGGTTATTTGTGCGAAGAAAAAGAGGAATGGTATAAGGCTCTTGTAGAGCTTAAAGACCCGGAAAAGAGAAAGAAGATAGGAGAGGCTGCTAAGGTATCAGTGTATAAATATACTGAATCTTACATAGCTTCTCAATGGTCCGATCTGTTTTTTAAGCTGATGAGAGAGAAAATTGTTTTTAAAAAGGCAGTAGTGAAACCGTCTCAGACAGAGCAACCTGTAGATATAATCATAATAAACAATAGTACTGTGGATAAGCTTAAGGAATGTCTTAATTCGGTTTTAATGAATACAGATTATCGATATAATATACTTATATCGGACGTTTTGGGTAGAGAGGATGCCTGGGAATATTTTAAAGTATTAAAAGGGGTCACGATTTTAGGTACCAAGGGGGAGAAGAGAACAGTTGCTGATGCTTGTAATAATGCTGTTAGGAATACTTCTTCTAAATATTTTGTTTTGATAAACTCAGAGGTGACGGTTTGTCATGGATGGCTCAGAAGGCTGGTAGAAAAGATGGATACGATACCCAGATTAGCTGTCTGTTGTTCTTATTCGGAAGGCGAAAAATTTGAAGAGACTTTTAGTCTTCCTTTTACAGCTAATATATATGCCAGGTGTGCTATTATGGAATTGGGGGCTTTTGATCCTGGATATGTCTCGGATGGTGCTATTAAAGACATGCATAAGCGTCTTGAGAAATATTATTATAAAACGGGTATAGATCATGACTCTAAAGTGTTAGGAAATAAAGACTATAGTGTTTCTGACAGTAAAAGATTTTCTGATAAATGGGATAAGAAGAAAATAGGGATATACGTTTTTTCACCTTCTTCTGGGGTGATACCTCCAGACTGGGATGGTATGGAGTCATGGGCAGCAGAACTAAGCAAGGTACTAATTTCTATAGGTTTTAAGGTTATAGTCTATGATCAAGGTAATAAAAGTAAAGGAAAAGAGTATCATAGATCGGCTGATAATTTAATGTCGGATATTCAATATGATAGTTATGACTATTTCATAGCATTAAGAAACACTGAAATTTATAAATTCAATTTGCACACCAACAATAAATATGTAGTTATAAATGATTTATGGATGTCTGCTGATAAAAGTCCTGATCCATATCATTGGCAAATACATAAGTATATAGTACCTTCCGAGTGGAATAAAAAATTCATTGCTGAGCACCATTCCATATCTGCTGATAAAATAGTGGTTAATGATAAGGATATGGACCCGGTATTCTGGAAAAATCTCTTTTCTCTGTAATTTTCTCTTAATTCTCTTTCTATGTGCATGTGAATAAGGATTGGATTTCAGTAGAAGTACTACTGAAATTAATAATCTATTAATCAAAATACCACTTATATATACATAAAATCTGTATTTAAAAGAAAGGTTGTCATGGCTAATAATGTTGAATATCAGCGTGAATTACTGGCCTTCGAGGAGAAAATAGCATTGGCTAAGCTTGAAGAATCGAAAGCGGCTGAACGGGTCAAAGAGATAGAGTATCAGAAGTCTCGTTTTAATTTGGAGTATTTTCTTCAGATTATAGCCGTAGAGCAGGAAAAGGCCAAGTCTCTTCAGCAGCAACAACAACAAGGATAAAATGTGCCTGGAGATTTAAGAGATCCGGAACAGACTTTTCCTTTTTATTACGACTCGAGATATGAGCAGGAACAAAGGTCTATGCCTGAGGTTTCTGATTTATCTAGGTATGTCCAATCAGTATGTTTTGATATTTTAGGGCACAAATTGGATGAGGATACTTTTAAAAGGCTTATGGCTGATCTTGATGCAAAAGGAATACTTCATAGAATTATGGGGGATCCTTCTTTCAGAGAAGCCATAGCTGATTTTTTAAATAAGAGTGTCATGGCCAGAAAGATAGCACGATATGTCATCAGATCTGAATAAGACAATGGATGAAGCAGTTAAGTTGAGTTCAGAAGTAAAAAAAGAACTCAGGAATCTGCTGTTTTTGTATGATGGTTTTCTCAGAGAAGCTAACCATATACTTTTGCAGGAGAGGATGGCTTCCACAAATCCCAATGAACTTGGAGATTTCGTGCATTTAATGCATTTGATTAAACGCAACAGAGATGTTGTGGGGTCATTAAATAAAGGTATCTCTAATTTAAGAAATTTGTCGGGATACAGTTTTGTGGAAGATGAGAATACCGAAAAGCCGAGAAAACTTGTGACTGAAGAGGCAATAAATGGCTAGGAGAGTAAGAGTGGTCACGGCTGGAGTGGAACAGCCGGTAGTCAGACAGAAAATTGTGATAAGAGAAGAGAATCCGAAAGTAGCCGGCTTGACTGATAATGAAAAGAAAGCCAGGCGATATGCTGCTACTACGAGCTATGGCATGCGCTCGGCAGGTGATACGATAAATAGTTCTTCTGCTCAATTTTATTCCCCTCAGCTATCTACAGACTTTCTGGAAAAACCTCAAAATTTACGTGAACGCAGAGCTTTCTATCGGTTTTTCTATAATACTAATGAAATTGTAGGTCGGGCTATAGACATACATTCAGAGCTTCCTCTTTCAAAACTCCGTCTTGTACCTCCTAAAGGTAAGAATAAACACATGAATGATTATGTGTTTAAATTTTTCGAGAAAATGACAGAAGAGATGAAGTTGTTTAAGGGTCTATTAGATATAGCTCATGAATTAAATTTATTTGGTAACTGTGTGGCTAAGTATGGCCTTATCAGGACTATTAAAGGCTATATAAAAGCAGAGGATATAAGCGTTGGTGATTATGTGCTGACTAATAAAGGTCGTTATAGAAAAGTGATTAAAACTCATTCGAGACCTTCTGACACTATTCTGAATATAAAATGTTTTAAAGATTATAGAATTATACCGGTTACTGAAGAACATCCTATTGAAGTCTATGAGGATGGGAAGTTTGTTTTCAAAGAAGCTTGTGATCTTACCACAAAAGATTATGTAAGAGTCACTTGGCCTGTAGAAGAGACTGATATAGATGAAGTAGAACTAAAATTCCATGATAAATTCAGAAAAATAGAGGGTGGCTATGAGTTTGATATTAAATATAATCATCCTCGTTCATCGGAAGTAGTGTCTGTCAGAAAAAATCTTCTAGAATGGCTTGGAGCTTTAAAAGAGCCTGTTATAAGATCTTATGACCAGCTTTCATTAGATTTTAAAGTATCTAAATCTGTTTTAATGTCTACGGTATATACTATAGATAAAGAGTTAGATGTTGAGTTTCATCGACGTGTCGGAGCTTCAGGTTGGGAAGAAGGGTCTCAGGTTTTGTGGCTTCCTATGAAGGACGTTGAAATAGACTTTTCTGATAGCTATGAAATAATTAGGAAACGGTTACTTAACTCTGTTGATAAGTTACACATAGATAATGATTTGTGCTATTTAGCTGGATTCTGGCTGGGTGATGGTACATTATCTCGGGATACATCCAGAGATACCTGGGGAAGAGGGTTATGGCAAATAGCCTTTAAAGAAACTTGTTATGAGAACATAAATAGGGTTAGAAGTATTCTATGTAAAATTTTTGGAGAATCTTCAGTAACAGAATGGACTTCTGAGGGTATTTCATATGTAAAAGTCAAGTCTAACCCGGCTTTTATTGAATGGTGGGCAGAGAATTTTGGTGAGACTTATAAAAGTAAGAATTTCAAAAAAATTCCGGAATGGGTTGTAAAATTACCTAAAGAAAAGCTGTTAAATGTTTTGGCAGGTATATTGGACTCAGATGGCTGTATTTCTCATACTGGGTATTGTAAGACAGATTTAGTGTGTGTAAGTATGGTTAGTAGTACATTGATGAGTTCTATCAGAGAAATAGCTCTAAAATGTGGTATGGTTGTTAATTTCACAAGACAAAAAGAAAGTACGACTTTACTTCCTTCTGGTGTAGAAACTTTTAAAAGTTTTGTCTATTTTATTACATCGAGTGAAGAACAGACCTGCTTGGATTTTACACGTTATTCAAACAAAAAATT
>Ga0315284_10015184_pt1 | contig 10955 bp, 11 predicted proteins | sample YL17G09_16_MG_FD_203696 | JGI IMG/M metagenome (GOLD analysis project Ga0315284, IMG submission 203696) | Sediment microbial communities from Yellowstone Lake, YNP, Wyoming, USA - YL17G09_16 | ecosystem: Environmental > Aquatic > Freshwater > Lake > Sediment | place: USA: Wyoming | collected...
ATGGCCAATTCAAATCCCCATTTTATTATCGATGTTAAGGGAGATGAAAAATACCTTGCCATTTTATCATCATCATCTTTATCGAGATTTAAAATTGCCTGATATTCTTGCTCTTTTAATTTTACTCCATAATTTATCGCATAATATGCCGATCTTTCGCCGACCCTGAGTCTGATAGTGTCGTCACAAAAATCATACATTTGACCTTGCTTTTTATTATATTCGTTTTCGGTTAAACAATACATGAAAACTTTCCCAATTTGCGCAAGAAATACGGTTTTAACAATCTCAGGAACCGGCTGTCTTAACGCTTCCGGTAATATTTCATTGACTTTAATAGCGTATTTACATGCTTTAATTATGTGATTTAATAATCCACCAGGATAACAACCAACCATAGTTAGCCTAGTAGACGCTGGCGCAGTATATAAACCATCCCCCAAAAAGTCTAACAATTCTTTTGTCATAATGTTATATTTTACATTAGTTTCTAAGAATTTGGCTTTATTATGTTCTAATTGTTGTATCGTTAACATGGTAATTAAGTTTTAATTTGTTTTTACTTTGATTTATAAAACTCAGGATATGTTTTGGGGCTTATTACCGCTTCAATCTGCATGTGAGTGACTGATAACAGCTCACTTGACCTTGTATCTCCTTGACTATATTTTGCAGCGAGAATAGTTGTTTCTTCAACACTCTCGGCCTCAAAAATATATTTAACTTTTTGCTGACGGGGATTACCCATTCTGTCTAATTGCTCGGTTTCATAACCGATTGTTACTAAATAATACATGTTTTTTTACTTTTTAATTTTCTTTTTGTTTATTTTGGGTGAGTCCGTGTTTATTTTTAACATCGAATCAATCTGAATATTCTGACTTTTAAAGAGTTCAGTTAAGTTCAATAATCCTTGTGCAACCATAGATACTGATTCTACAGCAGTAGCATCCCAATGAACGCCAGTAAATACATTATTACTGACTGTCGTCGATAGTTTTTCTTCTTTTAATTTTTTCATTTTATTTATTTATTTTATTATAATACATAATTTAATAAAGTTTTTCAGTTTTATGGAATATTCCGTGTATAAATAATTTAAATCTTTGCCAATGATTAATTTGCCAATAACATCGTGTACCATTTTTATCTGAAATACAGGCTTTTGTTACTATTATTTTCCATGGAACATATATGTATCCTGGCTTTCCTTCTGCAAATTCCTTTTGCGTTAGATATTCTGTCATAACTTATTTTATTATTGATTTTAAAAATTCACATCTATCTTCAGAAACTTTTCTTAATGAATATTTGTCTTTTACTGTTTCATATAATTTACTACCCAAATCTTCAATCATATTTGGGTTATCAACTAATCGTTTCATATGTTGAAACCATTGCTTATGATTTTTATTTGGATCTACTAATAACGCATTTCCTTTTGGATTAAATTTTCCGCCAAACTCTATTGCGGATATTAAATCAATAGTATATGGGGCGGTTTCGCTAGCGATAAGAGCCTTCTTAAAGAATCCGGATTCGATCGCCTTTAATTGGCTCTTATTGGCACTAAAAACACACGGAACAAGTGGGGCTAAAGAAATATCAAAATAGTTATAATTTGTTGCATATTTACTAATCTCTTTTGTCCATCTTCGTATATATGGTTTATTCGCATCATCATAATCAGTCTCTTTAAACGATTTTAGAAAATTTATATAGTTTGTATCTAATACACTATAGTTGTTGGTGAATATTTTTTCATATTTATACCACACCGTTTCTTCTGGTTTAATAGGCCGTGAAGTTTTTTCCTTTGTCTGTCTATTAATTTCCGTGATTGTTCCCCTCAAATCAAATCCACATAATACAAATTGTACTTTATCTTGAAATGTGTTGTGCATGAGAGATATTCCATTTGTAAGTAATTCAATATCCGATAGATGGGAATTACCAATCCATAATGCTTTACCATTTCGTCTAACATATATAAGATTGTTTTGTACGTTAACGCAATAAACATAACCCACATATTGTTCTTTTTTTACGTCTTCTTTTCTTACTAATGGTATTAATTTATTATGTTTAGATTTTTTTTCATAAAATCCAATTTGGTATGCATCATATTTCGGAAAAATTTTTCTTTCATCACCATTTTCATTTAATGACGAAGATGGCATTCTCATACCTCTATTTTTTATTGAGGCGGCATTACCAATTTTTAATGCTATTTCCATAAGATCATCTGATAATTGCTTTGAAACGGTATAACCCCTATGCCTAATATATTCACCAGTTTTATCTTCACTTCCGTCGCCTTTTAAATACCAATCTAATAATATTTCAAGTTGCCTTTCTGATAAATTATTTAAAAGATCTCTTGGTATAAATTTGTTTGGGGCTTTTCCAAATTGTCTTAGATATGTGTATAATTGCTTATCACACATCCTAATTACATTATCATTAACATATTTAACTATAAATCCATATTTTAATAAAATATCGTATATGGTTTTTAAATAATTATTATTTTTATATTGACAAACCGATATTCCGTTTATCGATTTATCTGTCCATCCTTCGGCGATAAAAAAACCAAAAAATTTCAACCAATCATCCATTAAAATCTGCTTTTCTGAGTAATCTTTTCGATCATATATTGATTGTTTATATGCTGGTAAGGTAAAGTACTTAATATCTTTATTTGTATTTATCGCGTTTTTCTTTACATGAAAGTCCGATTCGTATAATTTTTCTGCTGTAATTAAATTAAAACTAAGTTTTTTATGTCCTCTCCATTTTATTGATGAAGCATACATATTATGATTTGGAGTTACAGAAAAGCTTATTTGATTTGTATTACAAACATAAATTTCACCTTTATGTTCTTTTTTTATATATCCATTAGGAATATGATACTCCAATTCATTTGTTATTGGATTTAATGTTGCCACTTTTTCGTTTCCATTCAAATCTTCAAAAAATTTCCATCCAAAATCTGTTAAAATTTCCGTGTCAGATGTTACGCAACTACCTCCTAACCATCCAAATCTAATTTTATCTGATGGAATTATATTAGATTGAAATTGTGGCTCAGTTTCATCGATAGCATTAGGAAAAACGATAATATTATTTAATCCAAATTTTTTATGAATGGTGTCTCTATATATTGGTGTGGTGACAGTAAGATAATCGGCGGCTTTTAATATTTCAATTTTTGCTTTAACAATTCCTCCTGTTCTTGCTTGTATAAACATTGGGTGTCTCATATCTGGCTCCCAATAATCGTCAAAATCAACAATTACTGTTTTGCCCTGTTTTTTTAACCAATCAATTCTTTCTAAATTGCGTTCTGGGGATACTTTATTATGAATAAAAGTATGCATGACAATTATATCATAATTGTCAAATTCTTCATTTTTATCTTCAATAGTAGAATTAATATCAACATGAAAGTCGTCAGAATAGTTTTCCTGTAGATACGTATAAGGATTTATAATTCTAAATTTTCCGACACCATGAGTGTCGGGAGGAATAGCTAAAATTCGTATTTTTGGCATAAAATATTGTTCTTATGTCAAATTATACATAAAAAAAATTGAAAAAACAAATTATTTCTTACTTTTTGTGTTATTTACGCCAGTAATTTTTCCATGAAAAATTGAATCCCCAACTTTTAGGACAAGATTTTCATTAATTGTACTTAATTGTTGAGCAGCTAGGATCTGACTTAATTTTTCATCCATAACTTTACGGATTATACTTTCAATAATTGGCGTTAATTTTTTTTCTAAATCACTTGAGGTTATTTGTTGCGTATTTTTCTTATCCTGTCCCATTCTTGTTAAAGGATTATCTTGTTCCATTAATTTTTTTGCTTTATTAACGAAGTTCATGTCTATATTTTCATTTAATGAAATTTGAGGTATGGGATTTTCAATCATCGCCTTTTTAATATTGTCTGGCAGTTTTGATTGATTTATTTTATTACTATTTACTGTCCCAATGGGTTTTATTGGCCTGTTTTTGGGAATTTCCGGATCTTCAATTTCATTAGGTGGGCCTTTTAATAGCTCTTCATTAATATTACCTCTTTCGAAATCTCCCGTATCTACTTTTTGCATTATTTTTCTTGAATTAACTAATCTTTGTGCCAATTCATCTGATGTTATTCTTTGTTGTTCCATAATATTAAAATTATAATGTTATAAATATATAATAAAATTACCAACTAATCAATCTTTTGAATCGTAATTTTATTTTATGCGCTTCGGCCAACTGTTCGGGATTATCGAATAATTGAATATTATCTTTGGCTAACAAATTATCTATTTCTTTTTTTGATGTGTCGGTAAATCTTTTTCTTGTTCCTTCTCCTGGCCTTTCATTACCTGAAATGGCTCTTTGATAAACTTTAAATTCATCTTCCTTACTTCGATATAAATCTTTTACAGCGTTTTCATAATCATTTTTTGAAATAAGTCTTTGACCATTAACATCTCGTGCTTTGGTGTTTAAATTATTATATATTCTTCCTAATGCTTCTTTGCTTGAAACGCCAGTTGGTTTTTCAATTGCGCGCTCTTCTGGCGGTGCTTCTGGAGGAACTGTTGGTTTGGGTGGAAATTGTTTTGGTGCAGCAGTAAATCTTTCATCATCTTCAAACCAATATGGGGAAAATATTTCAACACTACTTAAAGATTTCATTGCGCTCGGGGCTTTACCTTTTACATATCCAGGTAAGTTACCAAGTTTAAAATTTTTTACATCAAAATTAAGTTTTGCTGAATTAATTCTATCAATTCTGAACATTTTCCATCCTGGCAATCCTTTTTTAGATATTCCTTTAAAAACATAAGCCCATAAAACTAAATTACCTGATTTGGCGTGCTTTCCTAAAATAATTGGTTCGATATCAATTCTTTGTCCTTCTCTAACTTCATCAGCTGGCCCACGATAATAAATTGACATTGGTATTCTTTCTCCAATGGCTTTTCTTATAACCTCAAGCTTACCGTCTTGTTCAAGAAGTAAATCGTTCGCTATTTCATTTAGTATTTCCATTAATGTTAAAAATCAGGATATGTTCTTGTTGGTTTATATGTGTTTCTTCCTGTGTTATCAATTCTTGTATTAATATCGGTTAATCCACCAACTTCGCCCATATCTTCAAGTTGCCCTTTTCCTTTTTCATCGCCAGTTGATAATGCATTTGGATGTGTTGAAGCATACTGGTTTTCGGGCTTATAATAGTTTCTTCCAAGATTATCATTTCTTCTATTGATGTCAGTTAATCCGCCAACTTGCCCCATATCTTCAGCTTGTCCTTTTCCTTTTTCATCGCCATCTGATATTGCATTTGGGTGTGTTGATCCGTATTGATTATATGGTTTATAATAATTTCTTCCGAGATTATCGTTTCTTGTGTTAATATCTGTACGACCACCAACTTGTCCCATATCTTCGAGTTGCCCTTTTCCTTTTTCATCACCATCTGATATTGCATTTGGATGTGTTGAAGCATACTGGTTTTCGGGTTTATAATAGTTTCTTCCGAGATTATCAATTCGAGTGTTGATGTCGGTTAATCCACCAACTTGCCCCATATCTTCGAGTTGCCCTTTTCCTTTTTCATCACCATCTGATATTGCATTTTTGTGAGTTGATGCATATTCATTATACGGTCTATAGTAATTTCTTCCAAGATTATCTTTTCTTGTGTTAACATCGGTTAATCCACCAACTTCACCCATATCTTCAAGTTGTCCTTTTCCTTTTTCATCGCCAGTCGATAGAGCGTTTGGATGAGTTGAACCATATTCATTATACGGTCTATAGTAATTTCTTCCAAGATTATCTTTTCTTGTGTTAACATCGGTTAATCCACCAACCTCTCCCATATCTTCACTTTGTCCTTTTCCTTTTTCGTCGCCATCCGATATTGCATTTGGATTTGTTGTTCCGTATGGATGATTTGGATCATATGTGTTTCTTCCTGTGTTATCAATTCTGGCGTTGATGTCTGTTTGTCCTCCAACCACTCCACTATCTTCTACTTCACCCTTTCCTTCTTCATCACCAGTTGAGAGAGCGTTCTTATGACCAGAAGAATATCCATTTAAGTTGTCATATTCATTACGGGCCAAATGACTGACTCTTTCTTTTTCTGCGATTATTTCTAATTGTGTTGCCATATTATAGCATTAATTTTTTCATTCTTTTTATTTGTTCAGTTAATTTAAGCGATTTTGCGGAAAACATTGATGCATTTGAATATTTTTCTGAATTTGGCTTAACTATGTCATTAACTGATATTTTAGGAGATAAAGTATTTTTTCTATGTCTTTTTATGGATGGATTTTTTCTTTCTCCTGAAAGTCCAGCGATATCATTTGCTATTCTTGTTGCCTCTTCTCTATTATTAATTAATCCTCGTTCACTTTTTAATAAATTTAATCCCCAATTTAACATTATATCACCGCCATAATAATTATATTTTTGTAATTCCGTCAATTTATTCATTTTCTTCAAATCATGTAAAATTCTTTTCAATTGACCATAAGTAACTGTACCATCTTCAATAAGATTTTTATTTCTTTTCAGACCTTCAATTTCTTTCTGATCTTTTAAAAAAGATATTACATTTGGGGGTAATTTAAATACTCTATCTTTTAATTGACTATTCATTGTCTTCTAAATATTCAGTAATATCTTGAACGGTTAAATTATTATTTTTTAATGTTTTTTTCATAGATTGCAATTGCCTTCTTATAATTGGAGTGATGGGTTTTTTCTCCACCTCATTTTGACTCTTTTTAACCAGTTCGTGATTTTTTATTTTTTTTGTTAAATATTCTTCAATATATTTTTTTGGATCTTCAACGAGTCTTATTTTATTATCTGGTAATTCTGGATCATAACCCATTTGTTTGGCTCTTTCTTTTGCCTCATCTTCAGGAACTTCTAATTCATCCTCAAAAGTTTCAACAGCATCTTCATAATCCGTTTCTGGGTTCATTATGGTTTCATCAGCACCAAGAGCTTTACTCATATCAGCTTCCGCCCAATATTTAAGAGTTTTACTAGCATTTGTTGGACCACCAAGAATACCAAAAGTACCCATCTGTCCCATTGTTGCAGAAGAAACTTCATCTGATGTTTTTTTAGATCTAATATATGCATTGGGATTTCCTGGCTCATCACTATGAGAAATATTACCATCTTCATCAACAATTTCATCTACTTCAGTTTCAAGTGGCTTCATCGCGGGACCGCCGTTTAATTCACCAGCATTTTTAAGATAGTCATTTTCTCCCGTAACTGGCCTGCTAGTTACTTGTTCTTCTTCCTCTGCTTTTTCAGGTAATTTTGAAAAATCTGTTTTATCTGAAAATTCTTTTGCCATTTTAGCAAATTTTGGTGATGACTTAGCTTTATGATAAAAATACCTTTGCTGCCTTTTTGACGCAAATGTTTCTTCAATAACTCGTTCTACGAATTTATCCATTATTATAGTTTTTATATAAATATCCAATCATACGAAAGATATTACAAGATATTTATTTAAATATGAATACACAGGATATTTTAAAGCATAACGGAACAAGATTAGATATTAATGTTGATGTTTCCGAGACCTATGACTATGAACTTGTTGAAAATATACTTGGTAAAGTCGACGCCGTGCTAGACTATTCTGAATATTATGATTATGAGCTTGTTGAAATTGTACTTGGAAAAGTCGATGTGGTTTTGGATTATTCTGATTTCTATGACTATACTCTTGGTGACAACAAGCTTGATTATATTTATTATGAAACTTTTGTTTCACTTGGAAAATATATATTAACGGAAGATAGATATATCATATCATCTGAGGATAATTACTTATTAGTATATACCGAATAAATGGCAGATAGAAGTAAAAGAATAACTGAACTACCAATTCTAACAACGCCACAATTAAGTGATGTTACAGTTGTTGTACATAATGGCGTTACATATGAATCTTCATTAGGATCATTAGTACCTTTATTTACTGGTACCACTGAATCTGGTTCATCTGGAACATCTGGAACATCTGGAACATCTGGAACATCTGGAACATCTGGAACATCTGGAACATCTGGAACATCTGGAACATCTGGAACTGGTGGTTCTTCTGGTACATCAGGAAACGTTAATGGATCATTAAACTTTATTATTGACGGTGGAGGATCACCAATTCCAACAGGAATATCAATGGATATTGAATGGAGATTTGGCGCCAACATTACAGGATGGAGCATATTGGCCGATCAATCTGGATCAACTATAATCGATGTATGGGAAACATCATTTGGTGGTTTTCCGCCATCTGTTGCTAATAGTGTTACTGGATCCGAAAAACCAACATTATCGAACGCTTTATCTAATCAAAATCTATCATTAACAACTTGGATATCATCACTTGTTGCAGGAGATATATGGAGAATAAATGTTGATTCTGCAACTACTGTTACAAGAGTCACAGTATCATTTCATTATACTAGAACTAGTTAATAATACCAGTTATTATAAAAAATTATAATAAAGAAATAATATTATATCAGTATCTAATTTAAGTTACTGCTTATTTTATATTTATATAAGATAAACAAACAATACAATGGGATCACCAACAAGAACAAGAACACCGTCAAGAACACCAACAATATCGCCATCACCGACGCCATCTTTATCAATATCTAAAACACCAAGTTTATCGATATCAGAAACACCATCCTTAACACCAACAACAACACCAAGTTTATCGATATCAGCAACACCAAGTTTAACTCCAACACAAACGCCAAGTTTATCAATATCAGCAACGCCTAGTCTAACACCAACACCAACAATAACACCGTCATTTGGGGCATGTTATACGGATAATTTTAATTCATATTCAGTTGGATCATTAGAAGGACAGGGTAATTGGATTTCGGCATTAGCCAATCCTCAGCTTATGGTTGTAGATTATTCTGGCAATAATCGTTTACAAGCGTTAGGAAACATATCAAAAGATACTATACTTTATAAAGATACTTTACTAAATCCAGATCAATCATCTCAAATTGAATTTTTTGGTACAGGTTCTACTGAGTACGATGATATTGGAGTTGCTGTAAGAGTTTCGTCCGGAAATGGATATTTTTATTGGGCTGGTGTTCAGGAAAGAGGAATTGATGTTTTTATTGATAATGCTCTGATTCGTCTTACTACTGCGACAAATGTAGGATTAACCACTGGAGACATTATGAAAATTAGTGTCGTTGGAACAACTATTACATGTTATCTTAATGGTGAAGTTGATACTGGTTTAAATATCGCTATTTCACCTGCAACAGGAGGATCGGGAGTTTATACAGATACAAGATTATCAACAGGGTATACTGGCGTATATGGATTTGGTTTTTATGACGCAACATCTACACAAGGAGATAATTGGGTGGGTTGTAATGTGATGCCGCCATCACCTACGCCAACACAAACACAAACACCAACGCAAACACCAAGTCTATCAATATCGGCAACCCCAAGTTTATCTATATCGGCAACACCAAGTCTAACACCAACGCAAACGCCATCACTTTCAATATCAAAAACGCCATCTTTATCTATATCAGCAACGCCAAGTCTAACGCCAACAAGAACGCCATCACTTTCAATATCAAAAACGCCATCTTTATCTATATCAGCAACGCCAAGTCTAACGCCAACAAGAACGCCAAGTTTATCAATATCAGCAACTCCAAGTCTTTCAATATCTGCAACGCCATCCTTAACACCAACGCAAACACCATCGTTATCGATATCCGCAACTCCAAGTTTATCTATATCAGAGACGCCAAGTTTAACTCCAACACAAACGCCAAGTTTATCAATATCTGCAACGCCAAGTCTATCGATATCTGCAACACCATCATTATCAATATCAGCAACACAAACGCCATCATTATCAATATCGGCAACCCCAAGTTTATCTATATCAGCGACACAGACGCCAAGTATAACACCAACAACAACGCCAAGTTTATCGATATCATCAACGCAAACGCCATCTCTGTCGATATCGGCAACTCCAACCTTATCTATATCGGCGACACAAACGCCATCATTATCAATATCGGCAACCCCAAGTCTATCTATATCTGCAACACAAACCCCTTCTATTACGCCAACAACAACACCATCCTTATCTATATCTGCGACACAAACGCCATCATTATCAATATCGGCAACACCAAGTCTATCAATATCGGCAACCAGAACGCCAAGTTTATCTATTTCAGCAACACCAAGTTTATCAATTTCTGCAACACAAACTCCATCGATCACTCCTACAACAACGCCAAGTTTATCAATATCAGCAACGCAAACACCTAGTATAACTCCAACAACAACTCCAAGTTTATCAATATCGGCAACACAAACGCCATCTATAACTCCAACAACAACACCATCGTTGTCTATTTCAGCAACACCATCCTTATCAATATCAGCAACACCATCCTTATCAATATCGGCAACACAAACGCCATCTATAACTCCAACAACAACACCATCGTTGTCTATTTCAGCAACACAGACACCTTCTATTACTCCAACAACAACACCTAGTCTGTCGATATCAGCAACGCCATCATTATCAATATCAGCAACACCATCCTTATCAATATCGGCAACACCAAGTCTGTCGATATCAGCAACACAGACGCCGTCTATCACCCCAACAACAACACCGAGCTTATCGATTTCATCAACACAAACTCCCTCGCTATCTATATCAGCAACACAGACGCCGTCTATCACACCAACAAGAACTCCATCTTTATCAATATCGGCAACACAAACACCGTCCTTATCAATATCAGCAACACCATCTTTATCAATATCGGCAACACCATCTCTAACGCCAACCAGAACACCTAGTC
>Ga0315284_10015187_pt1 | contig 10953 bp, 6 predicted proteins | sample YL17G09_16_MG_FD_203696 | JGI IMG/M metagenome (GOLD analysis project Ga0315284, IMG submission 203696) | Sediment microbial communities from Yellowstone Lake, YNP, Wyoming, USA - YL17G09_16 | ecosystem: Environmental > Aquatic > Freshwater > Lake > Sediment | place: USA: Wyoming | collected...
CCACTGCCAAATCCTGCACCACTAATTAATGAATTCCTAACTTCATTAGCAAATTTTAAAAGAGTAGCATTTCCACCCTTTGAATTATTATCACAATAAGTTCTTAATTGAATTTTAGCAACTACATCATTTCCCTTTTCGAAATTACTAGTAAGTTGATATGCCGTAGTATATATAATATTACTAATGGTCTGAGCATTAGAGGCAGAGAGAGCGCTTGGTGGGTCTTTTGCATTATCACCAGTGCCCAATGATTTGCTAATGCCGGCGCCTATATCTAATTGTAAAACACCAATATTAATATCATTGCTTGAAGTTTCCTGTCTTTCTACTGCTAACTCAGCTACATCTTTATTGTTATAAAGCATTTTGCCAATCATATCCATAGGAGTTGGAATATATTCTCCAGGAGTATGTCCATAAGTTAATGTAAGTGTAGTCTGGAAGCTGCTTCCAAATGTAAAACTATGCTGAACTGATGTAACATAAAATAATAACCCTCTATCTTCTATAAAAACAACCTCTCCTGGTTGCATAAATTCATTACCAGATATTACAGCGGTTCCTCTTAAAATATTTTTACGATTTCTGCTAAGCAACATAGCTGCATATGGTCCACATTGCGTGGCGGGATCTTTTAAAAATGGAACATTAACCGTAGCTGGATTTTTAAATCCATAGCTTCTCCACATATCATAGTCAATGGCTACTGCCTGTGTAAGCCCATTGCCACCAGGAGATAGGGCATTAAATCCCTCATTAGATATATTGGGCAATTGCGGATCAAAAATACCTTGTACGGTTATCATAGTTGCTGGTGGAGGATTTTCTGCAATATTAATTGATTTAATTTGACTTCTTTTAATAATATATCTAGATCCTGATCCAATACCATAATCATCGTAAGTCTCATCTTCAATCATATGCTCAAATACTTCTGGAATATTAGAGTTATTGTATCCTGATGGCGCAGTAATTAATGAATTACCAGAATTACTCTTATCATCTAAATATCTAAATTCGCGTGCATTTTTAATAGTGTTATAAAAAAGTTTTAATACTTTTTGATGTTCTCTCAATTTTGTTGACATTTCTTCTACTACTTTAAAAAGATCAATCTGTGTACCAAGAGGCGCTTGAACTATAACAATTTGCGCATCTGAATTAATTAAATAATCTTTTTTATCAACTCGCAAGCCTGATTTAGTATTAATTCTTTTTACTAAATCGTTAACTCTAGTATTATCTGAACTTAAAAATTTTGGAGAAACCGTACTTATTCCCTTAGCATTGACCGCTTGCACGTTTAATGCCTGAGTTAAGGCACTATATTTCTGTGAGTTTGTAAATACATCTTGAATAAATGCTGCCTGCACCTCAATTTTATTAAAACTATTTTTATCTCCTGCCGGTGCGTCAGGGTTTGCAGCTTTAATTAAATTATCAATTTTTGTTACGGCTCCATTTTCATCAGAAATAAAAGCAAACCCAGATCCCAAACTAAAAGTTCCAAGATTATTGCGCGTAAATTGTATGACCTCGTCATCAGTATTCATATCTAGAACGGCACCATCTAATCTAATTTGATCTTCTAAAATTTCTAATCTAGTTCTTAGATTATCTAGTTTGCTTTTAAATAAATTATTTAAAAATTCAGGAAATATTTGTATACTTAATGTTTCTTTAAGATGCATCATTTTATAAAATACTGAACTCGGCATCCTATTATATTGTGGAGATCTAACTCTTATATGTCCTTGCGAATCACAGAACACTTCTAAATTAAGAAGTTGTGCAACGCCACTAATTTTTTCTTTTACATCAGTAAATTCATTATTATAAAGTTTTATTCCATCAGTTAAAGATTTTTCAAAAGCTAAAATATCATTATCTTTATCATAAGTATCATCTACAATAAATAAATTTTTATCATCATTGGCTCTAACATTGTAAGACATTCTTCTAGTAAGAAAATTTATTTGCCGCCTTACATTTCTATTAAGAGCTGCATTACTAACAGATTTATCTCCATAATCAACATCTGTAAAATCTGTAGAATCAAAAGAAGTGTCAAAGTTGCCAGAGGCGGCATGAAATTTTTTATTCTCTGCATCAATTGCTTTCATGGACTCTTGAACTTGTGCATCTAAAATTTTATATTGTTCCTGTACCGTATTAAAATCTGAATTATCTATTCCATTAGTAGTGGTAGGTGATAATACATTTATTGCATTTGACATCATTGCTTTATTATTTAATTCTTTAAGCTCCCGTATTTGACGATCTAACTCTCTATTTTTATTGATAATACTGGTTTGTGTATTTAGCGCTAAAACATATGAGCTTTCATCTAAAACTAAATTTTTAAATGGTATAAAATTCCCCCACAACGTATTGCTTTTAACTAAATCATTTCTGAGAGATAATGAAAAAGCGTGTGCCGCATTTTCTTTACTCTGTGGATTGGGGGCGGCGCCGTCAAAATTTTGAGTAGCCTTATAATAGGTAGCAAAATTATATGGCACGCCAGTAATTAATAAAGACAAAACATTCATAACATCTTGTCCAGCAAATGGCTCATTAGCAATATTTGGATTTCCTACTCGACTAGCATCATTCATAGATAGATTGCTGCCAAACTGAGTAAAAATACCAATGCCCTCTTTCCATTTATAAACTAATCCATCTGGAGCATAAAATACATTTGTAACACGTCCAGTTACCGGGTCTACACTTCGGTCATTAATAACATCTGCTTCATTAACTAACATTCCCGCATAGCGACCTAGTTTACTTTTTACTAATCCGCTTCTTTTTTCGCCCTCTGATGCTCCTAATAAAAATTTATTTTCAGGCAATAATTCTGGAGTATCATTAGAATATGTACTAGAAATTGTATCAAAACTACTTTTAAAGGGAGTTAATGGATCAAACATTTTGCCGGCGTAAACATCTACACCAGGCTTAAAATTAACTTTGCCTTGTTCAAAATAAAATGTATTATCTTTCCCGCCGATGCTAACAGTAAATTTACCATCCGACCACTGATCGCTAGCAGTTTCTACTACACCAGCAAATACATGCGTTCCTTCATTTTCAGAAACAAATTGTCCTCGAACTAAACTCCATAAAGAATTGGGAAAATCAGATCCTACAAAAGCTGCCTTTTCAATTTGTAATGGTATGTCGCCAGAAGGATTAAATAATGTATTAAAGGAAGTTTTAAGTCCAGTGAGAGTATTGTTCAAATTTTGCAACATACCCACCCCGCTAAACATATTATTTAATCCAGATAATAGTTTAGTATCAAATCTACTTTTGGAATTCATATAAATATGAACAACATCCATTGGTTGAATAATTAATTTTCCGGAAAAGTTGAATCTTAATTTTTTTCTTGCATAATTATTTTTTGCATTATTAAATACAAAGGCTGCTTGAGAGTTTGCATCTTGACTTAATTTGCTATAAATAGTGCTAATTAATCTACTAAAAAGAGATACTTCAGAATCTCGACCCTCATGCGTTCTTTTTTGTTGATTATGTTTAGTTCTTATATTAAAGAATTTTTTCTTTTGTGGGTCTAATCCATCATTGCCCGCTATTTCTCCGCCTTTTAAATATTCCGGCGGTATCGTAGCTCCACCACCAAATGCGCCACCCGAAAAAATAGAAGCCGCAGAAGTGCTATCATAATCAAATGGCAATTCAATACCAAGTCTATCAAAAATAGCAGTGACGCGTTTTCCTAATAATGTTTCTGGAGATATTTTTAAGCTAATAGGGCTGGCATTTCTGGCGGCTCTAGTATTATTTAATCTAACAGTTAGATCATTAATAAGTGTAGTAGAAGATTCTTTAGCAAATTGATTTATTTTGCTATTATAAAACATATTAGTCGCATCACTAATAGCCTTTTCAATATCCCATTCTGTAATTAACATCGCTTCATAGGGGTCAGAAATAGTAATAGAAAATGTTCCCGGACTACCTAGAGAGTCAGTGCTGGTGGTAGTAGTTAAGCTAGTAAAATTAGTTATTTCAATAGTTCCAGTGCCTTGTCCAAATTGTGATTGAAATAGATTAGTACTATCTGTAATCCAAGAAGTAACTTTACTAGTTCTATTAAATCCATAAACTTTTCTAAGATTATCTATTGTTTTAGAAAAAGAGCTTGCTGCATTTTGAAGCGGATTGCTAGATCCACCAAAAGGAGTTGAAAATCCACTACTAATACTATCGCTTAAAGAAAAAATGATAGGCATTAATTGTTCTGAAACGCTGCCCATAGAGTCGGTAATTTGTTGTATTTTAGATAATTTTTCTAAAGCTGCTATTTGCGCGCACTTATTTTGAAATAAGACTCGCATTGCTTTATAATAAACCTTTTCATCAGCATCCATAAAGTCTGGTCTAAAATTATCGCCCACAGAAGAAAACATTTTTTTCTTAACCAAAACTGTTGCAGTAGGCTCCTGCATTAAAATTTCAAATTGTTTAGGACTGGTAGTAAAAGGATCTATTCTTAAATAGCCCTCTTCTACATATTTTCGTTCAGCAGATTGGTCAAAATGTTGAGCAAAATCTCCCAATGAACCATATTTTACATTTTTACCGGTATCAATATCAACAGCATCTAAAGTATGATTAGTATTTTCTCCTAAAGAAAATTGACTACTAATCGCTCCGGCTAATGCTCCTAAAAAATCTTTTCCCATGCTTACTTACCTGTTTTAATATTTCCTGAAAAAGAATGTGGAGAAGTATATTCGCTTGGTCCATCTTTTGCACTTCTTGTAAATGGAAAATAATTTGTCCTATAGCCTCTTCTTTGTGTTGCCATAAATACCATTGAATATTCGATGGCAAAGCTTGATGCTTTTTCAGTAACCGTCATATTATCAAAATATCCCCGATAAACCCATCCATTATAATACATTTCTACCGTGAAAGCTAACTGCCCTAAAGATGGAATATTTTTAGCTGATAAAGTATTATTTGGAGAGTCCACTCCTAATATACCGCCCATTAATGTACTTGCAACTCCCGAACCACTTCCAAATAAAGAAGATGCTCCATTTATTAAATTATGGCTAAGGTCATCATTATGATTATTAGCTGCTAATGTTAATCCAGTAGAATCAAATGCATATTGCTCAGCCCTATACATTTCATATAATACATTTATTCCCTCAATACCTGAACTGCCAGTTGTGCCAGAAATATTAATAGCAGTTAATTCTTCTCCCCAATATTGTAAAGTAAATCCACCTTTGGTTCTTTCACTAGTAATTTTCTTCTTGTGAGCATAACTAATTGATTCGGGATTTACATACATTCTAACAATTCCAAATTGTGGTATAAACCAAGTAATAATATTTCTTTTAAACTGAGCTTCACGATCACTTGGAACATTATTGTAAGGCAAACCATTGCCATCTGCTTGATAAGTAGATGGAAGGGCAAAACCATTATTTCTAAAACTATCCTTTTGACCTTGAGTTAAAGGATTATTTTGATTTAAAAAATCTTGCGCTGAATTGAGATCGTCCAAGAGTGCCATTTGATTTCCTTATTAGGGTGATTGCCTATTGGCAGTAATATTTCTATGTTGATCGCTTCCGCCCTTAGGTGTAACTTTTACGGTAATGTCTATATTGTTTCCGCCAGCGTCTTCAACGTTTTTGGTTACAGTATGTGAACCTGGTGCTCCTGGTACCTCAGGCTTCTTGGCAGTGCCACGAGCAGCGGCATCTTTAGCCAACTCCTCCATCGATTTGCCTGATGGCAATGGAGCACGTTCTGGCAATGTTAATTCTTTGGTAGCTGGCGCTCCTGCGGGCGTTAATGTGGCAGCGATTTTTTCCTTCTCGCCAACTGGCATAGTGGGCTCGCCACGATCACGCGCCACGGCAGCAGCCATAGCGTCGTTAAGGGTGGTTGGCTTTTCACCTTTCTTAGCTGTCGGTAAAGCCACTGGCGGCGGGGCGGCAGCCGCAGTAGTTGCGGCAGGTATAGCAACATATGCTTTCATTGCTTTATCACGAGCGGCGCTAAGTTCATCCGCATAAGCCTTTTGTCCAACAGTAGCTCCCTTAGCGGTTCTTAGTGCATTAATTTCTTTTGTTAAATCGGCATTAGTTTTATTTATCTCTTTATTATCGCCTTTAGATAGCGCACTTGTTAGTGGGCTAAGGGCTCCGGAGAGCATTCCGCCCAAATCTTTAACCCAATTTACAACGCCCACAATTGCCTTACCGCGTGATTCGGCAGAAGTGTCTGTCATTGCTCCATTGGACTTCATATCTACTCCAAGTTTTTCAGCCCCGACACCGCCCTCCTTGCCCGCCGCTGACATCTGTTCCGCGCGCGCCTTTTGTAATTTACTTAAATCTGCATTTGCCCCACGAGCTATTCCAAAATTAGTTGCCGCAAATCCGCCCGCAATAAAGTCTGTACTACGATTAAGGGCGTCTAATCTAACATTTGTTTTAGTTACTTCTGAATAAGTTTGCTTTTCAATGTCTGTTCCCTTATTTATAGCAGCTTGGAGGGTGTCTGGTCCCTTACCTAATTCTTTGGGCGCCTTTCCCTCTTGCATTGCTTTCATCGCCTCCAGCATCTTGGCTGCGTCCATTTCGGTTTTTATTCCCATACCGCTTGCTAGTGGACCTTTCATCATCATCTGAGTTTGTCTTTCAAATTTAGCGGCTCCGGCTTGTCCACCTTTTAATGCTTCATCCATAGTTATAATGGGTCCAAGCTGTTTCTGCATAGCCTCCATCATCTTTTTTTGCATGCCAGGGATATCATTGTCTCTGAGCATTTTTTGAATTTGAAGTCCTCCCAACAAACCACCAGGTCCACCAGTTTGTGCTGATAAAAATGCCCTTTGTCCGACGGTCATTTTTGTAAAACCATCAGCTACGCCTGCCGCAACATCAGCGGCATGCTTTCCAGTCATTCCAGCTTCTTTTAATGAAAAGATATACTTGTTCATCATATTGGTAAGTCCATCTACTATGCCTTCTTGATGTTTACCTGCATCACCAATATCTTTAAAAGCTCCAGCTGCTCCTGATAATGCAGCTTTCATATCATCAAATTCAACTCCCAAATTATTAGCTAATTCACTAAAACGATTAACAAACGTTAATGCTACTTCGCCTTTCATCGCGAAACTTTTCCACGCATCACCCATATCTTTAGTAACCGCTTCTACTGCCCTTCCATTGCCCGCCGCCATTTTCATAACTGCAGTTAACATATTCATATTGCCACCGGCAGCCGTTCCGCTACTAACAATTGATTCTAATGCGCCTGGAACATGACCCAATGCCATATAATATTTTTCTACCTCTTTTGGCGCTGCACCTGTTGCAGCAACGGTTGCGTGCATGGCATCTTCGTGCCTCACCAAAACAGCGTTTATATTATTGAGACCAGCACCTGCCTTCTCATAAATATTGCTTAAATTGCCGGTCGCTGCAGATACCGCAATAAGACTTGCTTGCAGCCTAGTCATATTGTCTGCTTTTTGTGCCATATCGGTAATAAATTTAAGAACTACTCCATGCGAACTGGACTTGAGATTTTTAAAAATATCTGGAGCTATTTTATCTTTCATGCCATCTAACATAGATGTAATTGAATTTTTAGCAAGTGACGCTGCCAACGGAGTTCCACTTAGTGATTCTTCTAATTGCCTTAGTTGACCGCTAAAAGTATTAATATTGCCAGGATCTACTCCGCCTAATCCCTCAAAAGCTACTCTCGCATTAATTGCAAGTCCAGTCAAACCTAATAATGCTATCTTGGCGCCTTCAGATTTTGTTGATACTCCAGTCATATCATTAGATATATTTTTAAGAGTATCTCCAAAATCTGAAAATCCTGTTGAAACTTTACCCACCAAAGCAGTTAAGCCGGTTAAATTAGAAGCGGCGGCGGATGTAAAATTTTTTATTTTACCAAGCACCTGATCGGCAGTGGTGCCAGTTTTAGCCATTTCCTCATTTAAAGCTTTTATTTGTTCCGGTGTCAGATCGCTCATTTAGTCAGTCCTGTTTAACAATTTGTTTTCTGCGTCGCTTCTTAATTGGTTGCTCCATTTCTTTAAGAGCACTTAACATCTCTAAACTTTCTGACCTTACCATCCTGCTTGATTCTTCAAACTCTTCATCTGTAGAACTATGAGTATTTCCATTACCCATAAGCTCTTGAACCGCTTCCGGATTCCAAAAGGATGCTAATAGATATGCGTGATTTTTAGCAAGTTCGGCTTCATCATTTTGATCTGCCTGCCAATTACTATACATCCACATTTTTTGAACCGGATCCATATCAATTATAAATGGATCATCTGGCTTTATTTGATACTTTTTACAAAGAAACCATATAAAACGATGTTCCGGTTCATATATTATTTTTTTAAGTCTTCAACGACCTCCTGGGCGTCTACCGCACTTTTAAGCGCAAACTTATCTCTCGCATCATCAACCATTTTCTGATATTCATCAAATAATCTATTAAGTAGCTCTTCTGGCAAATCATCCACCAACGTCTGGCGAGCCTCTAGCGTATTGGAGCCCACGAACTGTGCCACCTCGACACCGGCAACCTGCACCAAAGACCTTGCCAATAATTGTCTTCTAATCTCAAATGGGGACTGAACGGTTCCATCATATTCTGCAGCCGCCATAATTGCTTCACGCATTTCTTTAGAACGAAGAGTTTGTAATACAAATACATTGCCTTCTAATAAATCTACTTCACGAGTAGTTCGCGTCATACCAATTAACATTTCAATGCGGCGTCTGGCTCCATCATTTAAACGCTCTTTGCCTGCTTTTTTAGCCTCTCTTGCGGCTCTAGCTTCTTTTATTTCTCTTTCAAATTCAGCAGGATCTTGTTGCTCCTGCTCTGATTGCATTCTATTTTGAAAGTCTCTAATGGAATCCATATCAGGAGGTGCATTATATGACCTATTACGATTTGGCGGAGGTGAATAATTTTGAGGTCCGCTTTCATCAGGAACGTCAAACTCCTGAAACTGTTGTCCTGTAAATGATTTACTTCCCAAACTGCTTTTGAATTCTGGCATCTTTAACTCCACTAAAAGAAATATCCCGTAACTGATATTATATATATCAATTTACAGGATATTTTTACTATTATAGAGTTAAGCTATATTTATATTGATTAGAAATAGTTTCCAGTAGATCCAATATCAATAAGCCCAGCAGCATCTAGAGAGCCGCCTCGACCAGCCGTGCCGGTGTCCGCCAACCTCTCAATAAAGGTCGTTCCATCAGCAGTTGATGATGGTTTTTCAAATTCAATCTTTCTTGTGCCGCCCATTGCGACAGGGTTACCGCCACTAGTAACGTCCGAAGATCCATTATTAAGTATGCTGTAAATTCTTTCAGCTTGCCAGGTCATTTTATCAGTAATGATCCAGTCACCAGCAGTATAAGCATAATCAATACCATCAATCCAAACATTTCTAATAATGGTAGATATTTGATTTCCAGAGTCTCTTGATTGCTTGTCTATGATAACAATATCAAAAGGATATGCTTGAGAGGCAACGTGAACAAATCCTCGACTAAAAGCTTCCGCAATTCTTAATCGATCAAATCTAATTCTGTCGCAACTTCCAGTTATGTTAGTAGATACGTTTGGAACAGAGTCAACGTGTCCGTCAGTGCCTACTTCATCTATTTGTTTGATGCCTCTTTTTTCAGAGATTGACATAGATTGGACTGCTCCAACCGGATTTTTTCCAACCATAATAATGATATTGGTTGAAATGGAAGTACTAGTTTTATTTCTACCATTATCATAACTTAATGTTGATTGAGTGTTCGGTGCATTAGCCATTTATATCTCCCTGATTATTATATTATGCAGCTTTATGCCTAATTTTATTTACACCATCATAATGATTTTGTTTAGAACTTAGCGGTCTAAGATTGTCTAATGACCAACACTTCTTAAAATTAAGATCTGACATATTCATATAAGGTAAATTTGCTTGAGGGATTATATGATCAATTTGCCATGTCCAAGTAGAATAATCTTCATTGTTCCAGGTCTGCGGGTCGTAATTACCATGATTATCCCATGTCATCCACGGCTCAAATTGTTTTTCTAAATGATTTTTAAGATCTGTTATTGAATAGTCTAAATAGTTTAAGCAACTTTTTCCATTTTTACTGGAACCATTATTTTTAAGACTTTTCCATATAAAATATGAAACGCTTCGCCTAATAACAAAATTAGGATCTGTTTGTCTTAATTTCTTAGCCCGTTTTTTATGTTTTTCATTTTGATATCCTGCCTCGCACATTAAACAATAACATTCATAAGAAATACGCTCGTCACTTTTTCTAATTCGTTTTCTGAAATTATCTATATCTTTTATTGTTTCACATATTTTACAACATTTTTCAGTTGCCTTATATGCAAAACGCGGCGTCTTTTTAGATGCACTATCCAATCCAAGTTGCTTATAAGCCCGAACAATAGTGCTACGATTAACTTTCATTATTTCTGCAATTTTGCGCGACCCTATATCTTGGTTATATAATTCGATTATTCTATTAAGCTGCCTGTCAGTAAAGTTTGTTTTCATAACTATCCATATAACGCCGGATAAGTTGGTTGAACTTTATACTTGACCTAGGCTAACTTTAATATAAATAAAATTCACGGGATACGTCGGCTGTACTCTAACAGATACATTCCATTGTCTTGGATCGACTTCATCTCTTGCCACTGAGAACCCTCTATATTGAGTAATTAACCCTTGAGCTACTAGTGAGTTTAATAGAAGGATGCCGCGTGTATTTAAGATAGCTGCAGTATCTGGAGTCTCCGCGCTTCCAATGAAGCCCTCGAAACCCGATCTTAATACCTTTGCAACTCTATCACGAATGAAGACGATCGAAA
>Ga0315284_10015188_pt1 | contig 10953 bp, 11 predicted proteins | sample YL17G09_16_MG_FD_203696 | JGI IMG/M metagenome (GOLD analysis project Ga0315284, IMG submission 203696) | Sediment microbial communities from Yellowstone Lake, YNP, Wyoming, USA - YL17G09_16 | ecosystem: Environmental > Aquatic > Freshwater > Lake > Sediment | place: USA: Wyoming | collected...
TCTGAACGCATTGAGAATTTGAAGATTGGAATTTCTTGGGCCGAAAAAGCCGAGATGTCTGCTTATAGTGCTCTAGCTGCTTCTGATACTAGGGCGCAGAAAGCAGAGAGTAAACTTAAAGTTTGGTATAGGCATCCGCTGTTCCTTATTTCTATTGGGGTTGTTCTTACAGTAGGTTTAGAGGTAGGGTCTGTAGCTGTTCTTAGGTCTATATAAGCCATAATTTTTCTCTTGTAACTTTAGGTTCTCTCTGATATTATTTTTCATGAAACATCCTATGGTGATAAGTTTTACCTTTACATCAATAGGTATTTACTATACTCTCACAATGCTACACAAATATTGTGAGGTGCATCATGAAACCTGATTTGGATCTGAAAGATGTCCAAATAATATTAAGCTGTCACAAATTTCAAAAAGAGTACGGCTCTATAACTCAAATAGAGTTATCTCGAAGATTAAATATGTCTCTCTCAACAATAGAAAGACGCATGAATAAGTACAGAGCTAAGGGGTATATGATTTCTATTAGAAAGGGTTCTAAACTTTATGAGTATAACTTTACAGATTCTTGTCCACTTCATCTGAAATCTGGCTTAAGTGACCCTTCACATTCACCTAATTTATGCAATAAAAGTCAATGTGACCCTTCAAAAAGTATGAAAAGCTTCAACACAGAGAAACCTAGAGAACTCCTTAAACCCCTGAAATTATTGAATCTTTCCCAGCTTAACGCAACCGGAGGTTGCTCTTTTGCAGAGCAAAAGAAGGATTCTGCTTCTTTTCCTGATCCTGATTCCTTTCCTAAAGCTCCTATGTACCCAATGTACTCCTATGAGCGCTTCAATGTATTCGATTCTATGTTTATAGAAAAGGAGGAAAACAGAGTGCCGATTGTATTTTTGGGTAGAGGAGAGTTGAAAGAAGAACTTGAGAAAGTTTTTAAAGATAGAAAGCCTATTGTTAGAAAAAAAGAGGCGGCTATCGAAAACACAAAAAAGGAATCGGAGTTTATTACAACTAGAGCGGATTTGCATGAAGAAAAAAGAATTCCAAATAAAAAAATAAGTTGCAATAGCTCAGATGTTTGGTATGTATTTTTAGAAGAATGGAATAAGGAGGGATGGAGGTCCAAACCAAGCGAGTGGACCAGACGTGAACAGAAACATATTAAGGATTTAATAAAGGAGTATGGTTTTGAAGAAACCTGTGAATATATCAGATATTGTTTCCAAAACTGGAGTGACTTTATCTCAAGATACAAACTTAGTGGGTGTTTTCCCACAGTACCCATTATATATGGATTTAGAGCTTCTTGGTTTCCGGAGTCTGTTGACAAAATCAAGCCTGAAAATGCACTACCTAAAATCCGTAAGGAAAGGGAATACCGGCCTAAAGCGGAAGGCTCTGATATACCAAGCGGTTCTTGGGGAGAGGGAGGTTATTCTCCCCAGCCAGATAAAGAATCATCAGTTGTTCAGAGGAAATGGGACTATGAAGACGGTAAAGATATACCAAGCGGTTCTTGGGGATCATGAGAGGAAAACAGATGTCTAGAATGAGTGTGGCAGCTCTCGCCAGGTGTAGAAGACTCGTAATCACTCCGAATGAACAAGGGTGGCTTCTAACTGTTATTGATCCAAAGGTTGGAGAAAAGGTTGTTGCTAAGTATGTTGCAAGGACTCAAAATGACCTGCAACGTACAAAAATTTCTTATATGACGAATTATAGGATTCCAGAAGAGAATGTAACTATCGAGGATGCAAATGCCAGTAACTCTAACAGAAAATCATCTCCGATACATGAATCTGGGGTTAAGGTATCAAAACTCGACGAAGAAGACTCTGACGATTGAGCAACTTAAGAATGTTCAATTTTACTTCGACACCCTAGAAGAACAGATTTCTGAAGGAAAAGGTTTGTTCCTTTGGGGGAGTAATGGAACCGGAAAGTCTTATATAGCTTCAATACTTTGTAAGCAGGTTTGGTCTGATTACAGAGTATCTAGCTATATGGTTACAGCTTCAGAAGTTAAAGATTCTTTTATAAAAGAAATTCCGGCTAATAAAGATTCCTCTGAGCTTATGAGGGATAGGATTCTTTCTGTTAGATTTTTAGTGTTAGATGATGTTGGAACAGAGTATAGGACTAACAGTGGTTTTTTTGAAACTCAGTTTGAAATTCTTTTACGCCAACGAATTAGAGAAAAACTTACTACGTTGCTAACTTCTAATGTAAACCCCAAGGATTTAATTTCTATTTATGGTGAATCCGCAGTTTCACTCATGAAAGAAGCCACATATCCAATCAAGCTAGTTGGAGACGATTGGCGCGGAAAGAAGGTATGATATGGAACGAATTGTATTTGGAAAATACTCGGGGTTAAGGATTAACGGCAAGATAGATATGCCTGAGCCTGGAGACTTCAATACCTCTCATTTCTCTCGGGCATCTTGGCTTACAGCTCAAGTTGAATCCGGGGGTAAATTCGGGACTGTTATGAATTATGATGGCACAGGTATGACAGCAGGTATTCACCAAGCTATCGCTGTATACCCCAGGGCACTTGATGATAACAACAAAGAGAACGACCAAGGTCCATTGTGGAAGCTTCTCTGTCTTCTTAAAGAGAAGTGGCTCACCTTTGCAGAAGTTCCCGTAACTGATGCTCCATGGAATGAGTTTGAAGATTGGTTGGGTCGTATAGGCATCCGCCTCAAGGAGGGTAAAGCCGTTAATACAGTAGGGGTTTTTTCAGGAAAGGCACTCCGGTTAGTTCTTACGGGTGATATGGAAGGAGTTCTTCCTGTTTCCGGAGTTGGAAGAGTTGGAGCAGAATCTGTAATTAAGACTTTCTATCAATTGTTTTCAGCTCCTTGGACTTTTCCTGTCCAGTTAATATATGGCATTATGGAGTTCGTAGCAGGCTCTAAGAAGAAATTCCGATTTTCCTCTAAAAAATTATTGCAGAATTCTTCTATGCGTTATGAATTTTATAGAGATTCTTTTGATATATACTTGAAGACAAATCCTTCGTTAGATTTGGCTTTATGTGTTTATTGGAGTAATTCAGTTAATGCTCCTGGATATGCTTTGAAACTTCTGTGTAAAGTTTTAGATGATACATATAGAGCGGGGTTTCAACATGAGATTAATTTCCCAAAAAAGCTAATTCATACACTTGGAACTGCTCAGTATGGACGTTGGGATGATGACATTCCCAATGGTCGCTACCAGCGCACGAGAAATGCCGCTATGAAAAAATGGCCAAATGAATTGTTTGTGGGTCCGAATGCAGTTATGCCAAAGGATTTGGTGGGATAATGCTTACAGATATTGGGACTATCTACGGCATTGCATCTTCCTATAAGATAAATAAGAAACCGGAATTGTATGATGATAATTCTGATTCTGTCGATGGGTTTGAGTTTCAACGAGAAGTCTACGAGTTAGCTAGGAAACATGCTAGTCTTATAGAAAGTCCGTGGGATAGAAGGACTGTTCTTGATTATGGTTGTGGTTCTGGCGCTAAACTTGTTCGTTATTTTTCTTATTTAGATTTTAGAACAGTTGGAGTTGACCTCCCATCTGTCATTAAAGAAACAGCTCAGAAACGTGAACCTCACCCTTCGAGATTATGGCTTTCTACTAGTCAAATTTGGGGCATTGATACACTTAAGAAGCTTAACGTAGATGTTTTTATTGCCGCTGATGTTATAGAGCACCTTAATTCCCCAGAAAGTCTTTTTGAGATTATAGCGATGTGTGGTAATCCACTTGTCATCATCTCCACCCCAGCTAGGGATTTATATCCTCTATATTATTCTAAGTTTCCTCTTGGACCTCCTGAAAACAAAGCTCATATACGGGAGTGGACATATTTGGAGTTTGATAATTGGCTTATGAATTATTTTGAATATCACGAGCTTCAAATAACAAGTTATGAACATTGTACCATGACAGCCATAGGTTGGCTGAAGGAGAAATTCTGATGGTAAAGAAAGGTCTATTAAGGTTTGTCTCTTTTCCTGGAGATGTAATTGGCTACTTTGCTCTATTTTTTATCTGGCTTTTCTTGGGTGAGATGTCCAAACTAAAATTAGACTTCTGGGTTTGTTTAAAGCCAGAGACATGGTTTGTGAGAACTCTGTATAAAAAATATAGGGGAACAGCTTTTTGTCACGGCGGAATTTTATTTGTTTCCAAGGAACAAGAAGCACTTGTAGTTAAACATGAGAGTGTTCATGTTGAGCAGTTTGAAGTTATACAGCTTTTTTGTTTCTTTGGTTTCTTAGTTAGCCTTGGTGTATCTGTATTTTCTCACTCACATTACCCTTGGATTTTTTCTTTGGCCTTTTGGTCACTCAGTTGGTTATTGGTTAACCTTTCTTCTGCTATTGTTGCTCTACTAAGGGATGAAAATCCATATAGGGGTTCTTCTTTAGAAGAAGCTGCCTATGCCATTGTGGATGAGTACACAAGAAAGAAGGAAGGAAATGTTTCGAGGGGAATTAAGTAACCATTCAGCAGCTATCTGTGGTGTTGATTATAGAGTTTTAATTGAAGAAAAACGATCTTATAAGTGGTTTGTTAAAAATATACCAGAATTAATGTTTACAAAGCGCTTTGAGCGAGTTATGATGAATGCCCTTCCACTTAAACGAGGGGCAGGCGGTTGGTTAGAACGCAATAGGGATAGAAGGATAGTTTCTATCTCGGTTGGTGTACCCTTCCTTGCTAGAACATTGGATATGGTTTTAGGAGATTATCTAGCAGAATCCTATCATTTTGATGATAGAGATGAATTTAGGATGTGGCTTAATCAGAATTCACAAGTGTATCGAGTGTATACAAATGATGTGGAACTTCTTGCTTTAGGCGAGATTGTTATTCCTCATGCGAATTGGAGCGAGGTTGCCTAATGGATTATGAGACCGCTCTCATCTCCAGAATTCTAAAAAATCCAGAAGAGTTTCATAAAGTTATAGATGAACGAGTTACAAAAGAATATTTTGTAGATCATTCAGCTTTATGGGAATATATAGTTTATTGTTTTAAGAATCACGGAGGTGTTCCTCCCATTGATTTAGTAGAGCATAAATTTCCTTCTTTTGAGTTTATGGATTTAGATTCTCCTGTTCTTATCTATGTTGATGAATTGCGGAATAGAAGAACCCATAACTTAATTATGGAGGGTTTAATAAATGTATCTACTTCTTTAAAAAATAAAGATCCTCAGAAAGCTTTGATTGATGTAAAGAAACTCCTTGTTAAAGCTGAATCTGAGGTTTCAAAAAATAATGTCACAAATGTTTCGGAAGATATTGATTCTCGTATTAAAAGATATGAACAAGCTTCTTCTTGTGGTGGCGTAACCGGTATACCTTCTTTATGGCCTGGATTTGATGAGATTAGTCAAGGTTTTCATGAAGAAGAATTAATAATGATAGCAGCACGTTCGGGCACAGGAAAAAGTTGGAGTGAAGTTATATTAGCTTGTGAGAATTGGAGAAAGGGATATGTTCCACTTCTTATAACTAGAGAAATGTCTGTTTGGCAGATTATACGTCGATTCGACGCAGTTAATTCACGGCTACCCTTTTCCAGATTTAGAGCTGGTATGTTAACTACGGAAGAATATCAAAGATGGATGGCTTCTCTTGTAGAAATGAAAGAGAAGAAACATCCTTTGTATGTGAGTGGTGATACTGATGATATGGGAGTTACAGGTGTTTTATCTCAAATTCAACGGTACAGACCTCAGATTGTTTATATAGATGGTGGCTACCTCTTAGAAGATGAACGAGGAGGTAAAGCTGATTGGGAGAAATTTAAGAATGTTTGTCTTGATTTAAAGCGAGTTGCTCAGAGAGAAAAAATTCCTATTGTTATGACCCACCAATTTTCTAAAGATGGGATTGGTTTAGAGGGGAATGCGGATACATTAAAGTTTGGTGATGTTAAGATGTGGTTTGATTTGATAATAGGATTATATCAAGATGAAAAAATGCGGGCAGATAAAGAGCTTCTTTTGAAAATAAATAAAGCTAGAGATGGAGTAGGAGATTATTCTTGGGTATCAAGTTGGGATTTAGATAACATGGTGTTTGAAACAAAAATAGGTCTCGATGATATTGGAGGACGGCAGGGCCACGGTGCTGCTGTAGATTATTGAGGATGTATGAACAAAGAACAGATATTGGAAGTTTTGGATGTAATCGGCGCAAGGTCGATACAAAAGGGAACTAGAAATATTCAGTGTTCGTGTTTTCTCTCTCCTTGGAGTTCTAAGCATAAATCAGAGATTGATCGACGAGCTTCCATGGGGATCTCTATCAGCGATGGCATTTCATTAGTACATTGTTTTGCTTGTGAATTCGGAGGATCCCTTTCCTATGCCGTGTCTCTTCTCTCCAGAAATTCTGGAGTGGATTATTCGGCCTTAATTAAGAAGATTAGAGGCTATGAAGAAGAAGATCCTTTGGTTGGTTTGGATTCTATTCCTGGCTATGATTCATACCAATTAGATAAAAAAGAAGATATTATTATCCCGGAAAGTTCTTATTCTCAATATAAGAATAGAACCCATAAATATATTTTAGAAAGAGGATTAGAGCTTTCCTCTATTCGTGAATGGGAGGGAGGATATGATTCAGATAAAAAAAGAGCCATATTTCCTGTAAGAAATATCGAGGGTAAACTTGTAGGAGCAGTTGGTCGTACCGTTAACAGTCATGAAATGAAGTATTTTAATTACTTTAAGTTTGATAAATCAAGGTTTCTATTTGGAGAACATAAAGTTAAAGCATCAAATCTTATAGTTGTTGAAGGTTTATTAGACACCATTTCGGTGTGGCAAGCTATACAGAAAGAGGGTTTAAATAGTTTCGTATCTGTTGTTGGGCTTCTTGGATCTGAACCTTCTAAGGTTCAAGCTAGTAAAATTCGAGCTCTTTCTGGCGATGTCTTTCTGTTCCTAGATAATGATATTGCAGGACGTACTGGACAGAGAAAGCTAGCGAAATTATTACAGAAAAGAGTAACATTGCGTTCGATAGCATATGCTGATAGCATCTTGGGTCTGAGAGACCCGGATGATCTCATGAGAAAGGGTGTGTGCGTCTCAGAATTGATTGGTGAATCTAAATTGTATTTTGTGAAAGAGTATGAAAGGAGACAAAGATGAAATTCGCTTTGACACTGCTCATCATGGTTTCTGTTTTTATTTCAGTAGAATGTTTCTGCTTATCTGCTATGCCAGTTCCACCCGAAGGTCAGAATCTTAATTATGATAGGGAGATACTAATTAAAAATGCAGGTAAAGGATTTGCTCAAGCTGTGGGTTTAGAGAAAGCTTCCTGGTATGATTGTGGAAAAGTTACTCCTGTAGATGAGTATGAAACTAGAGGGATTTATATTGCGAGATGTTTAAAAGATGCTTTGGATGAAGTCGGTCTGTTTGACCCACAATACTTATGGGGCTCCCTAGCCATTGTCTTTCAGGAGTCACGGGGTAATGCTTGTTCAATTGGCCCTAATTCTCGATCTTGGGCTAAAGATAACAGTGTATTGAATTTAAAGAAGCATTGGACTAGATTTGATAAAGAAGATGTTCTTAGAGTTGTAGATAGTAAGAAGTTTAAAACTCGGCGGGTTGGGGCTGATGCAGGCATTGGACAGACAATTTTTCCACATAACTCAGAGATTTATGATATGACTTCTAAAGCTGTCAGGTTAGTTACAACTGAAGAATTATTTACAGTTGAATGGGGTGCTAGAACCCTTGCTTTCCATATGTTAGAGAATACCCAATTGTCTAAGACTAAACCTTGGTATTATTGGCCTGGATTTTATGATGAGAATTACGCCCGCAATTTGGCCTTCCATGTCTCTAGGATGGGAGGTCCGTATAAAAAGATATACAAGGGATCTGAGACATCTAAACCCAATTGACAACTATGGTTGTTTGTTACATACTCTTTTCTGTAATCTGCAAATATCTTGCAGATGTAACTCCTCAATAGAGGTAAGAGAAGGAGCCTAAAATGGCTAAGGATACAAAAAAAGAAGTTTCTTGGTATCACACTGGAGAAGACGCTGATGCTGCTTTGGAGAGAGAAGTTTCTCGGCAGAAGCAAGCTAAAGAAGATGCCGGGAAGATGCGGAGATATTATCTCCCAGCTGAATCAAAAGGTAAGATTACTTTTGTGGATGGAAATGTTCATCCAAAAGGGTTTAAGCTTCCTTTTGCTATCATGGAGCATAACCTTAAACTCAACGGACATTGGAGAAATTGGTACACCTGCATTGGTAAAGGTTGTCCTCTATGCGAGCATGGAAACAAGCCGTATTTGGCAACCATTTACACAGTTATTGACCACAACAAGTGGAATGATAAGCAAGGTGGCGTCCATCAAGACGAGACGAGGCTCTTTGTGGCAAAGACCTCTGTCCAGCGTATTTTGAAAGCTAAAGCTGAGAAAAAGGGCGGACTTCAGGGTTGGAAGGTGGAAGTTACACGGGTGAAGTCTGAATCTCCGAGCACTGGGGATGATTTTGACTTCGAGGAGCGCGGCGTGTTCGACATCTCCAAAACGGAGATTGTGGACTACAGAGAGATTTTTGCTCCCAAGTCCCTTGAGGAACTTAAAGAGATTTTCTCAGGTGGCTCTACTGCTGTTGAAGCTTCCGACGACGAAGTCCAATATTGAGATAAAGATGTCTGTGTAAAGCCTAGGAATATCTTTCCTAGGCTTATCTTTAAGGAGTATCAATGGATATTTTGATTTCCTCTGTGGAAGATTTTAATTATCTTAAGGATAGGGTTATAACTGAGGAAGAAATGGGGGTTGACTTTGAGACTACCTCTTTTCACAAAAATCCTGAGTCTCCTTTACAACACGATAAACTTAAGCTTGTGGGTATAGGTATTTGTTTTTTAAATAGCGATATGTACTATGTTCCTGTTTTGCATACTTTCGGTAAAAATGTTCCATTAGATAAAGCTTTAGAGTTACTAAGGCTTATCTTTTTAGATAAAGATAAAATTGTATGGACTCATAATTCTAAGTTTGAGTATTCTGTATTAAGGTCTGTAGGAATAACTGCCACATGTAGATTGCGGGATTCTATGATTGCGCAATGGATGTTGGGTAAGCGAATAGAAGGTGCTGGAGGTTTAAAACTCAAAGCTGCTTCTCAAAAATATTTAAAACATACAATGATAACCTGGGAAGAAGTTATGAGTGGCCATGTTAGAGCTCATGAAATCAAACCAGAAGTTATGGCTCCTTATTGTGCAGATGATGCTAGTTGTTGTTTGAAGTTGGGTAAGCTGTGGGAACCTGCGCTAGAGGAATATGGCCTTACTAGGGCATATATCGACTTAGAGATGGCCTTTATGCCAGTTCTTGTTCACATGAAAGAGGTTGGTTTTGCTTTAGATATTGAGTATCTTGAAAAGTTTGGTGGGGAATTGAAGAAGGAGATAGGCCAAATAGTCTCTGAATTTGAGTCTATGGTTGGGGTTTCAGTATCCAGTAATCAGGCTGTAAGTAGAAGACTTTATGATGAGTTGGAGTGGTGGCCATCTAAAGGATTTGAACGAGGTAAAGCTGGTTTCTTTTCTTGTGATTCAGATCACTTAGACCAAGTAGCTATTAAGTTAGGGATGGTTAAAGTAGATGGAAAGTTATTTGATTTAAATATCAATTCATTCGATGATAGCGATGCTATCATAGCTTTGAAATTAAAAATGCGGTTCCAAGGAATCTCCAAATTAGAGGGTACATATACTAGACCTCTTGTTGAGAAAGCTTGTGAGTATGAGGATAAGAGACTTAGAGGTGATTTCCATCAGTGCGGAACAGAGACAACTCGCCTATCAAGTTCATCACCGAACCTACAAAATATTCCTATACGATCTGAAGATGGCGCTAAGATAAGAAATGCTTTTATAGCTGAAAAAGGTTGGAAGTTAATCGTTTCAGATTATTCACAGGCAGACTTAGTTATGATGGCTCATTTATCTCAAGATCCAACCTTGTTAAAAGCTTATAAAGAGAAATTGGATATACATCAGTTAACTGCTGACAATTGTACTAAGGATTGCGGATTTGAAGTTATTCGCTCTACTGGAAAGACTCTTAATTTGGGTCTTATTTACGAAATGGGAATTAGAACTTTAGCAGAAAATCTTAAGATAGATGAAACAACGGCTGGAAAGATCCATAGAGCTTGGCATAAAACATATCCTGAAGTTAAGAAATACCATAAGAGGATGCACGAGTATGTTCATAAATATAAGTATGTTAGAACTATAGTAGGAGAGATTCGTTTTCTTCCAGATATTGATTCGTCAAATTCTTATAAGCGTTCTTTATCTGAGAAGGCCGCCAGTAACTGTATGGATTTTGAGACAGAGGTTCTTACTAAGAGAGGATGGGTAGGTGGCAATAATTTACAAACGCAAGATGAACTTCTAACAAAAAATAAGGATTCAGGTTTATTGGAATGGAAGCGTCCGATAAAGATCAATTTATTTCCAGATTATAAAGGACCATTAGTTAAATTTGAGACTAGAAATTTTAATTCTATGACTACACCAGAACACCGGTGGCTTGTATTTGATAAATCTTCAAATACTAATATATGCCGAGTCACAGATGATATTTCTGATCATGGGGATCATAGAATTCATAGGGTCGGATCTTATGAAGCTTTGGGTCGAGATTGGACTGATGATGAGGTTGAGTTTATCGGTTGGCTTTTAACAGATGGAAGCTATTCTTCTTATAAAAGCACTAAAGATGGTTTTTCTGTGGGGATTTCTCTTCATCAGAGCCATCGAGCTAAATTAAAAAATGTTGAACGGATTACCTCTTTATTGGAAAGACTTGGCATTAAATATACAAAAGCTATATATGAAGAGGGGGGCCTTACACGATGGAGTTC
>Ga0315284_10015191_pt1 | contig 10951 bp, 6 predicted proteins | sample YL17G09_16_MG_FD_203696 | JGI IMG/M metagenome (GOLD analysis project Ga0315284, IMG submission 203696) | Sediment microbial communities from Yellowstone Lake, YNP, Wyoming, USA - YL17G09_16 | ecosystem: Environmental > Aquatic > Freshwater > Lake > Sediment | place: USA: Wyoming | collected...
AAACTGCCCAAGATGAAGCGAAAGATAAGCTTGGCTTGAATGATAAAAAAGTGATTCTGTTCTTTGGTTATATCACGAAGTATAAGGGTATAGAAACACTAATAGAGGGTTTTGCACGCGTAGCCAACCAATTTAGAGATTTAATTCTTGTCATTGGAGGAGGGGCGCATCCTCGCCTACGCAGCAACAGGCATTATGCTGAATACCTCTCAGAACTCCAAAAAAGTGCGATTTCGGCAGCGTCTCAAGGAAGGATATTATTTACGGGTTTCATTCCAGAAGATGAGTTGCCGCTATACCTTTCCGCAGCGGATATTATGGTTTTCCCGTACACTGCACCAATGGCGAGTAGTGGACCGTTGTCATTTGCGATGAGCTATGGAAAGGCAGTGGTTGCTTCAGATATTCCTTCTTTTGCTGAAATTATTCCACTTGAGGATGCTCTCTTTAGAAGGAATTCTCCTGGGGATCTTGCAGACAAACTTGAGCGAATGCTTAACAGCTCTGCTCTAAGAGACAAAGTATCAAATTGCATCAAAATACGTGCGAAAGAGCACTCGTGGCAAGCGGTGGGTTCAAAAACGTATGAATTGTATCAAGAATTACTCTTTACACAAGCTAATTCATGAGTGAAAAGTTGTTAGGAGATAATTAATTGGATTTGAATTTGTGCATTTTGTCATTCCTTAAGGGGACAGGCGGCATCTCAACCTACACTTTCGAGTTGGCAAGAATGCTTGGTTTAAGAGGATTGAAAGTACATTTGGTTGCAAATGGGCTAACTGAGGATCACAGAAATCTTCTCGAGAAGGCTAACGTCTCGTATACTACGCTAAAACTGAGATTTGCAGAGATGGCAAGCATTGCGCCAGTGCCTTATTATCTACATGTCAACAAAGAAATTTGCAAGCAACTCAGGGATATTTCCTCAAAGAAAATGTACGATCTGCTACACTTCACTTCCTCTATGTATGGCATCGGTTTGTCAGAAAGGAAATTCGTTGTGACAAATTGGTGTAGCTTATCCTCTGGAGAGTTTGTGAAGTCTGTTAAATATTATGGCTTTCCACGTAACTTTGTGGTCAGCGTCGCATATCTGCAACATATTGCTGCGGAAAGAGTTGTGCACGAAAAGGCTTCAAAAATAATTTGTCCGACTAAGCCCATTTATTATCAAATAGCTAAAGAATACGAGGAAAAAGTTCATTACATCCCTCCACCGCTAAATTTGCCTAGCATAGCAAGTTCTCAAAGAAAAAGAATCCATGATAAATCACGAATACTATTCATCGCAAACGAGCTCAGTCTTCCCAAAAAGAATCTGAAAACTTTGTTGAAAAGCTTGCGCCTTCTTTCATCTGAAAAACTGACAAGAAAAATCCTAGTGACTTTGGTTGGTGTTTACAACAAGAGATTAATGAATTTCATAAATCGACAGAAAAACCCCAGAATTGAAATCGAAATTACAGGTCCTCTTACTATAAGAAAGCTTGAGTCACTTTACAAGAATTCAGACGTTTTGGTTTTTCCAAGTTTTTACGATGATTTGGGTTACGTAGTTCTGGAAGCAATGTCTCATGGTCTTCCAATAATTGCTTCCGAGGACTTGCCTATTCTTGACTTCGTCGAGAACAACAAAACGGGTTTAACGATGAATCCTCATGATCCTCGGGATCTGGCGAAAAAGTTAACTCTTCTTATCTGTGATGATGAGATGAGAAGAACCATGGGAAATGCCTCTTTGAAGAAAATTCACGAAATCTGTGACCCCCAGAGAGTGAGTCAGCAAATGATTGGGCTGTATCTTGACGCTTTAACAGAAGAACGTGTAAACAATGGAAAGAAAGTGGTTGCGTAGAGCAAATTTGAAGATTTCTGCAGGGTACGCGAAGGCACTTGCTAAAAGTCATTTTACGATCGGTTTTCTTTTCTCGTTTCTGTTCGTAATCGTTGTTTTCAGGCGGTTCTTTCTTTTTCCAGGTATCGCCGAATATGCCGACATTGATCTTCCTTATTACCGACAAAATCTCCTCGCCGTTTTCAACGCTTGGAACAAGTTTGCCAGTGGCGATACCGCGTATCTTTTGTATATGTACATTTTGTCTTGGGTTGCCATACCTTTCAGTGCAAGCGGAACCGCCTTTGAACGAATCCTCTATTTTCTAATGTTTTTTTCAGCTAGTTACTTTATGTTTCTTGTGGTTTATGATCTGATAAAAAAAATTGGGGCAGATCGATTGCCATGCTATATTGCCGCAGGAGCTGCATCTATTATATACATCTTAAATCCCAATTTCTATACGAAAATAGCAAGTGGTGCCCATGGACTGGTGTCATATTCCTTAACCCCCTTAGTTTTTTATTTTTCTCGCAAAGTTGTCGGTGCTAAAACACTTCGTGGCATGCTGAGATATTCCTTGATACTTGCAATCTTGCAGGCACTGAGTTTTGCCATACCCTTCACGTTCGTCCCTAACTTTCTGTTCATGTGCTTAATCATTTCATTAGAGGCTGTTTGGGCAGTCAAATTTGGAAAAGAGAATAGACTAAGAGTGATTCTTTCCGGGACCACAGGAGTAGCAGTTGCTTTCTCGTTTTCAGTGCTTATGATGAGTTTTGTACTGTTGCCTTTCTTTTCGGTCCGTCGATCGTTTTCATTTGGCCCTTGGGGGAATTACTATGCGCACTTAATCTTTGACGTTCCGCTCGCAGATGCAATAAGAATTCGACCTTCGACAAACAATCCACTCAGTTGGCAGTTTTCAACATTCACGGCGGCACTCGGTTGGGATCTCTCAACTTTCGTAGTTCCTCTGCTGTCTTTGATTATCACGCCCGTCATCCTCATATTTGTATGGAAAGTGCATCGTAGAGAACATCTTGCTTCGCCAATGTCTCTAGTCACTTCAGTGTATTCAATATTTATTGTGGTATTCATCTCGGTCTTTTTGGCAAAAGCAAGAAACCCGCCATTTGGTGAGTTGTATAGTTACTTAGCTTCGCATTTGCCTTTTGGCTGGTTGCTGAGGTATCCTGAAGTGTGGCTAATCTACACAACGTTTTCCTATGCGGTCTTATGCGGGATATTGGTTGGACTTTGTCATCACTATCGTATACAAGTGCATCTACGCGTAAGTTTGCGTGGAGTGAAACGGTTACCTAAGTCTATTAAAGTGCCACTTTCAGTAGTTTTCCTCATAGCCGTGATTCTAGGTAGCTCATTTGCAAGTTTCTTGATGCTCACTGGAGACGCTGGGGGGATGCTTTCACCTGCTGAGCCACCTCAAGGATATAAAGATGCAAATCAATGGCTACTTGAAAGGTCTGATTGGTTCAGAGTATTCTGGATGCAGGGATGGTCACTTCCGCCCTGGATGCCCTCAGCGCATCCAATTGGCAATTGGTTTTCGCCCCTACCCATAGCCCAGGCGTGGAGTCCTACGCAAGGCAATTTCGTAAATTTTGCACAACTATTTGCCCCATCGCTTAGTGATGCGGCAATGGGAAAGACGCTCGGTCTATTTGGCGTCAAATACATTTTATTGTATAAAGATGAACCAACTTCATACGGCGAACTATCTGCTTTGCTTGAGAATCAAGACAATGTAAAGAAGGTCTACGAAAACAGTGACATTGTAATCTTCGAGAACGAAGATTATACTCCTTATCTTCGAGGACTGAGTGCAAGAAACATCATACTCGTTTACGGTTCCTTGGATAGTATGTTCTCAACAAACATAACTGACTTCTCCCCAGAAAATTACGCTATGGTTTTTCCCGAACAGCAGATGTCCCTAGCCAACTTCTTCTTGAATGATTTTTCTGGCGGAAACGTGTTGATATACAACAAGCATTTTACTGACCTATTGTTTTCTACGCTGGAAGACGCGTTTTTCTTGATACCACAAAATTACATAAATTACGTAAAAGGTAATGAAAGATGGTGGGTGAATTCCGAGTCTGACAATAACCTCGTTTTTAGCGCACATGATAAAACGTATGATAAAGGGCACGTTGTTGGCAATGGAGCGTTCATCATGCCGTTTTCTGTTAATGCCTCAAGAGATTACGAATTATGGGTGCGTGTACCAGCATACTTACAGAGCTTTGTCGTGTACGTTGATGGAGAAAGAATCGGAAGCGTTGAAATTTCAGAAGAATTCGTGCGCGCGTATTCACCGACACACGCATGGTTGAAAGTGTCCACATTGGATTTGGAAACAGGCAAGCACGAACTTAAAATGGAGAGTTCTTCCTCACTCGTTCGTGTAAATCTTTTTGCTCTAATCCATCCTGAAACGTTTGTGGAAAAACAAAAATCACTATTCCGAGCATTTGAAGATACGAATAAGACGATTACCTACATGTATGATAGAGGATACATAAACTCCATTGTTCCGCAAATTTCAGTTCCGATTTATACCGATAACTTTACGGCATATCCCATTGGTAAACTCAACTCATCATTATGGAATGTAGTTGATGGGAATTGGAGCATACAGCAACTGGAAGATAGATTAGCCCTAACGCAAGGCACTTCAGAAAATTACTCATCCAATGCAATGTTGAGGGATGTAACAATTAGCGATTCAGTTATTGAATTAGACGTAAAGTACATTTGGCAACCACCAAACACGGACGGACACGCCTTCAACGTATTAGTTAGGTATAGGGATGATTCGCATTACTATCAATTCAACTACAACCACATGTTTAATGCAATTCAGATATGGAAACAGAGCGGCAACCAAACCTATCGACTCGCAGATTCAAATGCGGTAGGGAACCCCATACGACTAGAGCCGGGACAATGGTACAAGCTAAAAATTGAATTACTTGGAAACGAACTAAAATTCTATGTTAACGGAACCAAGTATCTTGATACAGTTGACAACACTCCAGACAGCATCTATACAAGAGGCTCCTTTGGGCTCGGGACAAGCGATTGTATCACATTATTCAGCAATTTATCAATCCAATCAATCAGTCAACGCTTTCCCGTGATTGCTCCACGCTCATCGGAGTACATCCTAGCCTTTTTGCCTGCAACTCAGAATTCCACAGAAGTACACAATTTCTCAGAAAACACACTAATGATTGACGAGACAATATTGACGCTAGTAGGCGAGCTTGATGCGTCGCATTGGATTTACGCAAGACCCATTTGGCTAGAGCCCGGTTACCATAATATCACAATCATTTCTGGACCCGATATAAAGAAAATTGCCCTCTACTCCGCAGGCGGAACTAATTTGACTCTCACCGATATGTTCGGCAAGCGTAATTCTTCAATATTGTTCAAATATGAAGAAGTAGACCCCACAAAGTATATAATGAAACTAAATTTGTCTGAACCAGTAATCTTAGTTCATTCTGAAGCCCGTAATGACCTCTGGAAAGCTCGGATCAACGGAGAAGAATTCCAGAGCTTTCCGCTCTATACGCAGATAAACGGGTTTTACATAAACAAGACTGGCGCTCTAACATTGACAATCGAATACGACCCTCAGAAGTATTTCTTAGTGGGAAAAAATGTGTCCTTAGTTGCAACGTTATCTATTGTAAGTTTTCTGTTTGCGGATTTACTTATATTATTTATGCGCAAGTTCATCAAGAAACGAAAAAACCAATATTTCTAGTTCAGGCCCGATGGCACACACTTGAATCTCTATTCACACGAATTAAGAGAAAACTTGATGCAAGAAACCTTAGTGAATAAAAGAAAAGAAATCAAGAGAGAACGCTCATGGGATAATATCGCTGTACAAACGCACAAATTATATGAAAAATTAAACAGGTGTGTCACTTGATTTTTATGATGAGAGCTGAGATGTAGATTATGCGGTTTAAAAAAGTGTTGTTGATAAATCTACCGGTAAAAGGCGCATATCTGGGAACATATCGTGTTCTCGCTGGTCTAGGGTACCTTTCGGAGTGTCTATCTTTCCAAGGCATTGATAATATTGTGATTGATGTTGGGTTGGGGTACAGCTTGCGTCAAGTAGAGAAAAAAATCAGAGAGTGGGGGCCTGATCTAATCGGGATCAGCATGCTTACGTTTGGCTACAAACACAACTATCTTAAAATAAACGAGTTGAAAAAGAACTTCCCTAACATTCCAATAGTGGTTGGGGGGCCGCATGTTTCCCTGCTTAGAGAAAAAACTCTAGCTGAGTGCGAGGGAATTGATTTTGGAGTAGTTTTGGAGGGTGAATATATCCTTTTGGAATTGTGTGAGGGTAAAAAAGTCGCGAAGATAGCAGGGTTAATTTATAGAGATGATGCCGAGATAATCTATAATGGGGACAGACCGTTTATAGAAGAACTTGATAAAATCCCATTTCCCCGATATGAAAAATTTGAGTTACATAAATACATTAGAGAGATACCAATCATCACTTCTAGAGGCTGTCCGTTCCAGTGTACTTATTGTGCAGTAAGAAACGTTATTGGAAATAGGTTTAGGGCCAGATCCGCCTCGAACGTAGTGGATGAGATGGAGTACTGGTATCATAGAGGCTACCGCCAGTTCAATTTTCTGGACGATAATTTTACCTTGATCAAACGGAGAGTATATGAAATTTGTGATGGAATAAAAAAAAGAGGTTTAAAGAACTTGTTTTTGCAGTGCTCAAATGGAGTAAGGGCAGACAGGGTTGATCGAGAGCTTCTTGAAAGGATGAAAGACATTGGGTTCAGAAGCTTGGCTTTTGGTGTTGAGAGTGGAAATGACAGAATTCTGAAGCGGATGAAAAAAGCGGAAAGTGTACAGACGATCGAAAAAGCGATAAAAAATGCATGTGAACTTGAATATGATGTAGCTCTGTTCTTCGTTGTAGGGACGCCAGGAGAAACTATCCAAGAGGTTTTGGATTCGATTCGTATCGCCCAGAAATATCCAGTTATGAAGGTAAATTTCTACAATCTCGTCCCATATCCCAGGACCGAACTCTTTGACCAGATACAAGAGAAAGGGGGTTTTCTGCAACAGCCAGAGGAGTATTTGAACAACGCATCCCCGTACTCAGATAAGCCTATTTTCGAAACGCAGGAATTTTCTTTGAAGGATAAAGAGAAAATATTTATTATTCTTAGGAGAATAGAGAGAACTGTCATGAGAAAGTGGATTTATGGAAAACTACGACCATACGTTTCTTATGTTGCATATCCGCTTTCTTATATTTTTGTAACTCCCCTTGTTCAAAAGCTGTTATTTAATAACAGGTTATTTAGAAAAGCTCTTGAGGATAGTAGGTTCTGGATTTACACTCGATTATCCCGTTAAGGTACTAAAGGAGTTTCTTTCTAGATGAAAATGACATCTTTATTAAGGCTGTCAAGAAATAAGAACATCCTTGCCTGAACTTTTCCATTTTAGGAACGAGGATTGGCTGTCGAAGCATTTTGCTTGAGAACTGGCAGATCAGCCTTTGTAAATTAATCGTCAAAGAATTGGAACCAATGTCGCATGAGATTCTTCTTGATGTAGGTTGCGGCAATGGATGGCTGGTAAGTATCACGAATGATCTAAATACTAAGTATTTAGGTCTTGAACCTTCTCGAGGGATAATAAAAAAAGCATGGAAACAGAAGCATACCAAAAGCAGAAGTGCTGACGCCGCATTCATTATTGCTTCAGCTACTCACATACCGATCCGCAACTCTTCTATTCCTTTAATTGTTTGCAACCATGTCTTAGAGCACATACTGAATGACAAAGTAGCTCTTGACGAAATTTCTAGAGTGTCACAAAAAGATGGGAGAATGTTCCTTGCAGTGCCTAATCATTATTCACGTATGTACCCTATATTATGGCCTTGGTATAAAGTCGTCGACCTAAAACTCATGCACCTACGTCACTACAAAGCTGAGAACCTAGTGACAGAACTTAATATGAGAAGTTTCATTTGCAAACGCATAATATACACTGCACATATTTTCAAAGCCCTAGCTCAATTTCTAGCCTTATTATGTAGGCGCATCAAATATGCTCAATCTCCATTATGGTGGAAACTCGAAGAACTAGACATGATGTTCAAAAATGTCCCTTGTGGCGGCCATTTCTACATATATTCAACCAAAAAGAAGTAATGATTTTCGATTTTCGGAGAAATCTCGTTTGAGAATATTAATTGTTAGCGAACTTCCGATACCGAGCAGGCGAAAAAGCAGCAGAGCGGATCCTTTGTCAAAATACCTTTCCAAAATGGGGCATGAGATAACAGTAATATGCCCAAAGAGCCCTTCTCAATCGAGAGAATATTTAGAGAATTATGAGAATGTAACCTTTAGTTATATAGCGCCAAATGAGAGAACAACACATAATCCTCTGAAGAGGTTCTTTGCATTAGTTGCAATGATTAGGAAGATAAAAAGAGAATTGAGGGAAAGGGAATTTGATGTTATTCGTCCTATATCCTTTTTGCCAGCTTACGCTGCCATTTTGGCAAACAGTAAACAAAAAGTTCCATTAGTAGTGAACTTGAGCGACTTTTACAGCGACCTTTACAAACAATTTGCATTGCCAGTTACGCCGATTGCGGTAAATATACTGAGAAACATGGAAGAAACCATCGCAAGACAAAGCGACGTGCTCATAGTTGATTCCCCGACACAACGAGAATATTGGAAACAGTGGGGGTTAGAAGAGAATAGATGTGTCGTTCTTCCAAATGGACTAGACCTTGAATTGTTTAACCCCAAGATAAACGTGGAGAAGGCTAAATCGCACTGCGGGATTGACGAGCAGAAAGTAGTATTTTATCACGGAGATATAAGCCACATGGACGGAATTGACGTACTTGTGGCGGCTGCACCAGCCATCATTAAAGGAGCCGATGATGTTAGTATCATGGTTTTGGGAAACGGATCAAAATACGCGCATGATTTGAAAGATCTGGTGAGAAGAAAAGCACTTGAGCCCTGGTTCTTGTTCACTGGATGGATCCCCCACGCTAGTGTTCCTCAATACATTGCGACCGCTGATGTGTGCGTAGCTCCATTCAGACGTACCTTAACATCCAATTCTAACCTCATGAACAAAATCATAGAATACCTCGCTATGAGAAAGCCTATTGTGGCAACAGGAAGTTCTGGCCTTAGGCAAATGGTTGGAGATGTCGTCAATTACATAGAGCCTGAACACCCCAACATGCTTGCAAATGTTACATTACACACTCTACGACAACGCTCAAAGAGAGACAAGGTTCAGAGAATGCAGAAGATTGCTGAACAACTGGACTGGAGAAAAATAGTTCAACATGAAGAGAAAATAATGACAGCCATGTTAAACCATGAATGCCAGGACTTTCGCATGCTTGATTACAGATTAACGTAGTTGTTCCGAGAGGATAGATCATGAAAAAGAAAATCTTAATAACTGGTGGTGCAGGTTTCGTCGGTTCTCACACTGCAGAGTTCTACGCAAAAAAAGACAATGAAATAATAGTCTTCGACAATTTGTCAAGAGCACAACTGTTAGCAAAAGACAACATGAATGAGGCTTACAATTGGAATTACCTGAAACAGTTCAGGAATATTAAACTGGTTAAGGCAGATGTTACAAACCAAAAAGAGTTGGAACAAGCAGCTGAAGGTGTTGAGGCAATAATACACACGGCCGCTCAAACCGCTGTTACCACGTCACTTGAAAATCCTGAAGCTGATTTCGCTACCAATGCTGTCGGAACCTTCAATCTACTGGAAGCTGCAAGAAAATCGGGCAGCGACCCCGCTATTATTTATTGCTCGACCAACAAGGTCTATGGTAGTAATGTAAACAAAATCAAAGTTCTGGAAAAGGGAACGAGACATATTTTTGAAGACCACTTTGAGGGTGGTGTATCCGAGACGTTCTCAATAGACTTATGCGAACACACTCCATATGGTTGCTCCAAACTAGCAGGTGATCTCTACGTTCAAGACTATGCAAGGATTTACGGACTAAAGACTGCAATCTTCAGAATGAGCTGCATTTACGGACCAAGGCAATTCGGCGTCGAAGACCAAGGATGGGTCGCTTGGTTCACTATAGCAACCATAACTGGTAAGCCCATCACAATATACGGCGATGGCAAACAAGTCCGTGACATCCTCTACATTAAGGACCTAATCCAAGCTTATGACGCATTCCTCCAAAGGAAGAACCAACTCTCAGGCGAAGTGTTCAACATGGGCGGAGGTCCAGAAAACACCATATCCTTGCTAGAACTACTAGACATGCTCGAACAATTAACCGGAAAAAGAAGCAAAATAACCTTCAGCGACTGGCGACGATCAGACCAAAAGGTCTACGTTTCCAACATATCCAAAGCCAAAGAAGAGTTAGGATGGAGCCCTCGAGTAAGTCCCAAAGAAGGGGTTGAGAAGTTGGTAAATTGGGTTTCAGAAAACAAGAATCTATTCAAATAAGAAGTGATACCTGTGAAGGCTAAAAGTATAGAAAAAGTGTTGGTAACCGGAGGAGCTGGCTTCATAGGCTCCCATACAGCCGACCTCCTTATGGAGCACGGCTACCACGTAACAATACTTGACAACCTTGAACCCCAAGTTCATGGAACAGAAAGAAAACTCCCAGACTACATTAACAAAAATGCAGCTCTCATCTACGGCGATGTTCTAGACCGCGAACTATTAAAGAAAACTATCCGAGAAGTAGACGCCATAATTCACTTAGCAGCTATGGTCGGCGTAGGCCAATCAATGTATCAAATAGAACGCTACGTAGACGTCAACACCAGAGGAACCGCCAACCTACTTGACGCTCTCGTCAACACCGAAAACAACATTAAAAAACTCGTTGTGGCATCCTCCATGAGCATCTACGGAGAAGGAAAATACCACTGCGAAAAATGCGCATCCAACGTCTACCCCGGGTTACACAATGAAACGCAACTTGAAAAAAAACAATGGGATCACTTCTGCCCAACATGCGGCTATCCGCTAACCTCGT
>Ga0315284_10015192_pt1 | contig 10951 bp, 6 predicted proteins | sample YL17G09_16_MG_FD_203696 | JGI IMG/M metagenome (GOLD analysis project Ga0315284, IMG submission 203696) | Sediment microbial communities from Yellowstone Lake, YNP, Wyoming, USA - YL17G09_16 | ecosystem: Environmental > Aquatic > Freshwater > Lake > Sediment | place: USA: Wyoming | collected...
GCGTGCTGCCCTGACCGGCTGGCTGATATTCTTCGTGGCCGTTTTGCCGACTATGCAGGTTATAGGCTTCACTAACGTGATAGCCTCCGACAAATTTGCCTATTTGCCTTCAACCGGCCTGCTTATGGTATTAGCATCTTTTTTCGGCTGGCTGTGGAATACCTTGAATACAATCAACGCCGCTAAGATACGGGCAGTGGTAATAATGGTCTTATCAGTATTGGTCTGTGGGGAGATTACCGCAACGCGGCGGTATCTGGTATATTGGCAGGATTCCGTGAGTTTACATAAGTATATGTTGAAGCTAAGCCCAAATTCAGCTTCAGTGCATAACGGCCTCGGCAATGCCCTGCAGCTACAAGGCAGAATTGACGAGGCGATATATCATTATCGTCAGGCGATTCGGCTCAAGCCGCAAGAGGAATCGGCGTACAACAATCTTGGCGGCGCTTTGTTGGCACAGGGCAAATTCAATGAGGCTGTTAGTTGTTTTCAACAGGCACTGCATATAAAACCCGACTATGCTGATGCGTATACCAACCTCGGTCTTGCTGCTGTGCTACAGGGCAGGACCGATGAAGCCATCGGCTGTTTTCAGCAGGCATTACAGGTTAAACCGGATGATTGTGAAGCACATTACAACCTCGGTATCGCGCTGCTTTCGCAGGGTAAAGTTGATGATGCTATCAGCCAATTACGCTTGTCTATACAGGCTAAGCCGAGCAATACCGATGCGTACTATAAACTCGGTGCCGCCCTCAGGGCGCAGGGCAAACTCGATGAGGCGGTCGTCGCTTTTCGACAGGCGCTGCAACTTCAGCCTGATTGGGTACTGCCCTTAAATGATATAGCGCTCATACTGGCTATGCACCCTGACCCGAATGTGCGAGACACCGGGCAGGCAGTCGTTTTTGCCGAGCGTGCGGCGAAACTCACGCAGTATCGTAATGCAACGGTTCTGATCACATTGGCCACCGCTTATGCTGCCGCCGGTCGGTTTGATAATGCAATATCTGTCGCTGAAACAGCGCTATCGCTGGCTTCGACCCAGGGGAATGAACAACTGGCAAACATTATACGCAGCCATCTGGAGGTCTACAAAAAGGCAAAGCCGTAAACCGTGGCTTGCTTTCCAATCAAATTTATCCGCCATATGTCCGGCGGACTGTTGCAAAACACCCCTTTACAGCATATAAAATACCTTACTATGGCTGAAGACGCAAAAAAGCAAATCGAGAGGCTGCGCAGCGAAATCCGCAGGCACGACTATTTGTATTACGTTCTCAATCAGCCCCAAATCAGCGATGAGCAATATGATAAGCTCTTTGCCGAGCTGAAAAAGCTTGAGCAGGAAAACCCGCAGTTTATTACGCCGGATTCACCTACTCAGCGAGTTTCGGAGAGGCCGCTGGAAGGTTTTGCAACCGTCAGGCACGCTGTGCCTATGCTGAGTATGGACAACACCTATAACGCTGACGAACTGAGGGAATTCGATGAAAGGGTGGCAAAAGGCCTTGGAAGCAAAAATTACGATTATGTGGTTGAGCTGAAGATTGACGGCCTGGCGATAAGCCTGCGTTATGAAAAGGGCGCTCTTGTTACAGCGGCAACCCGCGGAGACGGCGATGTAGGGGATGATGTTACTGCAAATGTCCGCACAATCAAAGCAATACCGCTCGTGCTGATTGATGAACATAAAATTCCCGATTTGCTGGAAGTGCGCGGCGAGGTTTATATGCCCACAAAGGCTTTTCTGGAATTAAACAAGCTGCGAGCCGAATCCGGCGAGCCATTGTTTGCCAACCCCCGAAATGCAGCCGCAGGCTCGTTAAAACTACTCGATGCGAGGACAACGGCCACCAGAAACCTGTCGTTCTTTGCTTATGCCGCCGGCGAAATGTCGCAGCTACTTGCCGACAATCATTACCAATCCCTCCAGATATTTAAACAGTTTGGCCTGCCCGTTAATCCGAACATCAAAAAAGCCAAAAATATAGATGAAGTGATAGAGATTTGTCTCGGCTGGGGCGACAAAAAAGATACCCTTAAATATCACATCGACGGTATGGTGATAAAGGTCAATCGTTTTGACCAGCGTGATATTCTCGGTGCTACCGGCAGAGCGCCTCGCTGGTGCATTTCGTATAAATTTCCTGCTGAACGGGCACAAACAACCGTCCTGTCAATTGATGTGCAGGTCGGCAAAAGCGGCATCTTAACACCGGTGGCCAATCTGGCGCCGGTCCAATTGGCGGGCACAACCGTCAAGCGGGCAAGCCTGCATAACTTCGATGAGATGAATCGGCTCGATGTCCGCAGGGGCGATTCGGTAATAATTGAAAAGGCCGGTGAAATAATACCGCAGGTAATAGAAGTCAAAAAGGAACTAAGACCCGCCGGTACAAGGCCTTTCGAGATACCAAAAGAATGCCCGAACTGCGGCGGAAAAGTCGCAAAGGACGAGAACGGTGTTTATATTCGCTGCCTCAACCCACATTGCCTCGGCCAGTTGAAGGAACGCCTGCGATATTTTGCAGGCAGAGACCAGATGGACATCGAAAACCTCGGCATCGCTCTAATTGAGCAATTGGTCGATGTGGGACTGGTCAAGAATTTTGCGGATGTTTACAAGCTGAAAAAATCACAGTTGGTCGAACTGGAAAGGCTGGCCGACAAAAGCGCACAAAACGTGATTGATGCGATTGAAGAAAGCAAAACCAGGCCGCTTTGGCGGTTTGTCGCAGCGATGGGTATCCGCCATATCGGGGGACAATCAGCGCAGATTCTTGCGGAACATTTCGGCTCCCTCGATGAGCTGATGGATGCCGGCCAGGAAACGCTTGGAAGCATAGACCAGATTGGGCCAACAATGGCAAAAAGCATATACGACTATTTCCGAGATGAAAAAAATCACACCGTCATCAAAGAATTACTGGCTGCGGGTGTAAGACCGGAACAGCAAAAGATGGTGCGCAGCGACAGGCTCGCCGGCAAAACAATAGTAGTTACCGGCACACTGGAGACACTGACACGCCAGCAGGCAGAACAGGCAGTCAAACAGGCGGGCGGGAAAACTTCATCCAGCGTAAGCAAAAAAACCGGTTTTGTATTGGCCGGTAAAGAACCCGGCAGTAAACTCGATAAAGCGAATCAGCTCGGCGTAAAAGTTATTGACGAAAATGAGTTTTTAAGAATGGTGAACACGGACTGACACTGACGGACACTGATGATATGAAAAAATACGTAGATTTATTACACAAAGAGTTGAGCCATCAAATTCGCGGTGCTGCGATCGAGGTAAGGAAAAACTATGGTCCCGGCCACAAAGAGGTATTATATCAAAGGGCTTTTGCTGAAGAGCTGAATCTGCGAAGGACGAAATATGAGCGTGAGAAACCAATCAAAATATATTCGCCGAAAACGGGAAAAGTAATTGGTTCATATCAACCCGACTTTATAGTCGAGGAGAAAATAATTATTGAATTAAAAGCCCTGGAACAAATGCCTCGCAGGATAATAGACCAGCTTTATAGTTATCTGCGAAACAGTGTATACGAGTTGGGTTTTCTTATAAATTTCGGTTCTGATGGAGTTGCTATAAAGCGAGTCATTTATACAAATGACAGAAAGAAACACGTTCAGCCAGTCAGTGATAGTCAGTATTAAAGTCAGTGTAAGTCAGTGTTAGGTCCAATGTTATGGATAAAAATTATATGCTGCTGGCATTGCGATTGGCTGCGCGGGGCATTGGCACCGTCGAGCCGAACCCTGCGGTCGGGTCTGTCATCGTAAAAGGTGATAAAATCATCGGCAAAGGCTGGCACAAAAAATTCGGCGGCCCGCACGCTGAAATAAACGCTCTTGAGGATTGTAGAAACAAAGGAAACAATCCTGAAGGGACAACAATGTATGTTACGCTTGAGCCGTGCTGTCATCAGGGCAAGACCGGCCCCTGCACTGATGCAATTATCGCTGCAAGACCGGCGAAGGTAATTGTCGCAACAATCGACCCTTCAGCACACGCCAACGGCAAAGGAATTGAAAAGCTGAAAAATGCAGGCATCGACGTCCAGGTCGGCGTCTGCGAAAAGCAGGCTAAACTTTTAAATGCACCCTTTATGAAATTTGCCGCAACCGGCAGATGCTGGGTAATACTCAAATGGGCACAGAGCATCGACGGCAAATTGGCCTATGCCGATGCAGTTAAGGACGGGGAGTGGATATCCTGCGAACAGAGCAGAAAAGATGCGCACAGATTACGCAGACGGGTTCAGGGAATATTGGTGGGAATCGAGACAGTCTTGGCCGACAACCCTTTACTGACGCCCAGGCCGAGCAGGGGCAGACAGCCAACGAGAATTGTTCTGGACTCAAACTTGAGAATATCGCTGAACAGTAGATTGCTGGTCACAGCAAAAAAATCTCCGGTGATAGTGGTAACAAGCAAAGGAGCTGTAGAGGCAAACTTACTATTGGCAGAAAAAATCACGCAGAAAGGCGCAAAAATTCTCACCGTCCCGGTCGCAGAGGGACGATGCGATATAGGTTTTCTCCTGAACGAGCTGGCGAAAGACGGTATAAGTCAGTTGCTTGTCGAGGGCGGGGCAAAGGTGCTCAGCTCATTCCTTAAGGAACGGCTCGCCGATGAAATCTGCGTCTATATCGCCCCAAAAATACTCGGCGCCCGCGGCAGCACAAACATAAGCGAAGCGTTGGCGGAATTGACTAAAGCTCTCACCCTGCATTATGTTGATATAAAACGTCTCGGTGACGATGTTCGTATTACGGGGTTTTTGCAAATCTCTGTTTGTTAAAGAGGAGGCCGGCCCGATGAACAAAAGAGAGGGGGTGAATTCACACTGTCATCTTCAATTGACCTTATTGGTCTGAAGTTCCTCACGCCCCATAAACCATTTTTTACTGTCCTTTGGTAACGTGAAGAAAAATGTGGTACCCTTGCCAAGTGTAGACTCCAGCCAGATTTTGCCCCCGTACGTCTCAACGATTTTCTTGACTATGGTAAGGCCTATTCCGGTACTCTCAACCCCATCGCGAGAGCCGAGAGTCTGGAACAGCTGGAATATCCTCTCGAAATGTTTTTCCTCGATTCCAGGTCCATTATCCGCGACACTGAATTTCCAGAAATCATCCGCATCGAGACAACCTGTTCTTACTTCACCTTTAGGCTTATCCATATACTTGACGGCATTGCCGAGCAGGTTTTGGAAAACCTGTATAATTCGTGTTCTTTCGAACTCAACTACAGGCAGTTGATTTTCGATTGTAATCGTAATGTGCGGCGGAGGTGCAATTGTCTCTATAATCTCCGTAATAAGTTCGTTAAGGTTCACCTTGACCGGTTCTTCGCTTATTCGCCCGATTCTCGAATACAGCAGGACGCCGTCAATCAAACTGTTCATTCGCTCCACTCTCTTGCCCAACAGGTCAAGCTGTTCCTTTCCCTCTTGGTCGAGCTTGTCCGCATAATTAGTCGCCAAACATTCCGCTATTATGTCTACACCTCGCAGCGGAGCTTTCAGGTCGTGAGAAACCACGTATGCAAAACTCTGCAATTCCTTGTTGATGCTGTTTATCTTCTCTAAAAGTTCTGCCTGCCGTGCCTCTGCCGTTTTACGCTCCGTAATATCGCGGGAAATCGTCGAGAAAATTTCCACTTCGCCGTTTACCGATTTATGCGCCATAAGCACCATCAACACCGGAATCTCCCGCCCATCACGATGAAGAAAGGCACATTCACCCGTCCACACGCCGTCCCGCAGCACTGCAGGTATGCTTTTTTCCAGGAGCATCTGTTTGGTCCACTCAGGGTGAACGTCCGCGATTTTCAACTTTGTAACATCCTCGTCTTCGCCGATGCCGCACATACGCCGGCCGGCCTTGTTGATGTACAGAATGTGGGTGTTCCTGGCGTCAGCAAAGCCTACGAAGTCTGTAGTCGCTTCCAATATAGATGAAAGTCGCACCTGTGCCTGTTCCGCCAGCTTGTGCTCCGTGGTGTCTCTGAATATGCCCATAAGGTATCGTTTACCGCCGAACGTTATTGGGGCAGCGTTAATATCCGCATAAAAAATGGTGCCGTCTTTTCTTTTAACCGCGGTATCTTTGGTGATTTTAATCTTCTCCGCTGCTTGTTTTTCAAAATCCGCCATTATTTTTGGCAGTTCCTCTTTGGGATGAATGTCTGACATGCTGATGGTCCCTATCTCCTCGGAGTTGTAGCCGAGCATCCGGCATATCGCATTATTGCCGAAAACCAGTTTTTTAGTCTCTATGTCTGCGAAAAGTATGCCGTCGCCCGCAGTATCAAAAATGGTCCTGAATTTCAGCTCCGATTCCTTCATCTTCTCTTCCATCCGCTTGCGCTCCGTGATGTCGCGAACAACGTGAACGCACCTCGCCACCTCCCCCCGCTCATCAGGTATTGGCGACACGGATACGGCAAACCACGCGTTGAGCGAGGGCTCGAATATTTCTATATCTTCTTTCCGGCGGCTGCCTTTCGCTTTCTCAAAGGGACATCCGGGCAGTGGTTCCCCTGTATTATGAAAAATTTCGTAACATTTCTTCCCCGTCAATTCTTCTTTACCCCTGCCGAGCATATTGCATAATGCCGAATTCACGTTGATGACCTCGTAATCTTTGTTCTGAACAGAAACGCCGTCCGCCATCGAATCAAAAGTGGTCTGCCATTCTTTCGCTATGGCGGTAATTCTTTCTTCCGCCCCCTTGCGCTCATCCTCAGCGCCCAGCGCTGCCGCGATAATGCTAAGTATCTGTTTATTATCCTCTGACGGCTCGACGTCTTCCTTAAATACAACGCACAATACCCCTACGTGTTCCCCATTGCACCTGACGGCCTTGCCGAGATATGTCTGCAATCCGTAAGCAGCCACGTTAGGGTCGGTCTCGGCGTATTTACTGCTTTGCAGGTCCCGCACGACAAAAACCTCATCCGTCCCTTGCCGGATAACATCGTAGCAAATGTGACCTTCCGGCTCATCCTCAGGCTTGAAATCTGCCGGTGTATGCCATTGTCCTTTGGCGCAAAGCATCCCCTGACTAAGACGATTATAAAGGGCACAGGTACCGCCCAGCAGTTCGCCGCAAAGGCATGTAAGAAGATTGACATTCCAGGTGTGGTCGGCCCTCAGATTCAGCAGGGTTTCGTTTATCTTGCGCAGTTTGTCCACCATTCGTCTGCGCTTAATCACATCTTCTTTGCATTTTGCTCCGATGCCCATCGGTTCCCGTCCCCTAATAAGGCTGATTAAAATCCCCTCAAAATCAGTAAATCTTTAGACCCGCTGTTCAGGAAAACCGCCATAAACATTATCGGCTCATAAAGATGGCTGTTTCACAATAATCTCACAAAAACCGCCTTCCTGGAAAAACAAGCGAAATTTCTTCTATGTTTTCGGACGTAAGAAAACCGGTGGTATTGTCCCTCGCTCTGACCCCTGAAAACGGTATCATCACGGATTAGAATATGCCCGGAAAAAATAGATTTGTTTTTTAAATAAATAACTCAAACTGACCGTTTTTGATAGTACAATTTATGTAACTGTTTTGATTGAAAGAATATAGCGTAATTTGTCATTCCTGCGAAAGCAGGAATCCAGTTTTTATATTTACTGTGTTAATCCGTGTTAATCCGTGTCTAAAAAATAATCGGTCAGTTTGAGTAAATAAGAACAACGGAACTGTTGAAAAAATCCAATGCTTACCTGTTTCCGAGAAAATACCGTCCGTTATTTCCTCGCTGGGCGATATGATGGGGTATGTCCCCAAAAACCATCCTTGCTGCCCTCGGCATAATACGAAATAATAACAACGAAAACGAAACTATCCATCAAAAATTAGATGTCTGTCCCTGTTTATTATACGGGTCTCTTTTACACTTTACAACAGCGTTCAGGCTTGTTAGAGTGCCGATGCCGCCGCGCAGCGATTTATGAGTGGCGGCTAATACCCTACGAGGGAATTGGGGGACACCTTACTCATTAAATCAGTGTAAATCCGTGTCCATCCGTGGTGAAATTATTTTTTGCTATGAACTACGAGCATCAAGTATCGAGCATCCAGCATCGAGCAATCTTCAATCATCCACGCATTGTGTTTCAGCCAAAATAAAATTCCTGCAAAAAATTTTCAAACCCCCTTACTCTTTATCCCATAACAACTTATCTTTTCTCCATACCCTCGCCGTCCTCCATAACTGACATTTTTTTCAACCCGAATGCGCATGTCCGCCCCATTATAGGGGGACTCTATATCCCCACATTGGGAGCAAAGTGTGCTATGGGAGATTTGTTTTGGTCATTAAAATTTCGGCCATTCGAATTCTTGCCCGCCGCAGGCGGGTGAATTTCGGATTTCGTGTTTCGGATTTCGAATTTTTGGCTGAAATCCGTAGCTTGATTTCCTTTAAGTTCTTGTTATAACAATACTTAAGCAAAAACACTGGCTTCTTCTGATGCACTTTGGAGTATCTCTGGAGTGCTTCTGAATCACTTAGAGTGTGTTCTGATTACATCTGATGACAACTGATTACAACGGATAACAGTTAGCACACGCCAAATCTGCCGCCGCCGCAAATCCCAAATCCGCCCCTATAATCGTTAATCCTGCTCATCTTGCCAAAAAAACGTATCTTGCGCCCGGATGTAAAATTCTTGACTTTTGGCGTCAATACGGTTACCTTTGCGGGAAGTTTTAACTGTATTTTCGTGTTTTTTGGCGTCAGGAGACAATTTTGCGGGTTCTTTCTGGAATACAGCCTTCAGGCAGGCTTCATATAGGCAACTACTTCGGCGCAATGCGCCAGCATATCCAGCTACAGGCTGAACACGAATGCTTCTACTTCATAGCAGACTACCATGCTCTTACCAGCAACCCGGCGCCGCAGGAGGTCTTTCAGTACAGCTTCGATGTTACGATGGATTACATTGCCCTGGGTCTCGATACCCAAAAAACCGTCTTCTGGCGGCAGTCTGATGTGCCTGAAGTTACGGAGCTAACATGGATTCTCTCCTGCATAACGCCGATGGGGCTTCTGCACCGCTGCACAAGCTATAAGGACAAGGTCGCCCAGGGCATCAGCCCCAACCAAGGCCTGTTCGCATACCCCGTTCTGCAGGCTGCTGATATTCTGATTTATAAAAGCGATTTGGTGCCGGTCGGCGCCGACCAGAAGCAGCACATTGAGGTTACCCGCGATATAGCTATGCGATTTAACAATACCTACGGCGAGGTCTTTACCATACCGAAAGAGTACATCGTCGAGTCCGTAGCGGTAGTGCCGGGCATCGATGGCCGAAAGATGAGCAAGAGTTACGGAAACACTATCGAGATATTTGAGCCGCCGGAAAGCATCAGAAAAAAGATTATGCGGATTGTTACGGATTCTACGCCGGTCGAGATGCCCAAAGACCCGGACAAGTGCAACGTCTTTGCCCTTCTGAAACTGGTCGCCTCTGATGAGGAATTGGCTGACTGGGAAAGCAAATATCGCAGGGGAGGCACAGGATACAGCGAGGCCAAAAAACGTTTGGCCGAATTATTGACAGAATATTTCAGGCCCTTCAGAAAAAAAAGAGCAGAGCTTGAAAAAAACCCCGATTATGTCAGAAAAGTGCTTGCCGACGGCGCCCACCGGGCAAAGGCTGTGGCCTTGAAAACACTCGCTGAGGTGCGAAGGGCTGTTGGATTGGACATGGCAAATGTCTGACAAATTTGCGGAGAAGTAATTGTCTGATTATCGCGTAAATATCGATATATTCGCAGGGCCTTTGGACCTGCTGCTTTATCTTGTCCGCAAGGAAGAGGTGGATATTTACGACATTCCTCTTGCCAAAATAACCGACCAGTATCTGCGCTATATTGAAATACTCAAGAATCTGGACATCGATTTGGCCGGCGATTTTCTGGTAATGGCTGCGACACTGATGCACATAAAGTCGGCGATGCTGCTGCCGAAGGCGGACATCGAGGGAATGCAGTCAGATGACCTTGCAGACCCTCGTGCGGAGCTTATTCGCCAGCTTCTGGAATATAAGAGGTTTAAGGACGCTGCCAACCTGCTCAGTAGTGCCGCCCAGGAGCAGCAGGAACATTTTGCCCGGCCAGGCACTATCCTTGAGCAGTTAAAACCGGGCGAGGAACCGCAGATTGACATTGAGCAGGTCAGCGTGTGGGACCTGCTGGAAGCATTCGACTCAATATGCAGGGCGACCGGCGCAAATATTGATATAAGCCTTATCAAGGATGATACGCCTATCGACCTGTATCAAATAGAGGTTTTGCATCGTTTGCAGGCGGAAGGGCCAATGAGTTTTGAAAGAATTTTCGAAGGCCGAAATAACCGCCTTGTGATGATAGGGCTTTTCTTGGCGCTTCTTGAGCTGGTGCGAGACAAACTCGTCTGGGCCGAGCAGGCCGAGACTTCGTCCGCAATATATCTGCGGGCGCTGACCGAGGAACCGGCTGAACAGGCTGTGCAAAAGGCCATTCTTGCGGCAAATGAGACTGCCGACAATCAGTCTGCGCAAGTGCAGCAGCAGCCGGCAATTCCCATTGTCGAACTGCCGCCGAAAAGCAAGACGGACATTATTTCCGATGAAAAAGAAGATATTGAGCTGATTGAGCAGCAGGATATTGCCCAATAAGGGTTTGCGGGGGATTTTCAGGAGAATCGGTGGGGTTAGCCTACTCCGCCGTAGTAGCCTACGGCTACGAAGGCCGGATGACACCACCTTACACTGTCATCAGATGTTATCAGTTGTCATCAGTTGTAATCAGAACACACTCTAAGAACGTGTATGAAAAGTCAAATTATCCGGGCTTAAGCCGATGAAGCATAAGATTAATCATAGCAAGATGTATCATCGTTTCACTGCTTTGCGTGAGCGACTCATAATCTTTGCTCAGTCGA
>Ga0315284_10015194_pt1 | contig 10951 bp, 8 predicted proteins | sample YL17G09_16_MG_FD_203696 | JGI IMG/M metagenome (GOLD analysis project Ga0315284, IMG submission 203696) | Sediment microbial communities from Yellowstone Lake, YNP, Wyoming, USA - YL17G09_16 | ecosystem: Environmental > Aquatic > Freshwater > Lake > Sediment | place: USA: Wyoming | collected...
AATTCGACTGCGGCTCTAAGCGCCTGTGAAGATTCCGGCTGATCGGCGCTCGCACGGTTCCAGACCGCCATACTGAGATAGTGCACACCATTGTCTCCTGCCGGGCGCAACATGACAAATATACCATCGTCTGTTTTGAACGTACCGGCGCATTCTTCAGGATTCCAGACAAGCGCCGTCCCGATAGTTCCGTATTCCTCGACCGGCCTTCCCCGGACAATCAGGTATCCCTTTTCTTCTTCAAGGAGGATATCAGCATTATCGAATGTCTGCATGCCGGGTGCAATATACCAGTCTTCGTTCTGTTCAGTCATCCAGGTGCGGACGTCATTCTCGTGATGGCCGGAATAAAGGATATACAGTGTATTCAGTATGGGCCTGCTGTTCTCGATCACAGTCACTGTTCCGCCTGCAGCCACCGCTCCTCCTTCAAAAGCCCGGTGGGAATACGTCAGGGGATTTATATCGCCGCTCCCGTAACATCGCTTTTTCTTGTCCCCCGTCACCAGGACAATTCCTCCTATACCGGATTTACCGCCGACCAGATATGGATCGACACCCCATAAACGTTCATGATGATATGTGTCGTTCGGCATATCATGAAGACGCAGATGGGGATAGGTTTTCCCGAAGAAATCCACAATCCCGTTGTATGAACGGTAGGCGACCAGGGTGTTCTCCCATGCGAGGGTGGTGCCGGGCCGGTACCAGATGTCTGAAGCCTGCGTTTCCGGCGGATACTCAATCTCGTCAATACCTTCAGGATTATACAACAGTTCGAGATTCTTTCTTTCGCCCGGTCCGAGATCAACACGGAAAACTACGAGGTCATCGGTTTCATCCCGCCCGGGGATATTAACGATCTGCATGGGGACATCAAGAGGTTCGAATCCGTCCGGGGGATGTTTCAGGCGGAAAAAACGGCGGTTGAAATCGGGCGCCTGCTTCAGAAGTGCCGAAACCGGCAATGAAACGGCTTCGCCCTTCCGTGCGACCGGCAGCGGATTCTCTACGGTGATTGTGATCCTCTTTTCATAGGTCACACTCCGGTCAGCAGGAACCTGGGCATTGAGCACCACTGTCATCCGGCACGTTAACGCCGCTGTCAGGAACATAACGGAAAGATTCTTCCTATATTTCCGGATTTTATGCCGCATACGGCGAGCCTCCATCTCTGTTTATCGGTCAGCCGGCAGTTCACCGAGAATTTCATCGAGAACTTTCATGACACCACGGTCATGGGCAAGAAGTTCATCCAGCGACTGAAACCGAGACCATTCCGAGAATTTGCCGATATCGTAAAACTCATCCCGAACCCCACTGTTCAGCCGGGAAAAAAGATATCCCTGTTTTCCGGATGACAGGCTTTCCAGTCTGAAGCCGGCTTCGCTTACCTTCTTACGGTATTCGATCAGAAGCTCGTTCAGCTCTTTTTGGGTTGCCTTACGGGGCGGCGCAATTCCCTTGAAACGCGCCAGAGCTTCGCCAATCACGCGCCCCTGAGATGTCACCGGGGGATTTACATCCATAAGGGTACATACAGTCGGTACGATATCGATATGTTCTGCGTATGGTATTCTGACGCCCTTTTTGATACCGGCACCCCACATTACAACCGTCGTGATGGAAGAATCGAGGTACTCGAGGGGATGCCACCCTGTATCGTTCTGGCCGTGGTCGCCGAGGATAACGAGTACTGTTTTGTTGAGGACACCCAGCCGCTCGAGGCCGTGGATCAACTCACCCACGAGGCTGTCTGCGTCTGCAATCGCCTGACGGTATGGCGAATCCTCAGCCCAGATATTCCACCGCCACGATTTCTCCGGTGCAGCGTCAAAGTTTTGCGAACCCGCGCCTCCGGGATTCTGGAGGTGAATATGCGTGAAAGCCGGTGCTCCTATCTCCATGAACGACAATGCCATCGTTATCGCATCGCCATCGCCGCCCTCTTTCTGATAGACATAGTGATAATGATGACTGAGCGTAATATAGGATGTGGAATTTGCCGAAAACGCTGTTGTTCTCTCCGGAAAGAAGCTGTCCTGGAGATAAGTCGTCTCCCTGGTGATAAACACAGTTCCCGCCATCAGGATCGGATTCGGAATGGAACATGAATGTATCTCGGCATAGGGCCCTTTTACCGGGTGAGCCGCCGGAGGGAGATAATCCTGCTCCACAACCGCACCGGTCTCCCTCATCCGGTCGAGTACAGGCAGGTTCATCCTGTCCCAGACCTTATACGAAAGTCCGTCGATAATCACAAGGATCGCATGTTCCGGTTTGTCGGCGAATTTCGTTGAGAATGGATTCGCCCGGGCATCGCCAGCATTAACACCGGCAATCAACACAATACACACACACCATGTTAGTAAATATCCGCGTGCTACCATATTTGTTCAACCCCTTCCCAACAATTCGAAAAAGCCCTAAGACGACCCGCCGATATGCTTGACAAACACGGATGATATATAAACACGCATCATGTCGCCAGAACTTGTCTGATTTCGGAAAAATTTCTCTCTGTAGTTATGAATCTTGAGTGAAACGTTCAAGTTCCATCATTTTTTGAATGCGTTTACGATGGCGTGGATCATCCGTGAATGTTTCCCCTATAAATGTCCGGGCGATTTCAAGCGCAAGCTCCGTTCCCATAACCCTCCCGCCGAGGGCGAGGACATTCGCGTCGTTGTGCTGACGGGCCATCCGCGCCGAAAATTCGGTATGGCACAGCGCCGCCCTGATACCATGGATCTTGTTCGCCGTCATTGAAACACCGATGCCGGTACCGCAGAGGACGATTCCGAACCGCGCCTCTCCTGAAAGAACGAGATCACAGACTTTCCGGGCAAAATCCGGATAATCGACGGAATCGCGGCTGTTTGTCCCGCAGTCTATCAATTCGAATCCGTCCTTCGTCAATTCACGGCACAGATAGTCTTTCAGCTCGAATCCGGCATGATCGGAGCCGATTGCAATACGCATACATCCTCCTGACTATATTACTGAAAAACAATTGCTCGATGAATACTGTTGACTCACTTTCGGCACAGGACATATATTTGACCAATGAGCCGAGTAATTGATATTATTTTTTTATGATACACAATTGAAACGCGAGAGTCAAGCATGGAAAAGGTTTCACGGGGCTGCTCTCATGAAAATTTGCGAGATATTCACGAGTATTCAGGGTGAATCCACCCTGCAGGGATGTCCAACCGTATTCCTCAGATTGTCGGGCTGTAACCTTAACTGCAGGTATTGCGATACGGTATACGCCCGCGAAGGCGGCAGGATAATGACACCCGCATCCGTCGTCGCCACAGTAACGCACACCGGTCTCCGATATGCCTGTATCACCGGCGGCGAACCACTTCTGCAGGAGGAAACACCTGAACTCGCCCGAGAACTGCTGCGACTGGGACTCATTGTGAGCATCGAAACCAACGGCACAATCGATGCATCGAACCTCCCCATGGGAGTCAGGAGGATCATTGATATCAAATGCCCTGGCAGCGGAGAACACGGAAAAACCCATCCCCGGCTCATCGCGGAGAGACGGCCCACCGACGAATATAAATTCGTCATTTCGGACCGTGATGATTTCGATTACGCCTGCCGTTTTGTCAGTGCTCATGACCTTTCGGCGGAACACACGGTGCTGTTCGCTCCTGTTTTCGGCATTCTGGCTCCCCGTATGCTTTCGCGATGGATACTTACGGAAATGGCCGATGTACGCCTCAACCTGCAACTCCACAAATATATATGGCCGGAAGGTCCGGAAGGCAGCAAGGAAATGTAACTGGCCCCGTGGATGGAACATCAGCCACATACATCCGGTGAAATTCCCTCTGGTTATCACCATGTTCAAGGCTAACAGAGGCCCATGCACGGCAACCGTTCAAACAAATCCTTGCTTTTTTTCAGTCATGAATTGATATTTAGTAGCTGATTCATGTCAAATGCTCATTACATTGAGGGCTTGCTGACATTCAAACGGAGGGAAAAGTGCCGGAACGTTATGTTCTTGATTTTGAAGAACCACTCCGTCAGATTCGGGAGAAAATGCGAGAAATTGAAGCATGGAGCGAGCACGATCCTGACCATGCGAAAATCGAAATAAAGCGCCTTGTTATCCATGAAAAAAGGCTGCAGCGGGAAATATACGGTAATCTCACCAACTGGCAGCGTGTCCAGATAGCCCGTCACCCCGACCGACCGTATACGCTCGATTACATCGATACGATGACCACCGATTTCATCGAACTTCATGGGGACAGGTACGCAGGCGACGATCCGGCGATGATTGCCGGTTTCGCCTCTTTCAACGGAATTCCGGTCGCGGTTATCGGTCAGCAGAAAGGACGTGACAACGAATCCCGCATCAAGCGCAATTTCGGCATGCCGGGTCCGGAAGGCTACCGCAAGGCGTTACGGATCATGAAACTTGCGGAGAAGTTTTCACGGCCGGTGCTCACCTTCGTTGATACACCGGGTGCATTCCCCGGCATTGAAGCGGAAGAGCACGGCCAGGGTGAAGCAATTGCGAGAAACCTCATGGAGATGAGCCGTCTCAGAGTCCCCATCGTCGTCACGATCATCGGCGAAGGCGGATCGGGCGGCGCACTGGGTATCGGCATCGGAGACAGAATACTCATGCTCGAAAACGCGTGGTATTCGGTTATCGCCCCTGAATCGTGCTCGACTATCCTCGTGAAAAACGCCGACAAGAAGGAAAAATTCGCCGAGTACCTGAAGCTCACCGCACCCGAGCTTAAAGAACTTGGCATTATTGACATCATCATAAAGGAACCGCTCGGAGGTGTTCATAACAATCTTGAACCGGTTTACCGGATGTTGAAAAACGAAATCTCGGTAGTGCTCGATGAATTAATGAAGATTCCGACCCACAACCTTCTCGACACCCGCATCAAGAAATTCATGAAAATGGGCCGATGGTCAGAATAGCAGACCGGTCAGGGGACAATTCCATGCTATTTCCCGATGGTTACCATACGACCACGGTTCGTGTCAGGTACGCTGAGACAGATAAAATGGGACTTGCATATAACGGTCATTATCTGGCATGGTTTGAGGTCGGCAGAACCGAATTTCTCCGTGAAATGGGTTTTTCATACCGTGAAACCGAGGAAGCGGGCTATATGCTCCCGCTCATCGAAGCCGGTATAAAATATGTGAAACCCGCGCGTTACGACGACGTCTTAACAATCAGATCGCATATCGGCAGTAAACCTGGTATACGCCTGAGAATCAACTATGATATTCTCAGGGACAGTGAGTTGCTTGCGACAGGATTCACCGAGCATGTTTTCACCGATTTCAGCCTGTGCCCGAAGCGACCGCCGAAATACATACGTGATCTCATCACCGGCATGTGGGGAAATTACAGCGGCTCATCAGAAGAGGAAAAAAAAGATGATTGACAGGGAATTGCTTGAGATTCTGGTATGCCCGGTGTCGAAGGGTAAACTTGTATATAACGAGGAAGAAAATGTCCTGATATGTTATGAATCACGGCTAAAATATCCGATTATCGACGATATTCCCATCATGCTACCGGAACGTGCTGAAAAATTCTGAATTATTTTTCTTGACCATATATGTTAAGTTTCACTATATTATTGCGATATAAATTAGAGAACTGGCGGAATTTAATTTTCTCTTTTCACTTTTATGAGGATGCCTATCGTCAATCGTTAAGGGGTTTTTTAAAAATTGTTGTAGTTTGACAGCTTTGTTTGTTTTCAGTTTGATAGGTTCTTACCCTTACGGTTGACAGGTATTATCTCCTTGTTTGATGATATTCTGAGCGTGAGGGTGTTATTACTCTCCGCTTTTTTTATGGGATTCGGTATGATACAACGATGTGCGACAGTGTGTTCCGGCGTTTTGCTCATGGTGTTTATAGAGACCGTCGGCACATTCGCAGATGTGGCGATTCGGGAAAATACCGCGGGAAGAGTGTCACTGTTCTATAGTTCCGTGACACCCGTAATAGATACCCTCCAGGTCAACGACAGAAATTACAGTGTATTGTCTTTTGACCACCATATGTTCGGTGTGAAGACGGGGGAACCTCTTCTTCCTTCGAGGATCATTCACTTCGCCGCTCCCGCTGGTGCAAATCCTTCCCTCGATCTGTCCGGTCCCACGGTCAGAACCATTTCAAATATCCGTATCGCACCATCACCAGAACCCGTTGCCGATAGTGACGGTTTTGTTTTATCCGTTTACCGTGAGGATCCCGAGCGGTATGCGATGAGCGGATTTATACCACCCGTCTTCGCCCGTCTCGGAGAACGGTGCCTCTACGGTGATATAGCTGTCTGGGAACTGGTTCTCACTCCTGTTCTTTTTGATGCATACCGTTCTACAGTGGCCATAGCGGACAGTTTAATCGTGAATATATCCTGGGGAGCTCAGAAACTGTCGGACAGTAAGTACACACAAAGGCTGCCGTATTACATAATCAACCGTGATCAGTTTATCCCATCGACCGAAAAACCGGTCGGCCCGGTGATCCATGAGGCCGGTATGAGCCCTTTCGCGAGCGGCGAATGGTATAAAATGACGCTGTATGATACGGGCATGTACCGGATAACAGGCGCTGAACTGCGCAATGCCGGCCTTTTAACGGGAAGTGTTGCCACGGACGATATCCACATCTACTATGGAGGCGGGAGGCCTCTTGAGATTGTTCCGTACGAACTGACACTCGATGATTTCCGTGAAATCGCTATTGAGGTCACTGACGGCGGTGACGGAACGTTCGATGCGAACGACTCGTTTGTTTTTTACGGTCAGGCGCTTTCCCGATTCGACATCAAAACCGGGTATTCGCTGCCGGTATTCCAGAATTATCCGTATGCGGAAAGGGGTGCAAACGCTTATTGGCTCCTCGTATCGTCCGAATCACCCGGGCGGAGGGTACTGTCAACCGGCGAACCGGTATCGGGTACTCTTTCCTCCCGGACAACCTATCGAGAACTCATTCATATCGAGAGAGAAAATTACCTTGAGTGGATCGACACCTATAACATTGAGTCTGGAACCGAATGGTTCTGGGAATCGATATCCAGCGAGACTGAACAGTTCTCGTTCAACGCTCCGGGTGTCGTTGCCGGCTCAGGTGGCGTCCTCAGGATTGCCTTTCGTTCCGGAAAGAAAGCTGGAACAGACACTGTCATCGAGCAACATGAGGTTGGCATACGGGTCAACAACGGAAGCCCAGACAACCGCTCGATCGATACCAATCAGGTGGTGTCAGCTATCGATATAGTCGTTCAGGAACCACTCAAATCGGAGAACAATATCCTCACCCTCTGGCGGAGGAACGGGGCTGCAGAGGAAAGCATCCGGCTTGACTGGCTTGAAATCGAGTATGAAAAACCACTCGCTCTCCAGGCCGGCAGACTCGAATTTTTCATTACGGGTGAAGGCGGTCCTGAACAGTATGCGGTGAGCAACGCTCCATCCTCGACAATTCTCTACGATACAACCGATCCTTTCAATGTCAGCCAGTTCACCGCTGTCGAAAGATCAAACAACGTGGTTACATTTCAGTTGACGGTTCTACGGGATGAAACGAGGCGTATAACCGCCTGGCAAACGGGGAATTACCTTTCGGTGGCTGCAATCGTGAAGAAAGCACGATCCAACCTGAGAAATCCGGCCAATGGGGCGGATTACCTGATCGTGTCACACAAAAATTTCATCGATCAGGCCGGGCGACTTGCCGCATGGCGCAGAACCGATTCCGCTGTCGACCCGCTCAGAACAATGGTTGTGGATGTTGATGATGTGTATGATGAATTTTCCTGGGGAGTTTTCGATCCGGCAGCGTTGAGGGATTTTTTCAAATATGCCCATGAGCAGTATACACCGTTTCTCAGATACAGCTGCCTCTTCGGCGACACCATCTTCAAATACAAGAATCTCGCCGAGAACCAGACTGGTCTCAATTTCGTTCCCACCTATACCACGGTCAACAAAAACAACTCACCATGGACAGGTATCGCAACCGACGATTATTTCACATGGTTCGACTCATTTAACATGCCTTCGATCTCGATCGGCCGGCTGTGTGCCAATACCAGGGAAGAGGCGCGGATCCTTGTCGACAAAATCATCGATTATGAACGAAACCCGGAAAACGGTTTCTGGCACAACCGTATCCTCCTGATTGGTGACGACGAGTATGTTTTCCAGGGTGTGCCGCGGGGTGACAATCTCCAGTTCACCAAAGATATCGAACAGCTCGATTCGAACAATATCATCCCGAATTCGCTTGACCGCAGGAAAATGCTGCTCATCGAATATCCCATGCAGAATCTCCGTAAACCCCAGGTTACCGAGGACCTCATCAAGGCCTTCTACGACGGGTATCTCATTATGAATTATATCGGGCATGGAAACAACGACGTCCTCGCCCACGAATACATTCTCCGGGGTTCGCGCGATATAGAAAGAATCAACAATGGTGCGCGTCTGCCTCTATTTCTCGTCTTTTCCTGCTCTGTCGGGCAGTTCGACAAACCGAACAACATTTCGCTTGCTGAAATGCTTCACCTGAAAAAAGACGGCGGCTGCATAGCCATTGTGGCCTCGGCGCGGTACACCCTGAATTTCCAGAATGTCATGTTCAACAGGACGTATTACCAGCATATATTCAACAATGAATTAAATCCCGAGCATCGGATAGGGTATGCGCTCATGATGTCAAAACAGGAGCACCAGAACGATGGTAACTCGGAAAAGTACATCATGTTCGGCGATCCGGCGACACGCCTCATGGATCCCCGATACGGGTTTTCCCTCGCCGATATCGATACAGTCTACCGTTTGCAGAAACTGGATTTCGCCGGAAACATCATGGGATCAGCAAGCCCCGTGGCGTATGACGGGACGTTGTTGGTGAAAGCGTATGGACCGAAGCTCCATAAGACATATTCGATCTCAGGGGGGAGCGTCAATTACACGGTATCCGGAAAGGTTTTTTATAACGGCGAACAGTCCATATCGAGCGATTCTTTCATGACTTCGTTCGTCGTCCCGATGGACCTTCAGTCCGATGGATCGGCTGTGCAGCAAGCTCCAACCGACACGAAAATCATATTCTTTGCAACCGGAGGCGCTGCCGAAGCGTCGCATGCATTGGAAGGTTTCACAATCGGAGGTGTCTATCCCGGCGCGCCCGAGGACAGTACCGGTCCGGGAATAACACTGTCATTTGACGGTAAACGTTTTGACGACGGGGACTATATCAGGCGTCAGCCCTTATTCACAGCGGAACTGCACGATGTTTCCGGAATCAATATACTCGGAACAAGGGGACATAACATTAATCTGACCATTGATGAATCGGAAGTCATTGTCCTCACCGACCGTTTCAAAAATATAGGCGGCCATGAAAGCGGAAACCTCTCATACACCCTTCCGATCCTGTCGCCCGGGGAGCACACAATAGACTTCACTGCCTACGATACTTACAACAACGCTGCAAAAGTCAGTGTCAGCGCCCAGGTCATCGGCACGGAAAGCGGTGACATCACCATAGTCAATCTTCTCAACTACCCCAATCCGATGGCAAACGAGGGGACAACCTTCACCTTCAGCCTGAATGATGATGCACGGTCTGCGAATATCAAGGTTTATTCTCAGTCCGGAAGACTTGTCGATACGATACGGTTTTTCGGAGAATACGGATTCAACAAGGTGTTCTGGAAACCGCCGGTTGTCCTGGCAAACGGCGTATATTTTTATAAACTGAGCATTGTCAGCATGAACGGCAGGAAAGCATCAAAAATTGAAAAACTGGTAGTCATGCGATAAGATACCTTCACAGAGGAGTGAACCATGAAAATCATAACATCTTTTATTATCACCGTTGCATGTGTTTTCGGAGCTGTGGTCACTGCACATGCGACGAATGAAAGCCAGGCGGCGGTTCTTCCCCTTCTGGTGGAACCGGGCGCAAAACAGGCCGGTATGGGTGAAGCGTATTCAGCTATTGCCGATGATGCGACCGCCGGATATTACAATCCCGCCGGTCTTGCATTCCAGGACAGGAACAGGAAGAATTTCCAGTTCATGCATCAGAACTGGCTGCCTTCTCTTGCCGATGACATGTATTACGAATTTCTCGGATATTCGATGTTCGCCGAGGGCTGGGGAAACATCGCCTTTAATATCATCTATTTCAACATGGGCGAACAGGCTCGCACCAGCGAACATTCCCCGGAAGTCATCGGAAAATTCCATTCATTTGACTTTTACATTTCCGGGTCGTACGGCGCCACGATGTCGGAAAACCTCTCCCTCGGCCTTACCCTGAAAGGTATTTATTCGAAGCTCGCCGACAGGGGACAGGGGCTCGAGGAAGGAAAAGGCATCGGATCGAGCTTTGCCATCGATGCCGGAGTGATGTATAAAACTCCCGTGAGGGGTTTGACTCTCTCGTCTGTCATTCATAATCTCGGCCCGAGAATCTCTTACATCGATGTGTCACAGGCCGATCCCCTGCCCCTGAACTGGGTTTTCGGCCTCGCGTATATTCCAGTCGACAGTGAGTTCAACAAGCTGACATTCGTGATGGACGTATATAAACCGCTGGTCAGGCGGCACGGCTCTCCTGTCGAATCCCTGTACAAGGGCTGGTATGACGAAGATAACGAGTTCGAGCAGATCGATTTCAAAATCGGCTCGGAATACCTCTATAACAATTTTCTCGCTCTGCGTGCGGGTTATACGTATGACAAAGACGGTGACCTGAAGAGCCCGACCTTCGGTGTCGGAGTCATCTGGGACAGAATCAATGTCGATATCGCTTACTATGCGGCGACTGACAATCCCATGCAGGACTCGATTCGTTTCAGTTTCGCATATAATTTTTAAAAAGGTTGTAACGGTGGCCAGGTTTCTATTTTCAGTTTCC
>Ga0315284_10015197_pt1 | contig 10950 bp, 18 predicted proteins | sample YL17G09_16_MG_FD_203696 | JGI IMG/M metagenome (GOLD analysis project Ga0315284, IMG submission 203696) | Sediment microbial communities from Yellowstone Lake, YNP, Wyoming, USA - YL17G09_16 | ecosystem: Environmental > Aquatic > Freshwater > Lake > Sediment | place: USA: Wyoming | collected...
TTTAATAATTTTGTCTGCAATTTTAGCGACTGTTCGAAACTGGATTGACTGAAGGCTGCTGTACAGAATCATTGCACCATTTGGAAACAGCTTCAACAGTTTTTGAATATCGTTGCGTTCTAAATACCCTTGCAATTCATTTCCAGAAATTTCTCTAGCATTTTGCAATGTTCTTTCAAACAGTTCTTCTTCAGTCGGAGCCTTGAAGATCTCATCTGCTATTTTGTGAATGTTCTTCATTTCACTTCAACCAACCCCTTCTCAAAATAATATTCAAACGGATCACCATTAACTTCAATGAGAACAGCAGTCTTATTATTGATCTTAGCTTTATACGCAAGAACTTTGTTATTTCCTCCTCGATAAATGACAGACCATTTTGTTCCTGTTAGATACCTGTCAAGAGCAGCAAACGCTGGCTGATCCAAATATTGCAATCGAAAAACACCATTGTGAAACAAATTTAAATTGTCTAAACTTCTTACAGAACGTTGACTATCATTAAAAAGACTTCTTTTTTGCCACTCGCTTTGAGATATAAAGTAAGCGTTGTTTGATATCGCTCGTTGTATCAGATCTTCATCAGACGGAGCCTGAAAGATCTCTTCGGCTATTTTCTGTATGTTCTTCATACTTCTCTCCAAATGCCACGTTCAAGATACCCATGCCATAACTGTTTGCGTTCCATCTTTTGACTATTTTCGTCCCATCGAGTAGTTGAGATAAGAATTGACGGTGAAACAGTTATTGTTCCGTCTTCGTGTTCAGTCACAGTATGTTTTCCCAATCCTCCAAGATGCTTTCCGGGAGCGCTGCAATACCAGTTGTTGTCTCGTGGATCTTTGCCGTATTCTAATTCTTTAAGCCACAATTCACCGTTGACTGGCTCAATTCTTTTGCCTTGCCATGTTTTCATGTCAGTATTTCATCTGCTATTTTACGGATGTTCCGCATATTTAAAGCGCTTGTATAAATGCAATAGAAAAGTAAGTACCACAGCTCGAAATATCAGCTGATATATTAAATATGGTATATTTTACAAGAGTAGACAGATTCAAGCTTCTAGAAGAAAAAGTTTTAAGGATTGATGAACAATTGATAACTTTTAACAGAAAGCGCCTTTCTAAAGAAATCATTGACAGTGTAGTATTCAATATTCTCCCAGACACAAGATTTCTTGGAGAAGGAGTTGCGAAAATTGCCTATTTAATAAAATTTGGGAAAAGACCTTTCGTTCTGAAGATTGTGAAACAGAAATCACGGATGAAAGCATATCTTTATCCTTACCTTCTTTCAGGTAAGACTCCACAAGAAAGAAATAGATACTTTGTCAAACATTACTTTGCCTCTGAGTATTGCATACTACAAAGATTCGGTACAAAGATGGATGAAAGTGACTCTGCACAAATAGCTCAATATCAGCTGTTGAAAAAAAAGTTCAAGAGAAAACTTTACGATATCAGACCTGTGAATTTAGTAGTAGATTTGGGAAAAGTCAAAATCATTGATGCTCTTGTAAGTGGACATCCAACAAAGAATACAGTTTACGAATATGCTGACTTTAACTTAAATTTAACGAAAGTTAATAAATGACTCAGAATTCAATAGAAAATTCTGTGCGCAAGATCAAAATGAACAGTGACTGAATTAGAACTCAGAAACAATAGAACAAAAGAAGCAATCAGGAATAAGGATGTCTCAGAATCTCCAAAAAAATTCTGTGCGGCAAAAAATAATGAGAGGGCTCAAAATGAGCATAGAATTCAAAAAAGAAACTCCGTGCGGTAGAAAAGAATGACTGGCAATGCTAATTGATGACTGGCTATTCAAAATGAAACTCTGTGCTGCAGAAAATGATGACTTGCAATGACTGGCAATGTCTAGAATTCAAAAAAAGAACCCTGTGCTGCAGAAAACGACTGGCTGTGGGAGAAAAATACTCCAGACTGGGTGGCGCTCAAAATTGACCCAAAATACCCCCTTTATAATAGCATCCAGATACTGCACGAGGCTCATTTTCGCACAGATCTGACGCATTATTTCACGTCAAAATTGCGCGTAATCTCCAGTTCCTACTAGTGCCAGTCGCCACCACACTTCGTACTAGTATGCTGCTGCAAGTCGGTGGCTCCTACGATGAAGATGAATGTACGACTGGCTCCCTACATGAACACTAGTTCTAACCAATGATAATCCATGGCTAGCATTGTGGAGATTCAACCTGCTCAATCGGATAACTTCTGGTAGGCAGCTTGGACGGCAAGGAATTCCTGCTTTGCATTGGGATTCTTATCAGGATGTAATTGCAAGCAAAGTCGCCGGTATGCTAATTTGATTTCTTCTTTCGTTGCTTTGACATTCACACTCAAGATTTGAAATGGCGATTTGCCTCCCATTGCATTCTCTAATTCTGCATCTGTGAATCTGTCACGGAATGCTTCACGCCATTGTTTTGGATTTCCAAATCCTTTTGAGGTGTCGTATGTTTGTGGATCGCCTTTTGCCATGTGGATTATATCAGCTGATTGCCTTGCCTGCTCGTCTGTTTGCTTTCGCAGCCATTCTCTTCAGATTCCTTTTACGAGATGACCCCACAGATTTGCCGAGGTGTTTCATGTTGCCTGCGAATTTGCCAGTTCTGATTTTCATGTTGATTATATCAGCTGATTTCTTCATCTTGTTCTGCTTGAGCTTCCTGTTCATCTGCGAAAACTTCGAACATTGCATCTTGATAAGCAGCCTGTCGTGCTGCTGCTTTCTTTTTGTAGTTGTGCAAGCAGCATAGAACATAGATTGTGAAGATGACGTAACTTCCGATTAACGCAATTGCTTTTATGTGAAAGCTGATCGGAATCCAGTCAACCACGATTGCAATCAGAATCGCAGCTAAAATTCCGCAGAGTAAATAGATCTTCATTTTGGTGTTGGTCATTTACTTCTCCGTTAATCACGAGTCCTCCTCTTCAGAGCTTTCTCATATCGTTCAATGAGTTCATGACAAGAAGTACTGCAGTACATTTGTCCGTGAGCACAATCGGCACACTTAGCTGGACAAGTGTCACATGTGTATTTGGGTTGCGCTCTCACCGTATATCTGATCTGTTCTGTCATCCTACTTCCTTTCCCTTTTACCAAGCTCTGCCTAACACTCGAGTAGATTCGTTTCTGTCGAGTCTTATTTTCCCCACAACTTCTTTTGCACTCATCGCATTCTTTGTAGAGCAAGATTTCGTTGAAGTACTGCTGCTTCTCCTTTGAGAGTTTCTTCTTGCAGTAATCAGCGTACCGAACTGAAATGTCCCAGGGATCGTAAGCAATGCCCTTAGCGGCTGCGTAGTTCATGAGAGCAAGAATGAATTCTGCTTCGGTCAGTTTGCGTTTCATGGCATGTCCTTGAATTTGAGGCCAGTGTCTTTTTCAAAAGCTTCGATTGTGGGATAGAGAGCTTCTTTCAACGCGGAGCGCCAGTCGCTTAAAGACTTAGAACTTTTGCAAGCGATGCGATGGCGTTTGAGTTTCTGTTCAAAGCAGATTTGTGCATTGACTGTGAGTTCTCTGTTCCAGCGTTTGAAGTACTGCTTTGCTTCTTTGATTGCTTCAGCATTCAGAAATTCGTCACCAGAGAAGATAGCGGCATCGATGCTGTCGAACCACATGCTGGTGTCTGATCTCATGCGTTCCTCACTTGTGGACTCGTTTCTGCTTGACTGCCTTGGCACGTGTTTGATAACAATCCCGAGTCCGCCACTTCGGGCACCTGCAACAGATGATCTTCCGTTTGTTCATCATTTCTCCCTCACTTTGATGAAGTCGTGGCGGGAGGGCCAGATGACTCCCGCCACGGTTGCGATAAATGCGAATGTGAAGATGACGAGTGCCATGGGCTAGTAGTTCGTTCCCGTGGTCGTCTGGATTTCGTCGTATTCCTCGGCCGTGAGGTTCTTGATGACCGGCTCCATCGAGTGCATGGTCACTTCCATGGGAATCTCGTGAGCGGGAAGTCCGAGAGCCGCGAGGTGCTTGCAAGAGCGGTGGTAAATCCACCCTTTGCAATCGCAGCCCCATCCCCTCCGGCCCTTGTTCTGTGCGATGATGTACAGGGAGTTGCTGGATGAGCTTTTGATCTGGATCCTGTTGGTCCACTGAGAATTGTCGGGGAGCCTGTCCTCCGCCCTGATTGTGAGATTCATCCTTGCCATGATTTCTCCTTTCTTTGTTTGGTTTCCTTCCTAATGAATATATCAGCCGATTATTTCAGATTTTCAAAAAAGACGGAACTTTTATTCAGGATGGTAATGGTGAAGGTAATGAGGCTTGCTCCAGCAACGTTCTGGACTCATACGATGAAGCAGGTTGAATTTAAAGGGCAGGTCTAATGATATCCAATGACCTATTTTGAAGTGTGCTTCTGGAGAGCTATTTGTGACCGTTGCGGTTGAACCCAGCAAAACCCTTCGGCCAGAAGAGATTGTCAGAGATTTGAGCTGATGGTCAGCAGTGAACAGATTCAGTTGATTCGTTTCTTTTGGTTTCACGCAGAAGACATGGTAGGATTTGAGCTGATGGTCAGCAGTGAACAGATTCAGTTGATTCGTTTCTTTTGGTTTCACGCAGAAGACATGGTAGAACTTTCGTTCGTCAGGACTGAGACGTTTGCCTGATGCCAGTTTTGTAGCGATCTGTTTCATTGCACCCATGTTATCCTCCGCATCCGCAAAGAGTGAAGCCTTCCGGAATTTTGTCAATGCAAGTCCGGCATACGCCTGCATGCTCTGTTTCTCTCGGCCTGTGGATTGCAGCAAGATCTTTGAGCGGAGTTTCTGTCTTGCAAACAATACAGGGCTCAGACTTTTTGTTGTCAAGAAAAGAAAGAGGATTGGCGCCTTTCATCCAAGCACGCTCTTGCAGCTTGTCGACTGCTGACTGCTGATCTCCTTGCAGCAAAGCAGTGATAGTTTCGATTGCTTCTTTGAGCTCGTTGTTCTCAATATGCTTCTTGCAGATTCCGAGAAGTTTCTTTTGTCCAGCAGTCATGATTAGCCTCCCACTCTCATAGTTGAACTTTTGTATCTGTTGAACGAAGCGTCAGTTTGCATTTCTCGATTTGCGAGGTTCAGTTCTAACTGTCGTTGTGAGATTTCGGTTTCAACCCAAAGAAGGGCTTGGTCGTGAAGTTTGTTCTTGTCAGAGATGTCGTAGATCTGCCGCCAGTAGCGAGGTATCCTTCGTGCGAGAATGTAGAACTGCTTTTCGGAGAGCCACTTTTTGCTGAGCCACTGCTTAGCGAATGATGCAAGGATCTGACCGTCACATCCCGTGAATCCAATGTCATTATGAATGAGGGTGCTTTCAAACTGCTTTTCGTTCACTGTCTGACGATCGAAAATAGCGATCAGGGCTTTGGTCTGCCAGTTGCGGTCTGTGTGAAGTTTGTGTTGAATGAAACTGTAGAGTGTTTTCTTGAGCATCCTGTTTCCTCCTTTTCCTTCCTAATAAACATATCAGCTGATTATGTCAGATATTCAAAAAAGACAGAACTTTTATTTAACTGACAGAAAGGCTCCGGTGTGTGGTCCGGAGCCTTTTCGACTTCCAGAAGGAAAACCAAGGAGAATCGAACTTATATCTTTTTCCGCTGGATCGTTGTTGCTGCCGCAGGTGCCTCAGCAGCAGGAGCCGGTGTTGCGGGAGCCGCAGGAGCAGGGGCTTCTTCGGCCGGTTTCACTTTTGCCGCTTTGGCCGCTTCTTTGGCAGCTTTCTTCGCTGCCTTCTTTTCCTCACGTTCCTTTTTCTTGGTGTCCTTCTTGGCCTGACGATCGGTTTTCTTTGCTTCGCGAGCAGCTTTCTTGTCGGCCTTGGCTTTTTCGCGAGCTGCTGCTTTCTCGGCCTTTTCCTTGTTCTTGGCCGTGAAGGTAGCCATTTTCGTGAGGCGTTTTTCTGTCCAGGGCTTGTCGAAGCTGTTTGTCGCGTCTGAGGTGAGTGCGATCAGTTCCTGAACAGTCTTGCCGTCGGAGAGCAGTTTCTGTATCAGGGCTTCTTCAGCATATCGAAAGAAGTTCCTTTGCGGAATTCCTTCTTTCTGCCGCTTGATGATGTGTTTCACATCCTTCAAAGAAGTGCTTTCAGCAAACTTCTTCCGGATGATTTTCATGAGTGATGCCATTCGATTCCTCCTTTTAGTTTGAGTAATATATCAATCAAAGTTTCCGTATTAGCTTGTTTGTTATGAAAGAACATTCAACATTCGAGGGACGGAAATACTTCTTTATTCCTCGAGAACAATAGTAACTGTTGGTGTTAGCAGACATGCAGAAATTGTCACAATCAGCACATTTCAGAACTGTGATAATGCCCAGTTTGCTGAGTGCTCTGACAAATCCTTCATAACGGTAATTTTCGATGTATTGTTCGTAAAGCTGCTGGACTCGTCTTGCGACATTGAACATGTACTCTTTTTTGTTCTGAGCAGTGTCGAAAGAAAGTACATGCAGGATCCTGACCATCCCTTTCCAGGTTTCGGCTGCCAGAATCTTACGGTCTGCTCTGATGTATATCATACTGGCATCTCTTCGAGAAGTTTCACGATCTGATCTGTGTCCTTCTGCATCTCCTCAAATGAAGCATATGTCTTCACAAATGGTTTATCATTGGTTTTTTTTTCAGTTTCAACCTGCGCCTTCTTAATCACTCTAAAGCCACCATTCTTGACTGCTTTGAAGTCTGCTTTACGGTTGACGAGTTTAGGGAAGACTGACTGAGTGATGTCTTCCCAATAATCAGTGATGTCTTCATCTTCGTCCAGCAGATCCATGATGTTATGGACATCTTCGAGATGATCTTCGACGCATTCCTGTGAGATGTATTTCTTTCCGCATTTGAGGCATTTGTAACCCGTTCCGGTGATCTTCTTTTTAGAAGCACTCCGGCCGTACCAGCTGTTCTTCACGGTTGTGAGGTATGATGTCCGAGCTCCACGAAGATGAGCACAGGTTTCTTTTTCGATGTTGAGGTCCTCATCGATGCAAACAATATCTCCTTTTTCGAGATCCACAATATGTTCTGTGGGCAAGTTGTGAAGTTTGAGTGCATCCTCAAGAATGTGAGGAGTTGATGCAAACATGATGAGGTTCTGTTCCTTGTTCACAATGTAGCAAATCGGATTTCCGATGTTCCTGAAAAGGTAAAGCTTCTTTGTCTTCGAATCGACCATTGCACAAGCTAGAGTTGAATCGTCGAAAACGTTCAGTGTCTTTTTGATCGCTGAAATGATATTGCCATGGTGAAGTTCTAAGGTCTTGAGGAAATAGTTGAAGATCCACTCTGAATCACATTCAGTGTTGATTGTAATTCCTAAAGATTTGAAGTTTGTCCAGCCCTTGACACAACCGTTATGAATGAAGCCGAATCGTTCGTTCATGAAGGGGTGATTGTTCTTGTTGATTTTGGGATCTCCGCAAGATGCCCAGCGGTTATGACCGATCAGAACTGTGGGAACATTTTCATAGAGTTCGTAGAAGTCTCTGCATTCGAGATAGAATTCTGTAGCTCTCAACGGAGCTTTGTGCATGCGAACTTGATCATTGACTCCATAATATCCAGTTGCGTGTGTTCCTCTTGATTCAGTCTCGATGCCCATATCAATGAAGCAATCAAGGATCTTTTCAGAGTTAGTGGGTTTCCCTATGTATCCGTAAATTCCACACATTTGCTTTCCTTCCTGTATTATATATCAATTGTTTCTGCATCATGCTGCCTGTTTAATGAAATGGTGAATCCTTGCAGCAATGTACTTAGCAACTTCTGGTTTCAGTTTCAGTTCCTCAATCATTTCTTTTTTGAAGTTGTATCTCGAAACTTCTGAACTTGTTCTTGCAAGCTGAATTGCTTTCTTCATGACTGCTTGTGTGATGATCACCCAGTTGATGATTTTTTCAGCTTCAACTGAGCCTGAATGCTGACGGAATTCACAAGTGCCGTGTCGTGTGTAAGCTCGAACGTTGACTGCTTTGTGGCGATTTTGAGTTGTGCAAAGGTTGTGAGTATCTTGAGATCGTAAACAATTTCTAACATCTGAAGATGAGTGAGCTTCACAAGTGTCATTGAAGCGTCTTGAAGCTGGAAGCATCCTGTTGATATAGTCTTGATATTTGTGATAGACGTAAATTGCATTTTGCAGAATCTTCAAATCATCAACTCCGGGTGTTTCAACTTGATGATGAATGTGAAGTCCGCAGGAAGTATCGATTTTAGCTCTGCATGATTTCAGAATATTGCAGACGAGTTTCAACTGCTCGAACCCTTTTTCACCTTTTAAGATGGGAGAAACAATTTCCATGCCGCTAGCATTGAGTGAACCATCATCAGTGATCTTCCAGTCTCCTCTGCGGTAATATCTTGATCCTACTTCTCCTACTCCCACTCCGAGTTGAGCATGCTCCATCTTTGTAGCAACTTCGTGTTTTGACAACCTCGAGAGCAATTCAATTTCGACGCCCCAGCCTCGTTTGGGATCAATCTGAAAGGGCTCTGAAGGAGCAAGAGCTTCTTGTGATGCAACGCCAAGTTTGATTTGTATCTTCTGAATTCTATTCAATGACCAGTGGCATTGATCGAAGTCAGCAGGATGTTGTTGAATGACTGTCAGGATTGCAGCAGGTGTCGAACCGTGTAGCAGATGAATTTCAACGAATTGAACTTCAACCCACTTGCACCAGATTTCAAGAACTTTGCCACGTTTTGAAAGTGAAAGGTGATTCTTGGCAGAAGCAACTGTCAATCCGCCTGTTTCTAACTGTTCACGGATTTGTTTTGAGAGGCTCATGCTGGCTCCACCACAGATTCGAGGTTGTTGATTTCTTCTTGGAGCTCAGCCTTAGTGTCGACCACCACGACTCCACGATCAGTCATGATAATCCATCCCCAGCCGTCCATGACGAACCACTGACCGATGTTTAGTGAGTTTGGATTTCTTGGACTGACCTTTGTGATTTCCATCTTTCCTTCCCTTCCTTAATATAACATATCAGCAGAAGAAAGGAGAATGACAGAACTTTTACACAAAACAAGAGGGGCTGTGTAGCCCCTCAAGAGGAAGTGAAAGGAGAAAAGAGACATAGTCTATATCAACTGAAATTTTACCGCCACCTTCTTCTGCCAAGTCGTCTGAATCCTCTTGTGAGCTGAACGAAGCCAGCGTATTCAGTTTCAACAGGATTTTGCTTGAGAGCTTCACTTCGTGAGGTGATGTAGTTAGTCACTTCGGGATCGAGGCCAAGTTCTCTCGAGAGCGGCCCGTAGTTGTGAGCCAGGAGATTAATCTTCCGCTGGTAGTAATCCTCTGCAGTTGTCATGAATGCTTGTGTGAAGAGGATCCAGTTGATTGTCTTGTTGTCATCAAGCGTGCCTGAGTGCTGCCTGAATTCTAAAGTTTCGTGAGTGAAGTATGCACAAATGTTAACTGCTCTGTTGCGGTCACTGCAGAAGTCGAGATGAAATGCATATTTCTTGCCGTACTGGTTTCTCAGTTCGGGTTCTTTGCTGTATTCCTGTGAGAGATGTTCGATTTCAGCAGGGCGAAAGTGTCTGCAGTACTTATTGTGCCGCCTGTCCAGAGGTAATATCTTATTGATCTTATTCTTGAAGTTGTAATAAAGCAAGCAGGCGTTGTGGATGATCTTAGCATTTTCAGCATCATCTTTGTTCTTGAAGCCGTGATGAATATGAACTCCGCAGCTGTTGTTGATAACACAACCTGAATCTCTCAACACTTTCAGAACTTTTTTGACTTCTTCAAGACCTTCTGATCCTCTCAAGATTCCTGACTTGATTTCGTTTCCGCCTTGATGTGTATGTATTAATTCAAAGGGAACTTCAACTGAACCGTCGTTTGTCAGTCTCCAGCAGGATGTATCAGCGTAATCAGTCCGCTGAACTGTCTTAGCTTTGATCTTCACTTTGGCGAGCAGGTCGATAATGTGATTCCAAGTCAGAGTGATGGGACGGTTGAATTCGAATTCAACGCCGAATGTCCGTGCTTCATCAAAAGATTTCTGACCTGTTGCAATCCGCCGGATCGTTGAAGCTGTGATTGCAGGAGCGATGTGATTGACTTTGTTGAAGTAGCGTTCAATTTTCTTTGCTGTCCATGAAAGGAATGATGTGCGGTCTAAATTAATATTGAGGCTGACTTCGATGATTGTCTTTCCAGCCTTGAATTGCTGCCGTACCCATTCCTCCTCGATCCAATGAGGATTGTAAGCAGGGTTGATTCGAGTGATTCGCTCTTTGATCTCTTTGACTGAAAGATTCTTGGTGATGAATTCTCGGACTTGGTCAATTGTATTCATATTCCCCTTTTCCTCTTCCTGAGAAATATATCAACCGAGAATTCTGAAAAAGTTGTGATCTATTAACAGTATCACGAAACGCTTTCGTGATCTACACACAACAAAAGCGGAGGAGTTCCAAAATGCCCCTCCGCCTTAAAAGTTCTTTGTTTAAGCTTCTGTATGCCATTCGCGAAATAGCAGCCAGAATCAGTCAGTACTTAGACCTTGTTTCCCTTGAAAGTTTATTTTGATCCTACTCAATCAATTTAGAGCAGTCCATTTACCTTTCAAGGGCTGAGGGAGTCTGCTTAGCGCCCTCAAAATTTTTCAATACAATTTTTCTTAACCAATTTTTTCTAATTATTCTGTTCTTCTTTTTTAAGTTCTCACTGAATTTACCTCCAGTGGGTTAAAGTTTTCTGTATAGCTCATGCATCTGTCCTACCTCATGCCGCTGGTACCTAACGGCTTATACGTTCCATTATATCATTCACTTTTTTATAAAAAGATTAGAAAATTACTGATAGCCGATTTCGCGGAGGTCATCTTCATGTTTGTCAACGAACTTTGTGTACTCCGCAGGGTTCTCTATGCGGAGCTTGTCAAGATATTCGAAGAGTTG
>Ga0315284_10015198_pt1 | contig 10950 bp, 21 predicted proteins | sample YL17G09_16_MG_FD_203696 | JGI IMG/M metagenome (GOLD analysis project Ga0315284, IMG submission 203696) | Sediment microbial communities from Yellowstone Lake, YNP, Wyoming, USA - YL17G09_16 | ecosystem: Environmental > Aquatic > Freshwater > Lake > Sediment | place: USA: Wyoming | collected...
ATATTCTCAGCACCGTAACCTTTGATTGCATTGATTCTCCAAGAACCCACATGAGGCGTGAATGTATCGTTTCCATGAATTTTCTCTCTTGGGAACGCAGTATTTTCCTTCCTTCACTCTGCCTGATGGACATTTATTTGGCATCAGTTCACTCCCTGTGTAAATCGAATTGCGGTTCATATCCACTTGTATAGCCTTCTCTTATCAATCGTGCAATCTCGTTCAAAGCAACATCATCATCCCTTAATTCATATGGATAATCGATAGACCACGATGGTTCAACACCCGATGTGTAGCCTTCTTTGACAAGTCTTGCTATTTCTTCTGTTGCTAATTCCTCATCGTAGTTGTCTTCTTCGTCGATTCTCTCTTCTTTGGGTTTACACTTTTTTCCCACTCGTCTTGTTCCTGCTGGACATCTTTTTCTTGCCATCTAATCACTTCCAATCGTCCCTTTCATAGTATTGAGTCTCCTCAGCAACATCGTATTCCATCAGTTCCTTCTTGGTAGTGTGCCTGTGTATCGGTATGACTGCGGTTACATTGTCTCCTGATGTTCCTTGCCAGTAACTCGCATAGTCTATGGTCATTTCCTCGACATCCACATTACCTCTCTTGTCTTTAGAGAACACCGCATACATCTGTGGGAACTCGCCCATGAAATCCTCTTCATCTTTCTTCGACAATCCAGAGAATTGTTGCTTTATGTCATGGGTGATGTCTTTGGCTGTAATGCGATTTAGGTATTCTCGCCATGCCTTGTTGATTTTGTCTCCGATGTCGTTCTCTTTCTTTGGAACGCAATATCTTCCTTCCTTCACTCTGCCTGACGGACACTTGAACATATTTTTATTCCTCCTTAATTCCATTCATCTTTTTTATTGCATTTTGAATCGTAATATTCCACATAACTGCCCCAATTGCCAATGCCAAACTTGTTCTGGTCGTGGTCGTAGATTATAGTCGTGCCGTATGTATCGCCTGTGTTCACATAATCCACACCTTTGAAATTGTTGCAGTATTCATCGCCCACATGCTCTACTCCATGACCATCCAATAACTTGTCATACTGTTCCATTAGGTAGTAAACATCCCTCATGCGATTTCCGTAGACCCACTCAGCTTTTCTCGCAATCTTTTTAATCTGCTTTGCTTTGCGTTCATCTACCTTCAGCAACGCTTTGATTTCCTTTATCTTGTAGTTCAATAGGTTTTTCGTCATTGTGTTACATCCCCTAATAGTCTCTCGCCCTATCGTTGAAATCTTTTACTGCATCTATCTTGTGTATGAAGTAATGACCCCAGAAGAAATGTGGTTCGTGAACTTTGCCTTTTTCAGTCATCCATCCCTGATGATGCGTGACAAATTCCTCGTCTCCGCCCTTCACGATGCGCCTTAATACGATTCTCTCAGGCACATGCCCTTCTCTCTCTACCACAGGCGTCGCCATGATTATACCGTATTTTTTCTTGTCGTCCTTGTAGCAACCGCCTCTAATCATCACCTGATTTTTCCTGCATCTTTCTGTCATGTGTTGGTTCACCTTCTAACAAAATCTTTTGTTCTTCGAGCAAAACTTTCTGCTCTCTTGAAATTTCTGAACCCCTCCAAAAGCCTGCCATCTGGGGATTCGACCCACCATACATCACTCGTTTTTGAATATTTGACTTTCAGCCTGTTTATTGTTCTTTTTTTTGGTACACATCTACCCCATCCGCCTTTCAACTCATATCCTTTGGGACATTTGCCCTTTAGGGTTGAGTGTATGAATGTTGTCTTCATCTACTTGACCTTCTTGCACTGGACATTCTTGCCATTCTTGATGCACACCTCGAACTCAAGGCTTTCTCCCTCATCAGTATCGCAACGGAACTTAGTGCATTTCTGTTTTACTGGTTTCCATTTACTACCCATAACAATCGCAAGCACTATATTACTTGGAGGCTTATAAAGATAATTGTATTTTGCGCAAAAATCATCTTGGCGATAGGAATTTCCTGTCACGCCAGAGATTATCCTTTTCCTTCTGCTGAAATCTCTTTTCTTCTTCCATGCAGTTGACAAACTCTGCGTAGAGGATGGTCTTCTCATTCCCGTCCTTGCTGTTGAGGTATTTCTTGTATATCCTGCTACATTTACACGGTAGTTCTTTGCTATTTGGAACTTCGCAGGGTTTGGGGGTCAGGAATTTAAACCCCCTTGCAATGCTTGAACTTGCCTTTCTTGAGACATACCTTGAACTCTATACTCTCCCCGTCATCAGTCTCGCAACGGAACTTCGTGCATCGCTCCTTGACTGGCTTCCACTTCCCGCCCTTGTTGCCCATAATCATAACTCCTTCTTATCACCGCATTTAGGACAGAATATTATGTCCTCCTGTTCCATCGGAATTAGATAATTGCATTTCTCGCATTTATACCCTTCGGTTATCGCACAGGAGAAGTTCAGCATACCTTTCTGGCACTCGTAGATTGTAGCGGGTCTTCCTCTTGATTTCGATTTCTCAGTATCGACTGGCTTTATCCAACCCATCATCATGTTTATCCTGAGCCATTCACCTACAGTCCTCTCGACATCCCTTGTATGCTCCTTTCCGCATAAAGTGTTCAGTTTGCTCTGCTCGATGAATGTATATTTGCTGAACCTGTCGCCTTTCTTTACTGAGAATTTTATTTCAGTCGCCTGCTCTTCCTTGACAATCTTTTTTTCTGCCATCCCCTATCCCTCCGCATACGGATTCTGATATCTTCTTCTAAACAGCCATTCGTCGTATATGACTATATTCTTCGACCTGATGAGCCTCAGCATCTCTTTCCTGAACTCGCGTGTGAAATCATTTGCGTCTTTGTAAGTGTAGCCGAGTCCGACACCGCCAATCATCAGGCTGAACTCATGCGGTTTTTGCGTGTTGATGAATACGAAACACGGCATCCCGTATGATTTCGTCTCGCCTCTCGCTTTGTATTCGTCCCGTTCCTCTTGCGTGAGCGATGTATCCAAATCTATCGGCAGAAAGAATTTGTCCATTATCATATCGGCATAGAAATCCTCTTTGCTACGATACTGTTGCAGTATCTTCTCAGGCTCGGCAACGCTTATTTCGTCAAACACAGCGTAATTGCTGAACTCCCTGCACATCATCTTATAAAGACCCTCGGTTGACTGGCAGGCATGGCACGTCGGGCTGTATAACTTAAAGACACGCAACATATGTTAGATTGCCTCGCCCTGTGGTTTTCGCATCGGACACTTGAAGTCGATAAGGGGTGAGACACCGCACCATGAATCACCGAATATAACTACGCGCCATCTGCAACCCTCTTCGGTTTCCTTGCACCTGCACTGCCACGACTTCAACAATCCCTTGTTCAGTTTTCTTATCTCTTCCGTCCTATTCGCCTTTAATATATCGGATATTTTCATGTATCTTACCTCCTTCTTCCTCTGTATGGCTTTTCTACAAAATCGTAATACTGCCTGTCGGTCATCTGTCTCCGTGAACTGTAATAGTTTATGCTTTCTTCTGTTCCGCAAAGCACATCTGTTTCACTTGCCAATATACCGTGCTTCTTGCACCAATATATACAAGCACCACGATTATGATGTTCGTATGCCTTGTGCGCTTTGCCTCCTTTATGGCAGTATATTATATTCACCAATGTCGGCTGTGTTTTTTTAATCTTCAAGTATAGTCCCCCTCCGTTTCATCCATTCTGTCGTGTTCTTCACGTTCTTGCCAGTAAGACCTGCGGATTTTAATACCTGAGTCTTGTTCGTCATTGCCTGTATTGGACTCTGGAATTTATCAGTGCCGTCTGTGTAATATACTGTCTCGCCCATTTCTCTCAATCGTTTTGCGTAGTTGATGCTGTTGATAAGCATTGGGTTGAACCTTCTCTGCTCTCCCTTCTTCTTCTCGTAGGTCATCAGGAACGATTCTGGTATCGATTCCAGTGAGCCGTCTGGCAATGTCCGTGCCTTGCCCCATACGAGCCTCATGTTGTGGTTTGAAGGCAGGTTGTAGAAGCCAGTGGGGTCAACCCATGTGATTAGCCAGCCTTCCATCTCCTCCTCTTTTGGAGCATGAACGAGCCTTCGCAGGAACAATAAGAGCATTATAGTGATTAGCAGTACCGCACCTAATGTGTTGTTTATGTTCCAATGATAAAAATAATACAGTATTATGAATGTTATAAACGATACCATAGTTGTAATGAAGTAATCACGCGCTCTGAGACCCCATTTGTCCCTGTGGTGAATCTCCTCTTTGGTATATTGTCGCTTTGCCTTTTTCTCTTTGTTCTTGGCAGTCCTTAACCGTTCTGGTATTATGTTCAACTGTTAGCCTCCATTCCGAGTTTATTGTTGAGTTCCCTAGCAGTCTGTCGCTTCGATTCACCCTCGTTATCGTCAAGCAACTTCTTGAGTTTCTTCAGTGCCTCGTGCATGTTCTTCACGATATACTCGAATGACTCTTCCCTGCCGTTCTCGTCCTTGCCACCCCATGTGTCCCTGATTTCCCTTGCAAGATGTATGTTGAATCTCTGTTTCATCGATTCCCTTCTCTTCCTGCCTTTCTTAACCATTTAGTCGCCTCCGATTGAATAAGCATGAAAATCTTTCGGAACATAATAGGTTGTCTTATCGTGGATGCCCTGACCGAGTTTGAGCAGTTCTGGCGCGTTCTCCCTGATTTCCCTCATGTGCTTCTCGACCCAACTCTCGCTTTTTGTCATCTTCAGTGAAATCTCAATGATTGTCATTGGGACTCCACGCCCGTATTCGACCAGCCATTGTAATAGTATTGTAGCATCGTCGAATTTAGCAAGTTTCTTCTGCCCCGCAGTCCATATCCTCTGTGTCCTTTCCTCGCTTATTATCATGTAGGTATCGAGCATCTTTTCGGGTTTGCCTGATTTTATCAGGTCTCCGAGTTCCAACTTGAAGTTCCTGATGTTGATGCCTAATTTTAGAACGGTCTCCTTTTTACCCACTGTGTTCAAAGTCTGTATGTCTTTTTGGAACGCATCTATTTTCGGAGCAAATACCTGACTTACCTGCGGATGGCTGTTGCGCAATGATGTGGAAACATTTGTGAGCAGTGTAGTCAGTTTCTCGACCTCCGAAAAGAAATCCTGTATCTTCATGTTCGATTTATACTCGCTCTCGTTTGGATTCTTGTCGATGTTCAGAACCTCGGTGATGAAATAATTGTATGCTTTTACGAGTTCGTTAAGACAATCCAATATGATGGCGTCTGAATCCAATAGAGTATGTTTGGCTTTCAATCTTTCGAGCCTCATCTGGGTTGCATCTTGATTCGTCATTTTCATGCCCTCAGATTATCTGGCATACCTTTACGAGCCTTTGCATTGATGCCGTATTTATCGTAAATGCCGAGATTTTCTTCCTCGTCAATTCCTCCGTATGAATCCATCATCTCAAGACCGTATTCGATGATACCCCATGTGTTGCTGAGAACCCGTTTCTTTCTAGTGTTGCCGTCTATTTCCATTGGGAATCCATAATAGTTGTTGTCTGGGTATGTTGTAAGTATCTGCTCTCTTGCCACCGCGAGAACATGCAGAAGTATATTGGTCTGCTGATTCCTGTATTCCAATTTGTCATATGTTAGAACATCGCAGTATGTGTGCAGGTAGTCGATTATATCCTTGATGTCTCCGACAAGGCGCATCAGGTTTTGCCATTCGCCCCTACCGATAAAATCCCTGCCTTCCTTCACGCATTTTTTAAGTTCCTGCAACGCCTTTTCGGGCGTCATTATGGATGTGAGTCTTCCCATCAGCGACCCGCCTCATCCTATTCATCCATCTTCCTCTTCGTTGGGTTCTACATCATCCTGAGGAGGCTCTTCGTCTTTAGGCTCGTCCTGCTTTGTTTCCTCTTTCGGTGTCTTTGCGACGGATTTACCTAGTTTTTCTTTCGCGTCCTGAGCGAGTTTACCCAAGTTCTCTGTGAGTATTTCCTTGACTGTTTTTTTCTTGCCGTCCTTATTATCGGTTTTTGGTGGTGTTGGATTCTTTGGCTGTTCCGTTTCTTTTGTTTCGGAATCATCGTCTTTGTCATCACCAACTATATCGTCGTCATCGTCCTCGCCGTCATCCTCGTCTGTATCTTGCTGAGATGGTGCTTTGTGTCTTGTATCCTTTGGTTTCGTTTCCTGCTTGTTCTTGAGTGCATCGTTTTCCATCAGCAGATTATCTATTAGTTTTTTCTGGTCTGCAAGCAGTTTTTCATTCGGGTCTTCCCTGATTATGCCTGTCTTTCTCAGTCTGTCTTTGAGTCCGTTGGTCTGGTTGACCGATAACTCTGGCAGTCTTGATGATGCCTGTTTCATAGTCTCAAGCATATGGTCGTCCTGAACGAATGTTCTCAGTTCTCTTGCCAAGATATCCATGTTCTTGAGATTTTCCTTGATGGTGTTCTCCTGATGGATGTTAGTCCATTGGAGACCTTCCATTTGAGAATTTAGGCTCGATATCTGGTCACGCAGTTTTGCAAGAACATCCCATGCGTGTCTGAACTTCTCCTGCTGTTCCTGACCCCAAAGCTGGTAATCTTCTCTGGATGCAGACATTATCATCAACTGTGCTTCTGTATGGTTGAGTTGCGTTGTGAGCGCGTGTATCCTATCCATCAGATTTTGATTGTTTGCTACTTCATATGTGTATTTGTCGTGGAGTTCTCTTGCTTTGCCCCAACCGCCTTTGCCTGTGAATATACCAGTCCTCGATACAATCAAAAGCCAACCGTCATCAAGTGTGATATATCCGCCCTCTTTAGGCACATAGAATCCTGCTTTGCTCAAAGGATGCTGTATGCGCTTGTTCATCGGCAACAGCACAGTGCTATCGCCCACATATAAACCGTTTGGTTTTGTAAATGTAACTTTTACTAATTCGTTAAATTCCTCTGATTTGTAGAACCTTCCGAGTTTTCCTCTTCCCTCTGTGGCATTCAGTCCCTCTCTCCAGCCTTCGCCCTCTGCACTTATCACCCATGCGCCCTCTCTCGCTATTCTGCCTCCACCCACTTGCTCCTCGTATTCCCTCTGTGTGAGTTCGTCGATGCTGTTCTGCAAAAGCATTTTGTGGTCTTGGTCTATCCTGTCCAACACATCGGTTATTACAAGTTCGTTTGTAGGTATTGGTGTTTGTGGTTGGCTCATTGAGAGTCAGCCCCCTTCTGTTCTGTTGCTGGATTCTGCTTTTCCGCCTCAAGTTTTTGGATATGCCCTTTCTGCTCTTTTATTAGTTCGAGAGCCTTTACTGCATTTTCCTGCAATTCTCTATGTTTCTTCTGTAGTTCTTCGAGTTTTTTCTTGTCTTCTGACGGCTGTGGCTCTTGCTCAGGTTTCTTTTGCTGAGTGACCTTGCCGAGTTTGGATTTTACAATATCCTGTATATCAGCGTCCATCTTCTTTATCTCTGCGTCGATGTCCATTTTCTGTTCCTGCTCGATTTCCTGTTGTTTCTTCTCGTCGGGAACTGGCGATATTGTATTGGTAGCCATATCGAAGAGTTGTTTGTGTTCGCATCCGATTTCCTGCTCATAGACTTCTGCCTGCATGTGTTGTGTCAGGTTATCGACGATTTTGAGCATCTCTTCCTTTATCCTCATCAACTTGTTCTCGATGATTTCCTGCCTTGAATTGCATAGTTTCTGCATCTGCTGGATTCTCAACAGTTGTTGGGAGTAGTCTATCGGCTTGTTGATTTTATATTCTTGGACATCGTTTTCGACATTTATTATTCGCTGGCGCATCTCGTCGTCCACATTGGATAGAGTTATTACGACCTCTTTCAGCCTTCTTAGAATTGTCAGTCCCTCTTTGCTTTGCATTTTACCACCCCGTATCGTCTCCACTGCTCGATTTGCTTCTACCTCCCGCAAGTATCTTTTTGGGCGGTGCGAACCACTTTTGTTTCGACCATTTGTATAGGCATCCCGTGTACCACAGCAATGCGAATATACCGAGACCTATCAGGAAGAACCACACGCCAAATTCCCCGAATATATCATGCCCCACATGGACTGTTGCGGTTTTTATCGATGCGCTTGAACCGAATGATTGATAGATGTTCGCCTTTACCTGAACATCCATACCGCTTGGGATGCCTCCTTTGTTAACGATGTTCACATAAGCCTCGAAACTACCATCGACTTCGGTTGTAACGATTGTCTTGTAACTGTCCTGCGTTGGAACGCTTATCTGAACCTGCTTGCTCTCTCCTGCGCTCTGGGTCTTGTCGCCCAGAACCATACCCGTTACATATATTGTGTCACCGATAATCTGAGTATCGAGTGTTGAAATGCTATACGTATCATCATATGTTTCCCTTACCGATTTGCTGAGACCCATATATGAAACTTGGAATGTGTAATCACCAACTACTGTTGCGGTGTATGTGGTCTCTCCGTTGTCCAGCGATATAACTGTATCGACTGCACCAGTCACATTTACATCTATAGTGCCAGTCGGCGCATTGCCGTCCACGAGCAACCTCAAATCCGTTTTCCCCTCGCTATCGAAATTTGAACTTGTGAATGTTATTGTCACATGATAGCTGAATGTCGTTGAGAACTGTTTTCCATTCGATATGTATTTTATCGTATATGTTCCCATGCTGGTCGCGGTCACTACCGCAACGCTATCAACTATTGGAACGCTTTTTGTCTTGCCGTCAGGACTCTTTACGGTTACATTGCCACCTGAGATATAGCCTGAGCCTTCCTTCCACAGCATCACATCAAATTCGTTGCCTGTGCTTGTTACCTCGAATGTGACATTGAAATTGGTATTGCCACCACCATCGTCGTCGTCATTCGGATTCTGCCTTACATCGATATACTGTGCGTAGTAATATGGTGTGTTCTCGATGCTGATGTTCATCCAGTAATATCCTACCAGCTTGAATAGAAAATCCAATTCGAGTTTGCCTTTGTGCAATACATAATAACTTGTGCTGTCCTCGCCAATCGGGTTTACGAACAGGATATCCGTGACATAATTTTCATTCTCTAAAAATGAAGCCATCACCGTTATATGCGAACTCTCATCGCTCAGTATTGTTGATGGGTTCATGCTTACTTGTATCTGCTGGTTCGGCATGTAACTGCCCTTGAAGGTAACAAGCACCGACAGCATTATAGTGCCGTCTGTTATCTTTACATAACCATCCCCGTTCTTATCTGGACATATGAACGAAGCTAAGAAAGTACCATTATCATCCACAGTCGCGTATGCGATTCCGTCTGCTGGAGTGGAATCGGGTAGCAGAAGGTCGATACGGACTGTGGTGTTGATTGGAAAATTCGTCCCCTTGACCGTTACGGTCTCGCCCTTTTCGAGATTCTTGTCTGGCAATATTGTCACCATAGGGGTATAATTAGCTTTCACAACCAATCCCGCGCAAAGCACCATCATCAGCGTCAATATGCTGACGTATGCCAACACTTTCTTTGCATCCACCATGAAATTCACCTTATTCGATTCTGATGCCTTCCTTGTTCTCTATGATTACGAGTCTTGTGTCACCGTTCTTGTATCTGACAGTATAATAGGCATGGATTCGTATCAGATTTCTTGTTCTTAATTCAAGTGTGTCCGAATCAATCTCGATACTAGATACACTGATTGCCAGTTTACTTGGCTTCTCTTTCTTTTCACCTGATAACTTGACTTCTTTGTTTATTTGGATGGAAAATGGCGTCTTGTCTATTTTAACGACCTCGAATTTGTATCCGATGTCCTCGGATTCCTTCCTGAACGCTTTTACCAGCGAAAGAATCCTTAAAAAATCCGTGCATTCCCTGTTGTCTTTGCGTTCATCACAGCCCTTGCAGTCCGTGATGTGCAGAGTTACCTTGTCGATTACGTTCTCTGATGCCATTCCCATCCCTGCCCGTTCAGAAAAAAAGAGTTCGAGGTCTGCCAGCCTCGATTATTCCTCATCTTCGTCGTTCTCTTCGGTGTCCACTGCCTCTTCTTTCTTCTTTTTCACGGGAACACATTTTTTCTTGTCCTCGTTCCAGCGCGTTCCTGTTGGGCATCGTTCTCTCCTCGCCTTGCTCTTCTGCTTTTTTTCTACCATTTCCTTTTCTCTCCAGAAACCCCGAAAACATTATTGCGGGATATTCCAGATGGGATAATGCATCCGTTGTATATATACCCTTGTATAATCAACAATATACAAGCGATACAAGGAATCGAAAGCGGGACTCAGACTTGAACTGAGAGTCTTCGGCTTATGAGACCGATGGATTTACCGTTTTCCTATCCCGCTACAGCAGGGATATTGCATACAAACATAAAAGTTTTATGGTTCGAACTGTATTGTCTGTTTTACGATTTCACCGCGCTTGCGTATGATATCATCTACTACAAGACTACCTGCATGTGATGTATCGCCTCTTAGTGTCATCTCAATCATATTCTCGAATACAGGGTTGTAATCTGCTATCTTCCAGCAACGAACTGTTTTTGTGTTGCCGATGCAAAAATATTTTTCACCTTGACCATATGAATGCGCTATGTCTTCGGGTGTAGGCAACAGCATACCTCTTGGATGTGTGTGGAAGGAAGCTATCGTTTTCTCATCTTTGCCCTTGCAGTATTCTAGCGATTCGAGGCTACAGGCATCACCAGAGCATTTACTTTTCACCCTGTATTTGCCTTTCTTCTTACAGATTAAGAACCCATGCTCGATGCCCTTTTGCTTTGTATTCCTGATGGCTTCACGGAGTTCTGGACTGTATCCAACAATCAACTTGTTGAACTCTTCGTCTTGCATAGAACCAACGTGTTGCTTCGGTTTACATCACAAAGAATATTGCGATGATTATCACCGCACCTATGACTATCAGCACGACTGCTGGTTTTACAGTCCACGCTAACCATATCAGGAATAGTGCAGTTACACCAACT
>Ga0315284_10015199_pt1 | contig 10950 bp, 7 predicted proteins | sample YL17G09_16_MG_FD_203696 | JGI IMG/M metagenome (GOLD analysis project Ga0315284, IMG submission 203696) | Sediment microbial communities from Yellowstone Lake, YNP, Wyoming, USA - YL17G09_16 | ecosystem: Environmental > Aquatic > Freshwater > Lake > Sediment | place: USA: Wyoming | collected...
TATCAAATATGCGTTCAAGTTTACTGGCTATCAGGACTGTATTGATAAGCTGTCCAAGCCAACCGATGGGCATTGCGTAAAACATAATATCTTCAAGCACTATGCCGTTTTGTGTTTCAGTCAAACTCACTTCATGGCTCCAAAATTTGAATGGCCCGATACGCTGTTCATACACAAACCGTTTGGGTTCATCACAGTGACTAATTTCTGATAACCAGGTCATAGGAATTCCAAATACGGCTTTCATTTGATAATGGAGTATTAAACCGGCATAAATTTTTTCCGGCACTTTAGAAATGATTGATACATGAAAAAATTCCGGCGTAATATCGTTCAAGTTATAGGGGGATGAAAAGAATTCCCAAGCCTCCTGGACAGTTAAATTAAGGTATTGTCGGCGATAGAGTTGATAAATTTTCATGCAAATTAATGGTCTGTAGTCAGTATTATTTCGGACACCCTTCCATCTTGTAAATGGCATAGCCTTGTTGGTCAATCTGGGCTCTTAAGGCCTCAGGAGCTTCAAGGCTATGGTAGAAATAGCAGTTCTCTGGAGTGACCACAGCGTCATCAAGGCCAATGCTTGCTAACCAGTGTTTGGCATAGAGCATAGCTTGCTGCTGATTTTCTTCATCTAGCACCACATTAAAATGCAGTTTTTGGTTTTGGGCTGTTTTTGCATAGGTGTCGAAGACATGGGAAATAGTCGTTTATTTGTTTGCCAAGGGGCAGCTATTCTTGCCCAGGAGTTGATAAAATGCGCACCATCCTGCCCAAGCTTCATAAAAGGTAAAAACTGAGAAGCCAAGTGCTATCCAGCTTCCTTGCCAATAGGCATAAGCCAAAAGGAGAATAGCCAATATGAGGCGCATATCTGTGTTCCAGGCTATACGAAAGCTGTCCGTGATGTACCGCAGGACATTATAGCCATCCCGCTTTTTTAAAGCGGCGATACAAAATCCCGCAGACCAACACAATTAAGGTTAGCGCCGCTGGATAACCATATTTCAAATGCAATTCCGGCATTACTTCAAAGTTCATACCCCATACTCCGGCGAAAGCTGTTGCAACCGCGAATAATCCGGCCCACGCAGCGAGCCTTTTCGTGACCTCGCTTTCCTCTATTGTCACCATCGACAGGTTTACCTGAATCGCTGTACCTATAGTGTCGCGTATGGTGTCTATTGAGCTATTGATATGGTTGAGATGATCATAAACATCGCGAAAATATTCCTGAGTGTTGGTACAGATTTTCGGTACGCGTCCTCGATGCAATTTACCGGTATCTTCCATTAACGGTGCCACTGCATGTTTAAGCGTCATTACCTTGCGCTTGAGTACATAAAGCCGTTCAATATTGGAACGTGCAGAACCTTTGACGAAAATATGCTCCTCAATATTTTCTAGCTCAGTTTCAAGTGCATCCAGTACCGGGAAATAGCGATCAACGACAGCATCCATCAGCGCATAGAGCACGAACCCTGCGCCTTGGCTTAATAAATGGGGTTCTCGCTCACAACGTGCGCGCACACCGAGAAAGCCTTCGCGACTGCGATTGCGCACTGAAAGCACATAATTAATGCCGACGAAAACATCCACCTCGCCGACTAACAACTGATCTCCATCCATTTCCACCAGTTGCATCACGGCAAAGACCGAATCACCATACTCATCAACCTTTGGACGCTGATGACTGTGCCAAGCATCCTCAACGGCAAGCGCATGTAAATCAAATTCCTCGCGCATTGTTTCCAGTTCAGCCAGTTCGGCATCCTGCAAGGCAACCCAGACAAAGCAGCCAGGTACCGTTAAATAATCACTGATTTCCTCAATTGAAATATCTTTGAGTTTTTTTCCTTCCTGATAGGCTACGCAGTTAATCAGCATGAAGGGTCCTCTTCAGAAAAGGGGGGCATTATGGATGCAAACGACACCAAGCCATTTCTTTGCTTGAACCGTATTTGGTCTTCATATTCTTTTTTTGCTTCCAGCCAGTTCTCCTGATCGAGAATAGGCGTAAAGTCTCTTGCTAATGCCTTGTAATAAGCGGACTCGGCGATCCACTGGTGATTTTCTTGTGTCATAGATGGCGACAAATTAGGTTCAGCATGCCTTTAGCCGTAGTCGGCTCACTTTTATTGTTGCGGACTTTTCTGCAATTTCAGCGTTTGTTTTATCTGCTTCATTTCTTCAGGAGGTATCTGGCTAATATGCTTTTTAACCAAGTCCGGCATATCAATCATTTTAGTATTTGCGAGTTGTGAGACTTCCTGAGGGCTCAAATTGTCAAGCTGCTGTTGAACAATGTTAGATAACTGCGTACGCTGTTCAGGTTTCATTGATGGCTGAAACTTCTGAATGAGTTGGTTAATTTGCTGCGGCGTAATCATCGCTTTAATAGCTTGTATTTGCTGCTCTTCGCCTATGGCATGAACTAAGGGAGCAAATAACACCATTAATAAGAGAAATAGTTTGTAGATCATGAAGTATCTCCGAGTTGATAATAATTTCGTTTAATTTAACAATGCGTCGCTATTGACCTTCGATTTACCATCCTGGGTAATTGCTATAACCATAGTTAAATCGGTTGTAATCTCTGGTTCTATCATACCTTGCTTCTTGCTGCCGCACTTGGTCCTTTAGCGCTTCGTCATATTGCATAATTTGTTGAGCTTCCCTAAAATCGCCTTCTCTGAGCTCATGCATGACATCTGCCTGCTCCTGGGCGTTAATGTTAGTTATTTCTCTATAAGCCATTTCATCAGCATAATCGTAGCCATGGGCCATTACTGTGCTGCTTGCACAAATCATTATAAAGCTGATCATTACTGGTTTTTTCATGGGTAAAAATCCTCACTCAAAAAGTTAAATTCATTGGAAAGCTATTAAGTTGGAGCTACTTTCACATGAATTTCCTGAACGGTGACTTAATATTTTTTGACTGTTTTTACCCTTTCCTGATCTTAGGATTTAAGCAGACATTAACGCGCTATAAGCTCTAGTATTAGGCTTATGACCTAAGTCAAAATCAAGCTCTCGCATACTTTGTGTCAGCGGTATCGAAAAGAATGTTAAAAAACTTACAGCTTCATTAGAAAAGGCATCAAAAACTTCCACTAAGTTATTATTATCGTTATAATTTAATAAATTAACTCCAATTGACAATTGTCAATTGGATGAGAAGTTACAAACTACACTTTATGTCGATCTTCACTTCATTTCCTGCGCGCATTATGAAATCAACAACCAAAATCATTACAGGCTTGGCCTTGGCGGGGTTGCTCGGCGGGTGCTCCGAACATAAGCCGGTTGCCACCACAGCCAGCACCCTCGCCATCAAACACCCAGTCCAGGCCGAACGGAAAATATATGATATCCCACCTCCCAAGCTGCCCGGCCAATGGACAGTGGAGGATATTCTGCAAGCTTATGGCGCAAACGTGACGGGCAAACTCAACTATTATTTCACTAAAGCCAAGGTGTCCTACCCTCCACGGGAAGTTACCTTTATCGCCTTAAAACAAGAAAAGAAGCTGGAACTCTGGGCCAGGGACAACGGCGAATTCCACTTCATCCGCGACTATCACATCCTGGCTTCCAGTGGCGTGGCCGGTCCCAAATTGCGTCAAGGTGACAAACAGGTGCCGGAAGGTATTTATCGCATCGAGGGTCTCAATCCCAACAGCCATTACCACTTGTCGATGAAAATAAATTACCCTAATGAATTTGACTTCTCCCATGCTGCGCAGGAGGGGCGAGCCGATCAGGGTTCGGATATTTTCATCCATGGCAAGGCCGCCTCTATCGGCTGCTTGGCCATGGGCGACCAAGCGATAGAGGAACTTTTCGTCCTCACCGCGCAAGTGGGTGCCGAAAATGTGAAGGTCGTGATCGCCCCGCACGACCCCAGGGCATACCCTTTGGCAGCCGACTCCGAAGAGCTTCCGGAATGGACTCCGGAGCTTTATTCGCTCATCACCCGGGAAATTGAGGCCCTGTCACCTGTGGTGAAGTCGGCAAAAACCGGGTTATAACTATCAAGGCTGGATTTTATTAGCCAGCCTCACAAGGATAGATCCACTGTTCAGCGGTGTGTTGTTGCATAAATCAGCAGTGTTTATTTAGGCGAATGATGATAGTCGCTACGCAACTTTTGTACCGATGGACTTCAACCCCCTCTAATGGTAGCCACCGCCGCCATGTCTATAGCCACCACCGTGATGACCACCATGATAGTTTTCATGACCTCCATCGTAATATGATCCACCGCCATAGCCTCCGTTATAAAAAGGATGCGGGTAATATACGCAAGCGCTTACTAACAGCATCAAACCGGAGAGCAAAATTCTTTTAAGGGGGGTAGTCGGTTAGCTCCTCCTCGGATGATTCCTACTCCAGTCGTAGCCGAAAGTCACTTTAGCTTCGGTTATCGGATTAGTTACAATGCATTGCTCCATAAGGCGGCGAAATACGAGACCACGGCTGCGTGAACTCCGCCTGTTGAAGCGGAATGTGAACTCCTCCAAGTAGGATTGGAGGTGAGCAGGGACGACAGAGCCTTGATGTGTGCCCAAAATCCAGCGCTTGAGGAGACTTGCGATGCGGTGCACACCGGGCATGGAAACATGGGCGGCATCACCCGACGACGAAAGCACCACTCTCTCGTGCAAGTAACCGTGCTTGGATAAGCCATTGTACCCGGTCCAACCGTCCGTACGCACAGTCGCTCCCTGGGCCACCACGTCACAGATAAATGGTTGGAGATTCGCGCCGGAGGCATCTGGAACATGACGCATTCGAACTCGTCCAAATCCCTTAGGTTCTTTGACCTCGATAGCTATCACTACGATTGGCTTGCTGGTTCCACGCCCACGCTTTCCTCCTCGCTCGACTCCACCCACCAGGGTCTCGTCAACCTCAACCGCTCCCGACAATCGCTCACGCTCGCTACGTACCATTGCTACGCGAAATCGTTGGGGCATTGCCCACGCCGTCCGGTAGCTGGTACCCAACGTTCGCTCCAAGGTTTTAGCCGAAAGGCCGTTCTTGGCGGCCGTCAGATGCCAAGCCGCTTCAAACCAAGTCGTAAGAGGTGTCCGCGTCTTCTCCATGATTGTTCCGGTCGTTACGGATGTCTGGTGGCGACACGCAGAGCAGACCAGACGGCCCCGCGTTTGGCGCCAAGGCACTCCAATTGTCTGACAAACGGGACAACAGAACCCCTTTTGCCATCGCAACTGCTCCAAGTAGACTGCACACGCCTCGTCGCTAGGAAACCTCTGCACGAACTCACGGTACGTGTGCGGAAAATCACCTCTTGTCGTCAAGCTGTCTCGCATGCACGCTCCAGTCGGTGTTCATCATGCAAGACAACATACCATAGGAGGAGCTAACCGACTACCCCCTTTCTTTTAATTACTATGGCCATTTCCGTATTCCTTATAAAAGTGATAATGGGTAAATAATAACTGGCGGCTACTGAATAGCAGATGAATTAGCTCTGTTGTTTTTTAGGAGGGCTTATTTACTTAACGGGTACCGTTGCCACATTTTCAGACAATCACGTCATTCACGACAACAGCGGCTGTTGCGGGTCGGTAGTGAACATTTAATCTCGGTGAATTTTCCAGAAGTAACCGTCCGCTATAGGGATGCGACCGTTTTTCAACGGCCTCTGATATACTTTACTTAAACCTAAGTTTCGGTTTATTCCGATATTTCAAGAGCGTCATCGAGCTCGATGCCAGCAAAATTAAAATTAAGACGTACGACGATTCTAAATTTTAAGTGCGGCGATAAAAAACCGTATAGCCTATCCATTCAGACAAGTCATTGCTGCATCTGGCTTATGCCCACCTAAATCCAGTAATCCGGCTCTTAACCTTTATTACACCCATGCGGAATAAGCCAAGAAGTCGATGGTTTGTCGTGTTTGGCATAATCAGCAACTGGGATCTTTTCTCCTGTCACGCGCTCAATCTCATCCACTGACACCAAATATTGATCCAGGTTTTTTCTAGTGGCTTCTTGCGTATTCGGGACAATCCAGGCGATAGCCCGTTCATCTTGACCGGTACCCCTTACAACCACCTTCCAATAAGCATCCGGTGTCTTGATGCCATGTGACTCAACAAAAAAGTCATCTGCCGGATTATTACCCCAAATAACACCGCCAATGATCAGCAATTCATCAATGTCCCGATAGCACTCAATAATCTCTTCCGTTTGCAGCCAGGCCCCACGATTCATGTTCGCGGCCTGGGGCAGTATGTTGGTCATGGTGTTGGTGGCTTTTATGGCCTCGTCTGACGCGTCCAAATGATTCGCTGGCACTGTCCACGGTCGTAACCTTGGCCGTAGGCGTTGGACGTTGTTTGCTGGCACTCAGCTGGCACATTAGAATCAAGAAAGAATTTGTTATAACGTTTGAAATTGCCATTATCATGCTGCGCCACATACTGGAATTTGATTGCTCCACGTTTTGAACAATCTAGCCATACGGTGAAGCCTGGATAATCAAGTTTTAGGATATTTCCGGATTGTGTAATCTGAGTACTGTTTTGAGCGAAAGGCGCTGACTTTATAGGTACCGAGCTTAAATCAGGCTTTGATTGCTTCTGATCACCGTTAATATAACTGGAGCAGTCCTTAATAGATTTGCTGACGCTGGGCGTTGTTGAATAAATCAGTTTTTCAGTATTTAAGTTGGTTATATGGCATCACTTTGGATTAACTACTCCAGACGATTTCACACCATGCCGTATAAGCACAATGAGTCCCGCCGCCATAAAATCAAAAAATCTGGTTATAAAGTGACGAATTGGCATGACTACAATAATGGTTTACGTCAACGTGGTGATTTTACTATCTGGTTTACTGAAGAGGCGATAGTCGACTGGCACCCAGCCAAGGCCGGAGCCCGAGGTCGACCGAAGAAGTATTCTGATATCGCGATAGAAACGGCCGTGTTTATTCGCCAAGTTTTTCATCTGCCGTTACGCCAAACCGAAGGCCTAATGAATTCGCTTGCCCGTGTCATGAAAGCTGAAATCACCATTCCTGACTTCAGCAGCATTTCCAAACGCAGTATCACCTTACCCAAGCTTACCCTGATCAAAGCGATGGAACCCGGTAGTCTCGTGATTGTTGATTCCACCGGACTCAAAGTCTATGGTAAAGATGAATGGCATCAGGAAAAACACGATGTTCCTGCTCGGCGCCCCTGGCGCAAGCTGCATCTTGCGATTGATGAAAAGCATCAAGTGCTGGCGTGCGAACTGACTACGCCAGAAATTGGCGATCCTACTGCAGTTCCGGATCTGCTCGCCCAAATCACCACGCCTTTTGATATCTTCATGGGTGACGGCGCCTACGATGGCGAACCCGTTTCTCAAGCTGTTTTAGACAAGCAACCTGACGCGCAAGTGGTCATTCCGCCGCACAAGACTGCTGTTGTTTCAAGCGCTGGCAACACACAGCGAGACCAGCATATTCAAACCATTACGCAGCAAGGGCGAATCGCATGGCAGCAAAAGACGGGCTATAACCTGCGCAACCATGTTGAGCTTGCCATGCAGCGCTATAAGCGCATTTTTGGCAACACCATGAAAGCGCGTGCGCTACCACAGCAAAAAACGGAAGCATGGATCAGTGCAGCTGCGCTCAACCGAATGACAAATCTGGGTATGCCTGTGTCCGTAAAAATTTAACTAACGTTGGAAATGGGGAGCTTGGCCAAATTTTGATTTATTCAACAACGCCATTTGGAACTGGCACCGGCGTTGTTGTTAGCGGCTATTTTTGAAAACAGGAGAAAGGCTAATTCATACCTCAATTTCAAACCTATAGGCGAGAAGAGTGCTGGTAAGCTGTTAACTTTGGATTACGGAGTAACGCATTTCTGATCTGCCATTCATCCTGCAGTTCAACGCGCTCAAGAAAACTGATTTTACCTTGAGCGCTATTGGCAATAGGAATCCCGTCACGGTATAAAATGCGCTGGTTAGGCTGACTCGGCACGCGTTGCCCTGGTGTAACTAGACCAGTTAAATTCAACGGATCGGCCGCGCTGATAGCGATGAGATCACCCTGCCTAGCTTTTTTTCGGATTTCCCTCAGGGCGCTAACCGCTTCGGGCAAGGCATATTGTTCTCCGGCGAAGCCCTGCACGAAGCGTCCGCCACGTAGCTCGCCCCGTGCCTCCATGCGCCGGAAGACATATAACAATTCCCGCCACGGGGGCAGAATGTCTTCCTGATCCAGCAGCTTGCGAAAGACAATGCCATAACGGCGCAGCAGGACTCGCGCAATGTATTCGCAGTGTTGATAGCGGTCGGTTTCGACCGGTTGGTTTGGCCGGTTTAGCGACCAGCGGCCCGAGGCGGCGAACGGATCATGATGCGGATATTTTTTGCTGCGGCGTTGCTGGACTTTTTGCGGCGTAATCAACGTGCGCAAGCCCTGAAAACTGTCAGCCGTGACCAGTCCCCAGGCGGCCAGTTCCGCCAGCGCTTCTTCCAGTTGCGATTTGAGCAGGCCGGTTTCTGCCAGCAGGTCTTCGAAGAAGCTGGCGCCCCATTGCTTCAGCGCATCGTAGACTTTTTGCCCTTTGCCCGACAAATCCAGCGCTTCATTGGCCGGCAGCGGCGCATAGGCGCGCCAGTGCCGAAGATTAGGCCGACTGATAAAGCTGATTGAGGTGGATTTCCCGGCAGGGTTTTTGCGTTTGTTCAACGCAATGCCGGCAGGGGGTTGCAAACGCAGCCAGGTGATTTTGCCGGAACTGCACAATTTATCCAGGTCGGAGGACAGATAGAAACGGATTCTTGCCGGCAGAATATCGGCCTCCCAGCTTATGGCCGGAAGACAGAGGCCTTCCAGTTGCAATAAGCGCTGTTGCAAGGTGGCTTCTCCTTCGCCCGGATCATCCAGACCGTGCCAGCGGAACAGGAAGCGCATGAAGTCCGCCGGCGCAACCGACTCTATTTCAGTGCGCAACTGTTTGAGCGTATAGCGATGAATACGCGCCAATAAACCGCGTTCGCACCATTCGGTCGCAGTGCTTTCCAGCGTAAACCTTCCCTGAATCGTGAAGCCTTCTTGTTGCAAGGCGATCAAGGCACGGTCAATAGTCACGATGTCAAGTGCCAGCGGGTTTGCCAGTTGCGCTGCGGTGACAGGACCCAAACCTTCCAGGCGGCTGCGGATGATTTCCCTTGCGGCGCTCTCCGGATCGCTGGCTTCACCAGCGGCAACCGGGTCGATGACAGGATGAATCGAGGCCATCGGAAACAGCAGCTGCAAAACCTCCAAGCGTTCGGCCGCAATCCACAGGCGCATGTCATTGGCAAGGGTCATGACGGTTGCGCGTTTACTCTTTTGCAGGCTTTCCATAAGCGTGGGCCAGCCGTGGGCAAGATTGTCGTGCAGATCCGAAAGCGGGCCGCGTTCTCCCTCGGCTTCGGTCAGAAACCCCAGAACCACCAGGGCATCGTGAAGTTCATCCGGGGTATGGGCTTCCGGCCAGGCTTCGTTGCGCACTTTTTCGATGGCCTCGGGGTTCAGGTGCCCGATGTCGGCGGCGCTTTGCGGGTCCATGAAGCGCCGTTGCTGCACCGCCAGGGTTCTGCGTTCCTCGGCCGGGGCATCGTCTAAAAAGGCATAGGGCCGGGCGTTCAGTATTTCCAGGGCCAGCGGGGAAGGGCAGGCCAAATCCCTGGCAATGACGGTGATTATTCCCTGTTCGATGCCTGTCAACAGCCGTTCCAGGCCGTCGATGTCCATTAGATCATGCAAACAGTCGGATAAGGTCTGCTTGACCAGAGGGTGATCGGGAATCTCCCGGTTTCCGGCGATGTTTTCCTGGCAGGCGAGCTGATCCGGAAAGATCAAGGCGATAAGGTCTTCGGCATCGTTGCGTTGAAAATAGGCGGGGACTTTCTTGCCGGCGCGGTTGCGCGGCACGGCCAGCGCGGTATTGGCAACCCAGCGCCAGCGTGACGGAAACATCGGGGCGGCTAAAAGCGCCTGAATCAGAAGGTCTTTGACTGTAGCCGCTTTGAGATACTGCGCGGGTTCCTCCAGCGGAAAACTATGGGTTGGACCTAGCGACAACACAATGCTGTCTTCGCTGGCAGCGGCCTGTAGTTCGAAGTTGAAGCGGCGGCAGAAGCGTTTTCGCAATGCGAGCCCCCAGGCCCGGTTAATCCGGGAACCGTAAGCCGAGTGGATGACGAAATGCATATCGCCGGTTTCGTCGAAAAAGCGTTCAAACACGATTTTCTGCTGCGTAGGCAATACCGTCAAAGCCGCCTTGGCCGCAGCCAGATAGTGCGCCAGTTGTTCTGCGGCGGCATGGGGAAGCTGTATCTCCCCTTTGAGATAATTTAAAGCCGCATCTTCTCCCTGTTCTAGCTTGGCATCTACGGTTGCGCATAAATCCGATACGGCAAGCGACAGCTCATCGCTACGGCCGGGCGCTTCACCGATCCAAAACGGGATATTGGGCGGCTGCCCGTGCGCATCTTCAACATACACGCGGCCCTGTTCGATCTTGAGCATTCGGTACGAGCTGTTGCCCAGTTGAAATATATCCCCCGGCAGGCTTTCAAAAGCGAAGTCTTCATTCAAGGTACCAATAAAAATACCTTCCGGCTGCAAGATGACATCGTAATCGAAATGATCGGGAATGGCCCCGCCGTTAAGAAGCGCAGTCAGTCGCGCACCCTTGCGTGGCCGCAGCATGCCATGAACAGCATCAAAGTGGAGATAAGCCCCGCGTCGACCGCGCCGGGTGTGAAAGCCGTCACTGAGCATTTTGACGACAGCTATAAACTGCTCGTGGCTCAGTTCTCGGTAGGGCCAGGCAGCGGAAAAGGCCTGATAAAGGTCGTTTTCGTGCCACTCGCGGCAGGCAATCTCGGCTACGATTTGCTGCGCCAAGACATCGAG
>Ga0315284_10015200_pt1 | contig 10949 bp, 8 predicted proteins | sample YL17G09_16_MG_FD_203696 | JGI IMG/M metagenome (GOLD analysis project Ga0315284, IMG submission 203696) | Sediment microbial communities from Yellowstone Lake, YNP, Wyoming, USA - YL17G09_16 | ecosystem: Environmental > Aquatic > Freshwater > Lake > Sediment | place: USA: Wyoming | collected...
TACCAGCCGGTATATCTGCTTTTGACAGTGCTACAATAGCCAAGGATTTTATAGAAAAATGGGTTCGAAACCAACTGCTATTGAACAAGGCAGAGCTTAATCTTACTGATGCTGAGAAAGATGTTGAGCTTCAAATGGAGAGTTATCGCAGCTCTTTACTGATATATGCCTATCAGCAGAGTTACTTGCGGCAAAATCTCGATACTGTGGTGACCGATAAAGAAATCGAGGAGTATTATGACCAGAACCGATCGAATTTTATATTGAGTGAATCCATGTTTAAAGGACTTTTTATTAAAGTGCCTGTCACAGCGCCTGAAATGTATAAACTTCGACAATGGTACCGTTCTGATGATGCCGAAAGTATCAAAAACCTCGAGGGCTACTGTTTTCAGTATGCCTCTATATACGATGATTTTGAAGAAAGCTGGGTAAAGCTTAGCGAGGTATTACGAATGATGCCTGCCAATGGCGGATCATATGAAACAATTTTGCAATGGCGTAAATATTTGGAAACCCGTGATAAGGATTATTATTTTTTTCTTAATATAAAGGAAATTGCCACTGAAGGTACTGTTTCACCTTTTGAACTCGTCAAAGATAATATTCAATACATCATCCTTAATAAGCGTAAAATTATGCTTATTAATGAACTTGAGTTAAATATCTATTCCGATGCACAAAATCATGAACATTTCACTATATACCAAAAATAAAATGATACGATCTTTTTCCTTATTTCTTATTACACTGGTTCCTTGTTTCCAAAATACATTCGGGCAATCGCGAGTTGTCGATGAAGTTGAGGCAGTTGTGGGGGATAAAAGAATTCTTTATTCCGATATCGAACAAAACTACCTCCAGCTCGTGGCGCAGGGTGATAAGGTGGATGATAACACAAAGTGCATTATTTTTGAGCAGTTGCTGGTGCAGAAGCTGTTGTTGAATCAATCGGAGGTTGACAGTATAGAAGTTACCGATTCACAGGTTGAGAATGAACTGGATTCCCGTATGCAGTATTTTGTCAATGCTATCGGTTCGGAAGAAAAATTAGAGGATTATTTTAAAAAATCCACTATTGAGATCAAACTGGATCTCAGGTCAGAAATAAAAGAACAGCTTTTAACCCGGCAAATGAGGTCGAAAATTACCGAAGGACTGTCAGTTACTCCTTCCGATGTAAGAGCTTATTACAAAAGCCTTCCCGAGGACAGTCTGCCCTATATTAATGCTGAAGTTGAATACAATCAGATCCTGATATATCCCAAGTCGAGCGAACAAGCCATTATTGATGTCCGGGAACAATTGCTGAATATCCGCGAAAGGATCATGAAAGGAGAAAGCTTTGCTACTTTGGCTGTAATATATTCCGAGGATCCTGCATCGGCTGTTAAGGGTGGCGATATTGGCTGGGCTGCCAAGTCAGAACTCCCCGATCCGGAATATGCCAAAGCCGCTTTTGCTTTGAAAAAGGGAGGGGTTTCCAAGATCGTGGTATCATCCTTCGGCTTTCATTTAATACAGTGCCTTGACCGCACTGAGGAAAGGATTCATACCCGGAATATTTTACTCAGACCAAAAATTGCTCCTGAAGAAAAAACACAGGCAATTAGTCGGCTTGACAGCTTAGTGCGATTGGTTCGGCTTGATTCATTGAAATTCGAACTGGCAGCTTTTCTGTATAGTCAGGACGAAGACACACGGGTGAATGGCGGACAGGCAGTGAACTCAAATCGTGGAGGAATTCGTTGGCAAATGGACGAGTTTGAGCCTGCAGAGTACAGTATTATCAATAATCTGAAAGTCGGGGAGATCTCCAACCCCTATCAATCCGTTGATACCAAGGGAAAACTTGTCTACAAGGTGATATGGCTTAAAAACAGGACAAATCCGCATGTTGGTAATCTGAAGGATGATTATAATCTTTTTAAAGCCAGGACTTCTCAGATCAAACAAAATGAAATCGTTAATCAGTGGGTGGAGGATAAAATAAAAACGACCTACATCCGTATTTCGGACAAATACAAACAATGTCCATTTGCTCTGAAAGGGTGGTTAAAATAGCAGGACGGTATTCGCCGGGCTCAGGAACAATAAATACTCCATACACTTGAAAAACATCAGATTTTTCATATTCCTGATTTTTAGGATGTTGATAAGTTCAGCCGTTTTTGCTCAGGTACCAAAACAAGTTGAGCAGACAGCAGATTACATGGAGTTTGACCAGAACATTGCAGGGGGCGCCTACAGGCTTATCAGCAACGTTAGGTTTACGCATGAAGGGGCACAGATGTATTGTGACAGCGCTTATTATTATCCTGGCAGCAATTCACTCGACGCCTTTAGCCGGGTACATATTAACCAGGCCGATACGATGAATCTTTACGGTGAATTCCTGCATTATGATGGCAACACCAGAATTGCACAAGTCCGAAGAAATGTCAGACTTGTGGGCAGGAATACCAAACTCACTACCAGGGCACTGGATTTTGATCTGGGGAGAAATATAGGTTATTACACCAGTCATGCCGATATCGAAAGCGGAGATAATCAGCTTAGCAGTCAGCAGGGATATTATTATTCAAATCAGTCTATGTATTATTTCAGGGATTCGGTTATTCTGCGGAATCCCGATTATACCATGTATTCTGACACGCTTAAATACAACACAACTACAAACATTGCGTATTTCTTTGGCCCTACCGAAATTATCGGCGACAGCAGTTACATCCATTGCGAAGATGGTTGGTACAATACCGAAACTAATAAGTCAATGCTGAAGGAGAAAGCCCTGGTTAAAAATAAGAAACAGATCATCAAGGGGGACAGTTTATATTATGAAAGAGAAACCGGGTATGGTGAGGGTTTCTCCAATATTGAACTTTTTGATGAAGAACAAAATATTATTCTGAGAGGCAATCATGCCTTCATTAACCAGAAGGAGGACCGTGCTTTAATGACAGATAGTGCATTGTTTATTTATATAACCCAGGATGATTCGGTGTATGTTCATGCTGATACTTTGCGGGCTATGCCTGATTCAGCTGGAAACAGGCAACTCAGGGCTTACTACGGAGTAAAAGTTTATAAAACGGATCTCCAGGGAATTTGTGATTCACTGTTTTATTCAGCTTCGGACTCGATCCTCAGACTATTTCAACAACCCGTATTGTGGTCGGGTTTGAACCAACTTTCAGCGGAATATATCGAAATCTGGACAAAGAATAGACAGATCGACCAGTTACACCTGCAGCGGCTTGCCTTTATCATCAACCAGGAAGATTCTGCCAAATTCAACCAGATCAAGGGCAAATCCATGATAGGTTATTTCAGGAATAACGAGCTATACAAAATAGTAACCAAAGGAAATGGTCAGACGGTATACTATGCCAAGGACAAAAATGAGCTGATAGGCGTAAACATTGCCGAAAGCTCTGATCTAACGATTTGGCTCAAGAAGAATAAACCGGATAAAATTGCTTTTAATGTAAAACCAACCGGAACGTTATATCCGCTCAATATTGCACCTAAAGAGGAACTCATTCTCAAAGACTTCAAATGGCTCGATAATTTAAGGCCAAAAAACAGAAATGATATTTTTAGAAAAAATTAAAGGATTAAATATTAGTATTCATCTTCATTAAAAAAGAAATCATCTTTGCTGGGATAATCAGGCCACAAATCCTCAATACTTTCATAAATTTCTCCTTCATCCTCAATTTCCTGTAAATTCTCAATAACTTCAAGTGGTGCACCCGAGCGAATGGCAAAGTCTATCAACTCTTCTTTAGTGGCAGGCCAGGGCGCATCCTCAAGTTTAGACGCTAATTCAAGTGTCCAGTACATATGGGTGTTACTTTAATGTGACCTTATCTGAAAAATTGTGCAAATATAAAAAAATATATATGAATTACAACTTAGGCATCCAGGGTATATCTTCCTTCTGTAAATCGCGTAAAACCTTGCGAGCCAATACAAAAAGATAATCTGATAACCGATTGATGTATTTTATTACGGTTTCGGGAACAAAAAGTTCTGACGATAACCGGATAATTTGTCTTTCAGCCCTGCGGCAAACCGTGCGGGCAATATGACACTGAGATGAGACCACATGTCCTCCGGACAATACAAATGATTTCAGTGCCGGAAGCGAAGTTTCCAAATTATCAATGGCAGTTTCAAGACTTACGATATCAGATTCCCTGAGCTCCGGGATGGTCACACCGCAGTCATCGCAATCAGAAGCTAAGATAGCGGCACAGGTCATTAGCCTGTCCTGCACTTCAAGCAGGTAAGCTTTGATAGGCTCATTATCTGTCATATCTCGCAACATTCCAACATGGGCTATAAGTTCATCCACAGTTCCATATGCTTCGATTCGTATATGGGTCTTAAGTACCGGTTTGCCGCCTACAAGGGTTGTTCTTCCTTTGTCCCCGGTTCGGGTATAGATTTTCATTCAGAAAGAGTGATTAAGGTTAAGGCTAAAGTTTATAAGATAGCCCGAAAAGAAAGTTAAAGCGTTGCGATGGATATTGGTTCCAAATCAAATAACTTCTGTCGGCTAAATTATAGAAATCTGCAAACAGGGTGAGCAATCTTGAATAATGATAATTCAATTGAAGGTTTATATCAGCAACCGGTTTCAGCTTGTCCATATTATCCGGTGCCAGAAAGTTCTGAACCCAACGGTTCCCGGTAACAGTAAAATCCAATCCTGCAGAAAACTTACTGTTAAAATTATAGGTTGCATCAAGTCCCGCTTCAAAATCAGGTTTATGCCAGGGTTTCGCCTGATCAAACGTCTTATAATCAAAATATTTCCCGTCAACCATAATTTCTAAGTTCCCTGTAGGCTGAACGGTAAATTGTCCATGATAGGTAATCAAATCTATATTGTCATAAACTGCAGTAAACTGGTTTTCCAGGTACGACAGGGTATCGTTAACGAAGAAGTGATAGTTTTTAAATACGGTGTAGCTTACATCAGCACGGAAACGAACCACTGAACTGATACTCCCCTTCAGACCGGCATATGCGATGAGGTTACTGCTGTTGTTTTTCAGGTAAGTCCCGGGGTTAATAAATTGGTTTTCAGAGGAGATATTCCTGTAACTGTTTTTCTGGAGTTCGCCGGAAAGTCCTATAAAGGGGACCAGTACATTTTCAATAATGATAATATCCAGATTTACCCTGGGGTAAACATAGAAACGTGTAATTTCTGCAATGTCTGCAGCAGCTTCAAAACCAAGGCTGAATTTCCAATCGGTGCTTTGTTTGCTGATCCAGGGATTGAACCGGAAGATTGTATTGCTGATTGAATCCACCGCGCCATTCAGATGGGAATAGTCGAGTGATAAGTCAAGTCCGCCAAGCAAACCATTGAAATCCTTATTCAGTCCCGCTTTAATAATCATACTGGTTTCCTTATATTTCAGCTTGTCGATAAAATAATCCAGACTGGCAGATACTTTGTAGTTCAATTGGGTCAGATTGTCATAGGTAGAGCCAATACCCAGGTCTATTCCTGCCTGGTAAGTTCTTTGTCTGATACTGTCGCGATCCAATTTGAATAAGGGATCCGTGAATAATTCAGTGTTATAGCCGTAGTAGTTGAAAGCATGCTGATCAAGGCGCAGGTTTCCTGAAAGGGTAGTTTTAGGATAGAACCGCTTGCCGTAAAGATTGATATTATTCACCACATAACCCGCAGGCACCTTGCGATCGTTATCCAGACTGATTTTCCCATGCGATGACTTGTGATAAAGGTATGCTCCATAAGCATAGTCTTTTGACCGAAGGTTACTGAAATTAAATTCGGCCATAGGAGTGATATAATTACCTATGCCAATCTTAAGCCAGCTATTGTATATCTTGGGGAGAGAAGTGGTGACAGTTTTGGCCGCTTTGATAGGATCGGGTTCAAAACCGTATTCAAGTCGCCTGGGCGTGATGGTGTAATCAAAATGAGGAGGCTTTGTTACAAGCTCTTCTGTTACCGGCAGAAAGTTATACTTGGAAGCGTCTGAAAGCGTGGGTTCGTAGGGGCGTACCACATATACTTCCTTGTTTAGTTCCTGGGCCTTCAGATGCCAACCGGCAATCAGCGTGAAAACAACTATCAACGGGTATTTTCTAATATACTTTATCATATCTTGCTCAATTATATATGATCTTAAATCTTAAATCTTAAATCTTTATTCTTTTATTTGAATTTCCTCTTCCGTTTCAGCCCCCTGCTTCTTAATAACATTCTGCTTGTCTGCCAGTAATTTTCTTTTCTCTTTGGCTTCTGCCAGAATTCCATCATCGTTTTTTTCATAATAATCAATCAGGCTTTGCAGTGTTTGGATAGCCTGGAAATCATCTCCTTTGTCCCTGAAAATATCAGCCCAAAGCAAAAAGCTTTTTGCCATCCAGTACTGGTGTGGTGTAGTTTTATCAGCAAAATCGGAAATGACCTTCTCGGCATTGTCGATTTCTTTTCGCTGGTAGTAAATTTCAGCGATTCTGTATTTTGATTCGGCTCCTTCCGCACTTTTCACTTCTGAAGCAACTTTCTTAAACTCTTCAAGGGCGAGCATCTGACGATCCCGGGCCAGTAGTGCTTTTGCCTTTGCAAAATGTGTTTCACGCACCTGTTCGGGGGAAAGCCGTTCAGTGAGTAATACCCTGTCCGCAAGTTCAATGACCTTGTCGTAATTTTCGAGAAGGGAATAGCATTTGATCAAACCTATTCGGGCTTCCAGCAAATTGCTTTTAACTTCGGCTGCCTCTTCGAGTTTCTCATAATATTCTGAGGCAGCAGCATAGTCCTGGAGCCTGAATTTAATCCTCGATGCTCCCAGCAAAGCAGGTTCAGTATACCTGCTTTTGGGGTGCCCGATGATATAGTCGAAAGATACCAGGGCTTCGGCGTATTCATTTGCCCGATAGTTACAATCACCTTTGTAGAAATTAGCATTCAGCAGAAACTTTCCGTCAGGATGTTTTTCAATGTAGTTTTTAAGACTTTGAGCTGCACGTTTATAATCACCTGTCATGTAAATCTTCTCGGCAGTAAGGTAGCTGAGTGAATCCTGCTCAATAAGGTCAGCAGAGGTCGATACGCCCTTCCCTTTTAAATATGTAAAATAGCTATCCACATCGTTGTTATCAACATATACGTTTTTCAGACCAATCACTGCGTTTTCGGCTTCATCGGTGCCCGGATAATCCTCAATTACTTTCTTGTAAAAGGCAATTGCTTCATTATTGCGGTTCGAATTAAAATACAATATGCCAAGGCTAAGCAGGGATTTTTTGACATAGCTGCTTTTGGGGTAATCATTGATTATCTTCCGGTAATTGGTGATGGCCATCTCAGATTGGCCAAGTTTGACATAGCTTTCTGCCATCTGGAAGTACACATCGGCTTTATACACTGAGTGTGGATAGGAACTCACCAATTGCTTCAGCACAGCTAATTTTTCATTGTCTTTATCCGTGACACCAAGGGCCAATCCTTTTTGAAACATGGCATAATCCGAGGTTCCTTTTCCGGTTTTCGCGGCATTGTCATAATAGACAATAGCCCTGGAATAATCCATTTGTACAAAATAACAGTCTCCCAGCCGGTTGTAGGCATCAGTAATTACATCGGGCTTCTGCTTTCCGGATAATGAAATATATTTATTGAACCAGAGGGCAGCATCGGCATATTGTTTCAGGCTGAAATAAGAATATCCAAGGTTATAGTGGGTTAGCGGATATTCAGCATATCCCGAAGCACCGGGCTGAGCCATAAAAGTATTGTAGTTTTCAATGGCTTGTCTGAAGTCACCTGTTCTATAATATGTCTCACCTATCCAGTAATGGCTAAGAGCGTAAATTTTATTATCGAAATTGCCATATTTATCGGATGAATTTAACATTTCCAATGCGTCAGCATACTGTTGGTCACTGAACAACTCCAGGCCCCGGTAATAGGCAATTTTCTGATAGGCCTTTTTGATTTCACTGCTCATGTTCCTGATTTTATCAATCGACGACATGGCAAGGCTATAGTTCTTGGCATTCAGGTAGGCCATCACCAGATGATTTGTCGCCTCATCAGTTCGTTTTGAATTGGGATACCGGTTGAGGTATTCATTAAGTGCCTGAACGGATTCGTTAAATGGTGAATAATCGAGCTCGTAGGTTAGCAGGGCATAATTAAACAAGGCATCTTCACGGATATCGGCATCAAAATCCATTTTTGATGCGGAGGAGAAGGCCATCCGTGCTTTGTTCCTGTCATTCAGCTTGAGCTGGCAGTCTGCCAGGTGATACAGGGCATTTTGACTTAAGGCCGATTCGCTTCCGGTGATCTGTCCGAATAAATTCGCGGCTTTTTCATAGTTTTTGGTTTTGTAGTAAGCAAAGGCCAGGCTGTATTTATCCTCTTTACTTAAGGCGCTTGCTGTCGCCATATACTTTTCATAGTAGGGGATAGCTTCTTCATACAGGTTAAGCTGCGCATAGGATTCACCAACGATTCTTGCAATTTCTGGTCCGCGCTTTTCAGTTACATTCTCCATTAAGGCCGGCGCATACTTCACTACTTCATCATAGTTCTTTTGCTTGAAATAAATTTGTGTAAGGTAGTAGGGGACTATGGGGCCGAAGTTTACGTCATTTTTTAACCGAAGAAAACCTTCCAGTGCTGTTTCATAATTTCCCTGGGTATAATTAATATGGGAGTAATAATAAAGTGCAGGAGGGGTATATTTTGTGTCGAGGTCTTTGATCTGGTTAAAGGCAGACCTTGACTTAACAAAATCATCTTTCAGAAAATAACAATAACCACTTTTAAAATGGTATTCAGTCTGATCTTCGCGACTTAGCCTGGTGTAATCTACTTTTTCATAATACGCAAGCGCATTATTATAACTTTTACGCTGGTAGAAATACCCGGCTAAACTAAACATGGCTTCGTTCCTGAGGGGATTTTCAGGATTTCTGTCAAGGAACTTTACCATGCGACTTTCAGCATCATTGTTGAACAACTTCAGGGCACACATAGCAGAATAATAATCGCAGTTCGACAGAAGATCTGAATTCTCACCTTCATGGTCCCGTGCATATTCGTCAAACAACTGCTGGGCAGCACTGTATTTGCCATTCCGGTAAAGTTCCATTCCCTTCCGGTACTGGTTGTCCTCCCCTGTGTGATAAAATGTTTGCTGAGCGGAAATTACCGTGCACAGTATGAACATAACAATCATGCTTACAATATGTTTCAAACTCATAGCTGATGTATTACGACCTAAAATTACAGATTAATAACGGATAAACCCCCTGGCTTATTCTGTTTAAATTAACATAGCGTTGTTAATTAACCCGGTTTATTATTGCTGATTAATGCCTATTTTTGAACAATATTACAATATTCAATCCACTGCAAATGCCAGAAGATTTTGTCATTCAATTCGAAAATGCTTCGATTTTCCAGGATGATCATTTGGTTTTATCCGGGATCAATTTCACCCTTGCCAAGAGTGAGTTTGTATATCTGATTGGAAGGGTAGGAAGCGGTAAATCGAGCCTGATCAAGACCATCAATGCTGAATTACCCCTTAAAACAGGATCGGGCCATGTAGTGGGATTTTCATTAGATCAACTGGCACCCAGACAAATTCCTCTATTGCGCCGGAAATTAGGGATCGTATTTCAGGATTTTCAACTGCTTATCGACAGGTCGGTTTATGATAACCTCTACTTTGTGCTGCATGCCACAGGATGGAAGGACAAAGAAGAAGCAGATAAAAGAATCAGGCAGGTACTGGAAAAAGTAAACCTGGAAAACAAGGGCTTTAAAATGCCGCACCAATTGTCAGGTGGCGAACAACAAAGGGTTGTCATTGCAAGGGCCTTGCTGAACGATCCTGAGATAATCCTGGCAGATGAACCTACCGGTAATCTTGATCCCGAAACTTCTGAAGCCATCATGGTATTGTTGAGAGAGATCAGTGAAAGCGGATGTGCCGTACTGATGGCCACGCACAACTATACCCTGCTTAAAAAATTCCCGGCACGCACATTGAAATGTGATGATGGACAGCTTGTGCAGATTGATGACAATGCGGAGATTGATTTTACCATGCTGGAATAGGGACAAGGGACAAGAGACGAGGGACAAGGGAAGAGTAGGGAGAGAACTTTGTGATATTATGCTTCAGGTATGATGAAACTGAATGATCAGATTTTCTCCGCTAATAGAAGTTGAGTAATTGTAAGGACTTAAAGCTTTGAATAGCGACATTGAGGCACCCGGTCTCATGGTATCATGCAGTTCAATAATGAGGAATTTTATCCTTGACAGCCATTTATCTGTATTGTGGTCAAACAAATCCTTCTCGGAACCTTCAATATCCATTTTTAAAATCTCTATGCTTTGATAATTGTGTTGGATCATCAAATCATCCACGGATAGGGCAGGTATATGATCTTCTTTTCCGGTTTCTTCGGTTACAAATCCCCGTAATCCATAGCCTTTATCAATAACACTTACAAAACCTGATTTCCACCACAATGCACTTTTATGCGGTCTGATATTCGGATAATTCTCGGTGTTCTTTATTAAAAGAGCATAATTTTCATCTTCAGGTTCAAAGCATTCAATGATCGCGTGGGGAAATTTGCCGGCGAAAAATACCGACGAAAGGCCGATATTGGCTCCTGCATCAACAATAACCGGCCGTTCTGTTTCATCTATCTGGTATTGAATAATATAATCTTTCATAACGAATATTTCAATGAAAGTATACTCATCTATTGTTCCCGGTCTTAGGCAGACAGGGTGTAATATACCTGGAACTCTCAATTTCCTGGTCAGGTGAAATTTAAACCTCAGGTAAAGACAGATTCCCTTAATAATGCCAAATGACTGGACAAATTTAACAGGAAGATACATGGTTTAATTCCTTAAC
>Ga0315284_10015201_pt1 | contig 10949 bp, 7 predicted proteins | sample YL17G09_16_MG_FD_203696 | JGI IMG/M metagenome (GOLD analysis project Ga0315284, IMG submission 203696) | Sediment microbial communities from Yellowstone Lake, YNP, Wyoming, USA - YL17G09_16 | ecosystem: Environmental > Aquatic > Freshwater > Lake > Sediment | place: USA: Wyoming | collected...
CATCGCGTCGAACCAGTTGCCGATGAGGAGCCCGCCTTTGAACGGCGCCGACGTTCCGTTCTCTCGCACCTCGCCGAGCCGGATTTCGGACGCGAAGTCGCCGCTGGTCGGGTCCGCACGGAAGTCGGAGAACGCCTTGACCACCACGACCCGCTCTGTGCCGAGCAGGTCCGTTGCACGCGCCTTGCCCGCGAGCACAACCGTGTTGCCCGGCAGCCCGGAAGGTCTGATGCCCTGTTCGAGCAGCCCGAGGTAGTGGTAGTAGCGGAACCCACCGATGAGTTCGTCGTAGCAGCCGTCCTTCAGGATTGCGATTCGCCGCACCGGGACGGCGTCAGCGAGCGACACAATCTGTGAGCGCGGGCCGAACGGGACGAGCGGGTCGGAGAAGATGGTCACCGCGTCGCCCTGCAGCGGCTTGTCGCCCCAGGCCGGTTTCCCTTTGACGTAGCGCGACATCTTCTCGTACACTGGCGCGGCGTTCGTGAACCTGGAAACGCAGGAGCACTTTGTTGTGCGGGCAAAGACTACCATCGTGGCGACGGGCGGCTGCGGCAGACTGCACATCCAGGGCTTCCCGTGCACCAATCACTACGGCGCGACCGCGGACGGACTGGTACTCGCGTACCGGGCCGGCGCGAAGCTCGCATTCATTGATACCATCCAGTACCACCCGACCGGCGCGGTTTACCCGGAGCAGATTCTCGGCCTGCTCATCACCGAGAAAGTACGGGGCGTCGGAGCGCACCTCGTCAACGCCGAAGGCGACCGGTTCATCTACGAACTCGAGAGCCGCGACATCACCGCTTCGGCCATCATCCGCGAGTGCAAGGGCCGGAACCTGGGCGTGGCCACACCGACCGGTCGCCTCGGGGTATGGCTCGACACGCCGCTGATTGAGGTACTCAAAGGCCCGGGCGCGGTGAAGAAGAACCTGCCCGCGATGTACCACCAGTACGAGCGGTTCGGCATCTACATGGACAAGGAGCCGATTCTTACCTACCCGACCCAGCACTACCAGAACGGCGGCATTCTGATAAAGGACAGCGGCGAGACCGGCGTGAAGAACCTCTACGCAGCGGGCGAGGTCGCGGGTGGCATCCACGGCTGGAACCGGCTGATGGGCAACTCGCTGCTCGACATCCTTGTTTTCGGCAAGCGCGTAGGCGCGGCGGGCGCCGAGGCCGCGAAATCCGTGAAGTTCAGGCCGGCGGTATTCGAGCACTTGTCCGCCTTCGAATCCGAGGTCAAGACCGTCAAGGTTCCGAAAGAACGTCGCTCGCCCATGCTCCTGCCTGAATACCGCCGGCCTGAGTTCAAGACCCCATTCCCGTTCGCGACCCTCGGCCGCGAATAGGCGGGCCCTCCACGAATGCTGCGGGGCTCCATTCGGAGCCCCGCGATTCCCTCGGGCCGGGTCGGCCGGCTAGCTCTAGGTCGCGTGCGACCCAGGCGTCCGCGCCGGACACTTGCGCGCCAGCACGCCGAGGAGCAGTCCGGCCCCGAAACGCTGCACTTTCTCCACGCGCAGACCGACCGACTCCATCACCCGCAGCAACTCCGCGTCACGCGGCGGCTCTTCCCTGATTCCCTGCAGCCGGTTGACCACGCTGAGCACAGGCCAGAGCAGGCCGCGCCGCGGCATGAACACGATCGCGTAGCCGTCTTCTTTCAGCAGTTCGGCGTGCCGGGCGACGGCACGAGTCAGCGCCGGCCCGCTGAAATGCTCGATCAGGCCGACGCTCATCGCCAAGTCGAACCACTCGCCGGTATCCCAGGACAAGACATCCGCGAGCACGACACGGATGTCCCGGTCGCAGCAGTTGGCTTTGGCAAGTTCCAGTGCCTGCGGGCTGAAGTCAAGCACCACCGCGGAACCGAAGGGCAGAACGTCGAACAGGCACCGTGACAGCAGAGCCGAGCCGCACCCGAGTTCGATAAACGACTTTCCTCCGCAGTCGACTTCGGTGAGCAAGCCCGAGACATAGCGCAGATACCCGCTGCGCGCGCCGTGCGCGTAGCGGTTGTCACCCTGGGTCGGTGATCGGGCCGGCCGCCGCCAGAGACGGTCCCAGTCGGCCGAAGCCATCAGGCAGCCGTCGGATGGCCGGGGCTGCGCCGGCTGGTCGACATTCTGTTTGGGAGGCACGCGAGCTCCTTTCTCGCCGGATTCCGGGGACGCGTTGCTCAACGTCTTCTCCTACCCGGCGACCTGCAGGCTGCCGAGTCGGATGGTGGACGGGCCGTAGTAGCCGTCCAGCGCAATCGTCTCGAAGGAGAGACGAACTTCGGCCATCGCGTCGAACCAGTTGCCGATGAGGAGTCCGCCCTTGAACGGCGTCGCCGTTCCGTTCTCCCGCACCTCGCCGAGCCGGATTTCGGACGCAAAGTCGCCGCTGGTTGGGTCGGCACGGAAATCGGAGAACGCTTTCACAACGACGACCCGCTCTGTCCCGAGCAGGTCCGCTGCATGCGCCTTGCCCGCGAGCACAACCGTGTTGCCCGGCAGCCCGGGAGGTTTGATGCCCTGTTCGAGCAGCCCGAGGTAGTGGTAGTAGCGGTTCCCGCCAATGAGGTCGTCGTAGCAGCCTTCCTTCAGGAGCGCCACCTTGCGCGTTGGCGCGGCGTCGGCCTCGATCCGCGAGTTCGGGCCGAACGGCACGAGCGGGTCGGAGAAGAGCGTCACCGCGTCGCCCTGCAGCGGCTTGTCGCCCCAGACCGGCTTTCCCTTCGCGTAGCGGGACATCTTCTCGTACACCGCGCGCGCCGCGCAATGCCAGGACAGCGGTTCTGACTCCAGTATCATGAAGTCGTGCGCGGCCTCGCCGGTCAGGACAACCGGGCCCTGGAACTGCGGTGGCGGGCCGGCTCGGACGATGCCGCGGGCGTGGGCAGCGTTCACCGCTACGAGCTGTCCCGGGTCGAGGTCTTCGAACCGCCGGGCGTGCGGTCGCGCCGTGTGCTCCGCCACCTTGTCCTCGAACCGGGCGATGAAGCAGATTTCAGCGTCGGCGCGCGTCGCGTCGCAGTCGACTCGGGTCCCGGTGCCGGTCTCGAGCCGGGTGCGGGAGCGACGGATGAATACCTCGAGGTTCGAGACGTCGACGCCGGACTCGGCCGCAGTCGCCTTGAGAACCTCGTCGGAGAACTGCTGAACCCGGGCCAGCAACTCGGGCCGCGACGCGTCGATGAGTTTCGGGTCGGCGAGTTCGACCTTCGTCATCCCGCCCTTGTCCCGGGGCAGGGGCAGGAAGTAGGTGTTGGTCATCCGCGCGTAAATCGGATGGTCGTAGGCTTCGAGCCTGCCATTGGCCGAGAGCTTGAGGCCGGGCAGGCGGTAGCGCATGTGGAGAAAGGAGTAGAGGTCGGTCATCAGGGTCGGCTGGAGGATGCCGTCCTTCACCAGTACGGCTGGCTCTTCGGCAAGCACGCCGTCGTCCGAGAAGAAGATTGAGCCGTGCCGGCCGGGCAGGCCGCCAAAGTCCACGATGTTCACGAGGTCCGACCCGACCCGCCGGCCGACGTAGAGCGCAGCCCGGGCCGCGCCGCGCATCAAGGCGTCCATCTCGCAGCCGTGGCCGAACGACTCGTGGGCGAGCGTGCCGGTGATGTCCGGGTCGAGGATGACGCGGTATTCGCCGGGCGTGATCTTGTCCGCGGACAGGTAGCGCACGGTCAGGTCCGCGACCTCGCGAATCTTCTCGTCGTAGACGCGCGTCGCCTCGTGGCCGGTGCCGTTGAAGCCGGCGAAGTTCATCACCTGCTTTCCGCCGTCCGAGGCTATCGGCACGAGGTAGAAGCCGACGTTGGAGATGTCCGACGAGAGTAGCCGGCCGCGGTTACAGAATAGCCGGTACTCGCGCCCGTAGCCGCAGATGACGCGCGGTGCGACGATTCGGGCATCGAAGTCCTTGAGGAGGTCGAACGCATGGCGGCAGATATCCTGCCGCTGCTGCGTCGTTACCTGCTCCGGGTCTTCCTTGAACTCGCTCTGGAAGTGCTTGTCCATTTGCGGGCCGGGCTCGGGCATCGGGCCATCCTTGACCGTTATGGTTTCGACCAGCTCGCGGGTCAGGCGGCGCAGGTAGTCGCGGTCCTCGATGCGGCTGGTGGCGACGCTGTGAAAGGTCGCGCCGTCCCAGACCGAGATGCGGATGCCCGGCTGCGGTGGCACCGGGTTAGTGCGTTCGTCCGCCGGGCTCTTGACGACTGTCTCGCCGGCGGACTGGGTGACGAGCGCGGACGCATAGGGCACTTTCTTTTCCGCCTCGGCCACGAGTTCGGGCAGGAACCCGCGCAGGCTCTCAAGTTCAAGCGGCAGGTTGTGGTTCACGGACGGCTACTCCTTCCGGGAGAGAATGTCGTTCGGGCTGGTGAAGCCCATGGTCATCAGCGGCTCGAAGCCGAGGTTCTGCCAGCAGGCCCCGCTGGGCGGGTTGTTGTTGGCCCAGTCAAGCATCACCATCGGTACGTCGCGGGCGGCGAGGAACTCGGCGGCGGCGCGGGTCAGGCTGCGCATCAAGCCCTGCTTGCGCCAGTCCGGGTCGACCCAAGCGTCGTCGATGCGGCCGAACGGGCGAGGGTCCATGTTCGGATTGTCGAGGATACGCACCATCAGCATCCCGACCGGCTTGTCCTCAGGCGTGGCCGCGACAAAGATACGGTTCTCGTCCTTCTCCATTATCTTCCGGTAGAACTGGTCCAGGGTGTCGGTTAGCTGCCGGCTCAGGCGCCAGACCCCCGGGTCCTTCACGGCTAATAGTTCCTGGAGCGCAACGCGCATCCGTTTCAGGTCGGGCAGGTCTCGCGGCTCGGCCCGTCGGACGGTGAAGCTCATGGTTGAACCTCTCGCTCAAGGTGGATGTCATTCCGAGGAGCGGAGCGACGAGGAATCTCGTCTGTCATCGTGGCAGGGCGAGATTCCTCGCTGCGCTCGGAATGACAAGCAGGGGCGGTGTTCCTCGCAACGTTCGGAATGACATGTGAAACGTTGGGCGCAGGGCAGTCGGCCTGCCTGTCATTCCGACGAGTTTGACGAGGAGGAATCTCGTCCTCGAACCAGTCCGCCGCCAGGTCGACCCAACCGGGATTCACAGAATCAACAAGTGCAACCTTCTTTGACCGACGCCAGGCCTTGATCTCCTTCTCACGAGCGATGGCCGAATGGATGTCGGACGTTTCCTCGAAGTGGACCAGCCGCGTGACGTTGTACCGGCACGTGAAACCGGGGACCAGCTTGCGACGGTGCTCGAAGACCCGTCGCGTGAGATCGTTCGTTACACCGGTGTAGAGCACGTGGGTAGGACTGGAGAGGATGTACACGTAGTAGTTTCTCACTGACTGAGAGTCAGGCGGGATTCCTCGCTGCGCTCGGAATGACAAGGGGGCGGTGGAATGACATCGTTGCGGCCTAGAGCAGCAGGCAGCCTTTCTGCTCGTATTCCTGGAACAGCCTGCCCCATTCGGTGTCGCGGCGCCACTCTTCAAAGACGCGCTTGTACCGCAGGGGCCACTGGAGGACGTCGTGGTTGACCGCTGATACCAGAATCGGGAAGTAGACGATGGGCGGCCGCAGCACGAGCTTCTGCAGGAACTTGGTCGGGCCGTACCACGACAGCCAGCCGAGGAAGCGATGGAAGTTGTACCCGACTTCGAAGTGCCAGTTCTCCCCGGACACGTCGTCGCCGACCAGCTCGATTTCGCACGGGTCGCCAACCCCGAGCCCGGCCTCGTGCGCCAGCCGGATGTAGTTGATGGACATCGGGTCGAAACCCATCAGCTTCGCCGCGACCGCGTCAATCGCGGTCTGGTCGCCGGAGGCGAGAATCACGTTCTTCACCACCGGTGTCATCGTGCGCGGGCCCGGGCCGTTGCCGGCCGTGGTTCCATCCATCACCGCGAACACGCCGGAGTGGATTTCCTTTTGGATGGCCAGCAGGTCAACTAGCGTCTCGTGAATCCACGTGTGGGTGTAGTGGCGATTGGTCGTGAGCAGGCCGCCGAACGCGTTCTTCATCGCGCCGGTCGTGGTCGTGTAGATGTGGCACTTCACGGTCGGCAGATGCACGATGTTCTTGCCGAAGAAGTAGTCGGGCAGTCTCAGGCCCTTCGGGTAGACCTTGTCGAGCGCGAGCATCTTCGCCTTGGGCGTGTACGGAACCCAGTTCATGTCCTCGGGTTTGAAGTTGTAGAGCACCGGCAGGCCGCACTTCTGGAATATCGGCAGGTAGCGATTGAGGTCCTCGCCTTTGTGGGTGTCAATGACCACGGTCTTGTTCTGGACGACCGACAGGTCGGTGTAGCCGAGGTCCTTGAGACCGAGAATCGTACCTTCCAGTTGCCACGGCGTGGTATTGGCCGCAGGCATCGGGAAGTGCCACGAGATGTTGTCCTTCAGGATGGTCGTCTGCCCCGGCACAAGGAACTTGTCCGCCTCGCCCAGTTTCAGCAACCGGCGGTAGTCATCAAGGACAGATTCAGGCTTGGAGCGAAGGACCGCGACCTTGGCTCTGTATGCCATGAGCGGTCATTATACCGATGTCCTGGCCCAGCCGCAACCCGGCCGTGAGCAGCAAGCTGTCGGCTGTTTCTATTGAGCGATGACGACCTTGGTCATTTCTGACTGACGATTGTCGACTGTCGAATGCACGAAGTAGACGCCCGGCGCGAGACGGCTCACGTCGTTTGGCCCCTGCAGCAGCGTCAAGACCCTCCGCCCGCCGATGTCGAGGAGGACGGCTTTGGGGACGGTCCCCGTGCGGGGACAGTCCCCTCCGAGGAACAGCGCGCCGCGGACGATGGTCGGCGCGGGCTTGGGGCTTGACGCCCGAGGCCTGGGGCTTTCCTCGATCCCGGACGGCAGGTAGTCAACAAGCAGGCACGGCCGCAGCGATTCCGGCGCGGTGCAGCCGTGGGCAACGCCCTCGGAAATGCCGCCGGCGGGCTTCAGAGCGAAGAAGATAGAGTCCTGCGGCAGGGCTGCCTTCAGGGCACGAAGACCGGAGGAGTCAAAGGCGGCCTGGTTCCAACTGGGCTGGCAGATGACCTGCGCGCCGACAGCCTGGCCACGGAGGACCGCGGCAAAGACGCTTTCCGGGGTCCACGGCTGATAGTCGAAAACCACCGGCGTCACGAGCGGCGTCGAGAACGTATCGTAGTACTGGCAGAAGAAGATGGTTGCCGCCTGAATCAGGGCCGTGACGGGAATGGCGGCGAGGTCGAACCCGAGGTAGCCGGCCTCAACCAGAGTGACCGGCGTGTAGACGTTGAGCCAGTAGCAGTAGTAAAGGTCGCCGGAGTCAAGGTAGTAGTGGTGGACTCCGGACTCCACTTGGTGCGTGACGGTACCCGAGTGGTTCGCAATAATGCGGCAAGACGTATCGGGCACTGCGGCACCGGCTGCGCCGACAATCAGCAGCACGCCGAGAGCCGCAATTGGACCGCCATGGCCCGAACGGCAAAGGGCACAGGAGAGGCGACGAAGTCGGGCTTCGGGCTGTCCGCTTAGCGCAGCCGCACATCTCATGAGTTCTCCTTGCGTAGATTGTAGCACCCCCCTGGCAGGCGTCAAGCGGCCGGAGAACCGGGTCTTGGGGCGAATCCCGGAGCCATTTCCGGCTATCTAATAAGGGAGAAGATGAACATAGAAAGATTCACCGAGAAGGCCCAGGAGGCCATTCAGTCAGCGCAGGCTGCAGCCCAGCGGTTCCAGCACAATGAACTGGACGCTGAGCATCTACTGTTTGCCCTGCTCGAGCAGGACGAGGGACTGGTTCCCCAGCTCATCAAGCGGGTTGGCGCCGACCCGTCGGTCATCCATCAGCAGATCCAGGCCGCACTTAGCGACCGGCCGCGCGTTTCCGGCGGCGACGGCCAGCTCTACACGTCGGCGCGGGCGCGGCAGGTGCTGGCCGAGGCCGAGAACCAGGCCAAGCGATTCAAGGACGAATACGTTTCCACTGAGCACCTGTTCCTCGCGATTCTCGGGCTCGCGGACGGCGACTGCGCGCGGGTGTTCAGGACGTTCGGGATTGACTCGGGCAAGGTGCTCGCCGCCCTGAAAGAGGTGCGCGGGTCTCAGCGCGTGACCGACCAGGGCGCGGAGGAGCGGTACCAGCCGCTTGAGAAGTTTGGCCGGGACGTCACCCAACTGGCGCGCGACGGCAAGCTCGATCCGGTCATCGGCCGGGACGACGAAATCCGGCGGGTGATGCAGGTGCTTTCGCGGCGGACCAAGAACAACCCGGTGCTGATCGGCGAGGCCGGCGTGGGCAAGACCGCAATCGTCGAGGGCCTGGCCCAGCGTATCGTAAGAGGTGACGTGCCCGAGTCGCTCAAGGACCGGAAGCTCGTGGCGCTCGACATGGGCGCGCTCATCGCCGGCACCAAGTACCGCGGCGAGTTCGAGAACCGCTTGAAGGCGGTGCTCAAGGAAGTCGCGGCGTCGGAAGGCCGCATCATCCTGTTCATCGACGAACTCCACACCGTGGTCGGGGCGGGCAAGGCCGAAGGCGCGATGGACGCGGGCAACATCCTGAAGCCGATGCTCGCGCGCGGGGAACTGCGCTGCATCGGCGCGACCACGCTCGACGAGTACCGCCAGTACATCGAAAAGGACAAGGCGCTCGAACGGAGGTTCCAGCCCATCTTCGTGGACCAGCCCACGGTCGAGGAGACGGTTTCGATTCTGCGCGGCCTGAAGGAACGGTACGAGGTCCACCACGGCGCTCAGATAACCGACGCGGCGCTGGTTGCCGCGGCGGTGATGTCGAACCGCTACATCGCGGACCGGTTCCAGCCGGACAAGGCAATTGACTTGGTGGACGAAGCCGCGGCCAAGCTGAAGATGGAAATCACCTCCAAGCCGGTCGAGCTCGACGGCGTCGACCGGAAGCTGCTGCAACTGGAGATGGAAAGGCTCTCGCTCAAGCGCGACAAGGACGAGGCTTCCCGGAAGCGGCAGAAGGAGATTGAAAGGGAGATTGCCGGGCTCAAGGAAAACCAGCACCGGCTGACCGCGCAGTGGGAGACCGAGCGGAAAGAGGTCGAGGAACGGCGCAAGCTCCAGGAGGAAATCGAGAAGGTCGGGAACGACGTGGCCGCGGCCAAGCGGAAGTACGACCTGAACAAGGCGGCGGAGCTCGAGTACGGCACACTGGCCGAGCTGAAGAAGAAGCTGGCCGCGACGGAGAAGGGCGCGGGGAAAGAGAAGGGCAACCGGCTGCTGCGCGAGCAGGTGACCGAAGAGGACATCGCCGAGGTCGTGGCGAAATGGACCGGGATTCCCCTGAAGAACCTGATGGAATCGGAGCGGGAGAAGCTGCTCCGGCTCGAAGACGACATCCACAAGCGGGTCGTGGGCCAGGACGAGGCGGTGTCGGCGGTGGCGAATGCCATCCGCCGGGCCCGGGCCGGCATCGGTGACCGGAAGCGGCCAATCGGCAGCTTCATTTTCCTTGGCCCGACCGGCGTGGGCAAGACCGAACTGGCAAGGACGCTGGCCCAGGTGCTCTTCGATACCGAGGACGCGATTGTCCGGATTGACATGTCGGAGTACGGCGAGCGGCATACCGTGTCGCGGCTCATCGGCGCGCCGCCCGGGTACGTCGGGTTCGAAGAGGGCGGGCAGTTGACCGAGGCGGTGCGCAGGCGGCCGTACCGGGTCGTCCTGCTCGACGAGATTGAGAAGGCGCACGCGGACGTGTTCAACGTGCTGCTCCAGATTCTCGACGACGGCCGGCTGACCGACGGCCACGGCCGGACCGTGGACTTCAAGAACGCCATCATCATCATGACCTCGAACCTCGGCACCGAGCTGGCGCGGCAGGGTCGGTTCGACCGCGACGAACTGATGCAGCTCCTGCGGCGGAGCTTCCGGCCCGAGTTCCTGAACCGGATTGACGACGTCGTGATTTTCAATCCGCTGTCGCGTGAAGACATCAGGAAGATCGTGGACATCCAGCTCGCCCGCGTCAGAGATTTGTTGACAGAGCAGGGGGTGGGCCTTATACTCAATCGTGGCGTTGAGGACGTTCTCGCGGAGGAAGGCTACGATGCAGATTTCGGTGCCCGGCCGCTCAAGCGAGTCATACAACGTCTTGTCGAGAATCCGCTCGCAGAGCTGATTCTCAAAGCCAGACCTGCGAAGGTCTCAGTGTCGGTCGTTGACGGTAAGATCGTTCTTTCGCCGTAAGGCGTACAACTTGGAGCATAAGATTTGTCGGGAGCGGGTATCCCTCCTTCCCAACCCACCAAAATAACCCCCTTGTTTCCCCGCTCCCGACGCCATGTTGAGACCGCTTGTGACCTGAAGACTTAAGCTCAGGCGCACGGAAGTCCCGAGGACAGGGTCCTTGTGGATAACCGGGAGAGACAGCGATGTCTTTCTCAGCGGTGATATTCGGAGGCAGGTTAAGATGGCCGGAAGACAAGTGCCCGCCGGGAAACCGGCGGGCACCGGCTGTTCAGGGCGGATTCGGACCTCAACTCGTCACGCGGAACTCGCAGCGCGTAAACTCGTAACCCGCAACTGCTCGCTTCAGAGCTCGCTGGAAAGCTCTTCGGAACGTTCCCCGCGACGTATTCTAGATTGTTACTTCGAGCGTGTATTTCAGGGCGTGGGCGAAAGGACAGGCCAAGGTTCGTTCAAGAGCGTCCGCCATCGTTTCGCGACAAGTTCGCGCACAAGCTCGCGTCAAAGCTGCCGAAAAAGCTCCGTTCATTGCCCGGTTCAAACCTCGTGTCAGAGTTCTCGTCGAATCTCTACCTGAACCTCAACCTCAGTCGAAGTTCGCTTCGACTGCTGCCCTGGGGGCAGGGGAGGGTTTGCGAAGGAAATCTGGGCTAGTGAATTGAGAATAGGGAAGTTAGGACACGTTTCGGCAGGCGACGAAATGTGTAGTATAATACATATCCAGAGAGACGGAAATGACCGGAATCCTGACCCTTCC
>Ga0315284_10015202_pt1 | contig 10949 bp, 16 predicted proteins | sample YL17G09_16_MG_FD_203696 | JGI IMG/M metagenome (GOLD analysis project Ga0315284, IMG submission 203696) | Sediment microbial communities from Yellowstone Lake, YNP, Wyoming, USA - YL17G09_16 | ecosystem: Environmental > Aquatic > Freshwater > Lake > Sediment | place: USA: Wyoming | collected...
GATACATGGACATGTTCATCTCGGCCACCGTGGCCGTCCGGGTGCACACCGCGACCGGCACGGAGGCATCGGGCAACGTGGGAGTGCACCGGGTCAGGGTGTACGGAGCGTGAGGTAGATGGCACAGCAAGCGCGGGTATTCGAGGCCAACGACAATACCTTCGCCGCCGACCTCACCACGTACCTGGGGACGCTGACGATAGCGAGCACCACGCAACCCAACATCTCTATCATCGTTGGTGGCTCCCGCATCCGCGTCCTCATCACGTACAGGGATGCGTGAGCGCGATGTGCTTGGCAGCATCCCTCAAACCTTTTCCCCTTTCCTATTTCAGGGGACGCTTTCACGATGAGAACGAAGGAGGCGCGAGATGACCGTAACATATTGCACGGCGGCGAACGTGGCGAGCTTCCTGCGACTGATCGACCCCGCCACGGGCGCGAGGATGGTCTTCGGGGTAAGCTCCGAGCCTCTCCAGAGCGAGGTAGAGGCGTGGATCAACGAGGCGGAGGACTACATCGATGAGCAGACGCACCACGCCTGGCGCAGCACCCAGGTCAGTAACGAGTTGCACGACCATCACATGCGCTGGGATGGGTTCGGGCATCTGGAGTATGCGGTCACGCTGATGAATCGCTCGGTCCTGACCTTCGCCCACGCCACGGACAAGATAGAGTTGTGGAACGGCTCGGCATGGAAGGACCTCGTAGACCCGGCCAATGGATTCACCGAGGCCCGAGATAAGGACTACTGGGTCGACTACACGAACGGTATCGTCTACCTGGTGTCGCAGAGATCGATATTGGGCAGGGGGACGGTCAGGGTGACCTATCGTTATGGCGAGACGGTAGTGCCAGGCGACATCAAGCGTGCGGCGGAGATGTTGGCGGGGCTGCGATACTTGGAGAGTGACTTCTACCGCCTAGGCTTGCCGGACGGACAGGACTTCGCGTCGCCGAAGGCGAGCATCATGCAGAAGTGGCGCGATGATATCGAGGGCATCCTCGAACATCGCAAGGAGTTCAGGGGGGCGTTGGTGATCTGAGATGGCCGTCGACGAAGAACTCGTGGTCTACAACCTCCTGAATACCTACTGGAACGGAGGCACCGTGACGAAGCCCCCGCTCTATTACACCAACGACATGAAAGAGGTCGACGGGAAGCGCGGCCTGAAGATATACGCCGTCGACAGCACGACGGATGACATGCTTTCCGAGACCGAAGCTAGGGTGAGCATAGACTTCTGGTCGCAGAGTCGAGCCGACGTCATGCTGATGCGCGATGAGATATACCGCATCCTCAAGACCTACTCGGCCGCCACTGGGAGCGCTTACGATTACATGCAAATTTCCTCCGGGAAGAAGATGGCATCATACACCAGATTCTACCGATACGTCATCGACGTGATGCTTCAAGGAGGATTTCCGAACGTGAGGTAAATGGATGGGTGAAAGAATGGCAGAACTGACACAGGCGGACATAGCCGCCAAGAAGGAACAATACGAAGCACTGGCAACAGAACTCGACGGAATCGCGGATGAATTGATAGCCAACGGGGTCGAGATCGCGGCAGACGGAAAGGCGTGGTATAGGTCAAAGATGTTCTGGGTGAACGCCTTTGCACTGGGGACGATGGGGATGTATTTCGCCGGGATATCGCCAATGATGGTAACGGCCATCATCGGAACGGCGGCCGGATTCGTGAACATCTACCTCCGCGCAAGTTCCCCGGCACAACCACTCACCAAGTGAGGCGGTCGCATGGGCTACGGCGAGAAGTTTCAGGGGATGACGCCCGAGATGGTCATGGTCGAAGTGGCGACTCGGCTCGGGAACATCGAGACCAAGGTCGACGTTATTGAGACCAAGGTTGACCAAATCAAATGCCCCTCGCCGCGATGCATTGACCACGAGCAGCGCATTACTGAGCAGGAACGGGTCGAGAAGGAGCGCAAGGAGAAGATGATCAGCAGGCGGGAGCTTGTCCTGTGGGCGGTTGGTATCGTTGTGATGACCATAGCATCGAACTTCGCACTGATCCTTTCATTCAAGGGAGGCTGACATGGCGATATACGTCATCTGTGGTCAGAAGCTTTACATCGGAGAATACGACCGCTCGGGTGATATCAGCAAGGTCGGCCTGGAGGCGAAGGTCCCCGCTTTAGAGACGACACCAATAAGCGTCGTGGCCGCACGGACATTCATGGCAGGGTTGCAGGACATGGGCTTCGACGCCGATGTCTATACGTCCTATGCGGCCTTGACCGACTCCGAACCGACGCTATGGGCCAACCTCGCGGTGGCGGACAAGCCCCTATCGGTATATCCGAATGGTGCGGCAGCGAACGCACCGGGTTATGCGTTCCGTTCCCTGCTGACGAGCCTCGATCTGAAGAACAAGATTGGGGACATCGCAGTGTTCGCGATCAAGGCGAAGTCGTCCGGTTCGGTTCTGGTCAAGGTGAACTCGATGGAGGGACAGGTCGTCAAGACCGCAACAGGCAATGGGACGGCATACACCCTCGGGGCGGTCACGGCGGCGCAAAAGGTATACTCGTTCCTCCACATCATGGCCATATCGGGGACGGGGACGCCGACATTGACCCTTGCGGTCCAGTCGGATGATAACGGTGGAATGTCAAGTCCAGTGGCGCAGATCACGCACACGGCGTTCACGGCCATTGGTAGTGAGTGGAAGTCGGCCAATGGACCGATAACCGATACATATTGGAGGCTGAGTTGGACGATCAGCGGGACCAGCCCCTCGTTCACGTTCATTTGCGGGGTTGGGATAAAGTAAGTAGGTGAAAGAATGGCAACATATGTAGTAAGTGGCGAGTATTGTCTCGTCAACACCGTGGACCTATCGGACCACGTGACGGAAGTGACATTGACCTATGAGGCCGATGCCGTGGAAACAACTGCAATGGGCACGACGGCGGCAAAGAGCTTCATAGCGGGACTGACATCTTGGAAGGTCGACGTGGATTTCCAACAGGACTTCGCGGCGGCGAAAATAGATGCGACCCTGACCACGCTCATCGGTGCGGCCGCCTTTGCAATAGAAGTCAGACCGGCGACCGGCAACAGGAGCACGACGAACCCCGGATACAACGGGAACTGCATCCTGACGAGCTACCCAATCCTGGCAGGAGCGAAGGGCGACCTGGCGAAGACGCGCGTGACCTTCCAAGGCACTGGCGCATTGGCGAGGAGCACGGCCTGAGGCGGTTGACATGGGTGAGATAGTCATCAGATTCAACCCCAAGGCATTGGCGGCAAGGGCGAACGAGTTGAGGTCATTCGACGACCCCGAACTGGGGCTCGTCGAATTCAAACTCCTGACAGGAGCGGAGATGATGGTCCTGGAACGGCAGGGAATGCCACAGGATACGCTCGGCCTCAAGGCTAGCCACATGATGATAAGCAAGGCTCATCCCGAGATAACCGAGGAAGATCTGACCGCAATGGATGCGAAGTTGCTTGCGCATCTCCTAGAAAGGCTCGTCGATGAAGCAGGTTTTCGGGCCAAGAAGCCCGAAAGTGGATCGAGCTGACGAATGAGGGGAAGGAGATGGCCATCCTCTGCCTCAGCCTCAACAAGTTTCCGCATGAGATAGCCGAGGCTACGGAGGCGGAGGCGGCGTTCCTTCTAGCCGCGCTCGATTGGAAGGCTCAGGAGGCGACGAAGTGACCGAAGAGGGCGTCATCTTCATCGCCGCGTTGGCCTGCGTCATGGTCTTTGATTGTGTCATTTCTCGTATCAAGAAACGCGCAAAGAAGGCGATGAAACATGGCTGACATAGTCCTCAAGATCAAGGCCGATGACCAGGTGTCCCGCGTCCTAGACGGAATCAAACGAAAGGCCGGGGAGGCATTATCGACGGGCGGACCCGGAAGGGCCTCAAGCGGCTTGGGGTCGTCCCTCGCTATTGGAGGTGCTGCCGGTGCGGTCGGTGGCGGGGTCATGGCCATCGCCTCGTTCATGAAGGAAGCATTCACCAAGCTCATCGACATCGGCATGAAGATGTGGAAGCTGACGGTCGATTCGAGTCCCATGCTCCAGGGCGTCCTCAAGGTCCTGAAGATCGGGTTCGACAACGTGCTACGCCCCATCGGCGACACGATCGCGATGCTCCTCATGCCAGCCGTGATGTCCTTCACGCGAGAGAGCGCGACGGCGTATGCTACTTTCGCTGCGGCACTGAAGGGTGCTGCACCGGGCGAGATCCCAGGGATATTGTCTGCTGCGATGACCGAGCAAATGCGCATACTCGGCAACTTCATTACCACGCTGATACCGATCGTCACGCAGGTGGTCGACGCAGTCCTGCCAGCAATCTCCGAGGCATTGCCGAAGTTCATCGACGCGACGATGCCCATTGTCCTGACGGCAATAACGAATTGGATGCCTCGGATACTGGAAGCGCTAACGAAGGGGGTAGTGGAGTCCCAGATACTCAGCGGCAGAACTCCAGGAACGGGTGAGACTGTTGGACTCAATCCAGCGCCAATATCTGGATATAATCAACTCATGGGATCATTCTATGGGGGTGGATGGAATCCTGGTGGAGGGGGTACATACGCTAGTCATTGGGCCACGGGAGGCGTATTCACCAAGCCCACGCTTGGTGTGATCGGTGAGGCCGGTCCCGAAGCGGTCGTTCCATTGAGCAGAGGCGGCGGAATCGGCGGAGGCTTGACCATCAATATCAACGCGCCAGTATACGGCGTGATGGATCTTGAGATGACTATCCAATCGGCCATCGACGCCTACGCGATGAGGAGCAACTTCAGGAGGTAATCACATGGCTGTTGATTCATGGTACATCACGACGCCCTACACATTCACCACGGGCAACACCGCAACGGTGACCAACGGCAGCGCGGCGATAACGTCGTCCGCGAAGTTCGGGTCTGTCGTGGCCGGGGCGGTCATGCAATTCAAGGACTTCACCGAGTTCTGCGCTCTCGTGCAGACGGTCACCGATTCATCACACATCACGCTGGACCGCACCTATGGCGGAACGAACGGCACTTACAACTTCTACTACTCGAACACTAAGTACGACCTCGGTTCGGTGAAACGCAACACCATCCAGAAGGAAGAGAAGCAGACCGAATATGTCATGCCCTTGCAGGATTCCACCGCGCTCATCCTCACGCCATCGAGCGGAGCGGTCAGGAAGTTCACTCTGGAAGGGGACATCGTGGATACTATCGCTGGTGCATCCGCCACCTTGTATGGCCTCGAAGCCCTCGAATCGGGCCAACAGCCGCTCGGGTACGCCTCCCTCCTCTTCATGTACCTCCCGCAGCGCAACGGTGCGGGCAGATGCCATCGCGTCTATCTTTCATCCCTTAGGGCCGAGGTCAATATCGATAAGCGCAACGCCACGCAGATGATGGTATCCTACGTCATGCAGTGCACCGAGAGGAGCTGAGATAGATGACGACCCTGACGAACCTGAACATCAACGGGGTCGACTGCAAGGTCGCCGTCCTCTCGTTCGACATCACCAAGACCATCGATGGTCTGCCAAACATCTTCAGTGGCAAGTTCGCAAGGCTCGCGCTCGATGCGCTGAACGTCCCTGCCCTGCGGCATGCCCTCGCCGTCTACTACACGTGTGCCGATGCGACCGCCGAGTATGAGTTCAATGGCTATATCACTAAGGTCGACCCAGTTGGGGGGTTCTACGAGATCGAGGCTCAGAGCCTGAGCAAGAAACTCTTGGAGCAGACGTTCAGCACATCGCAATTTGCGACGATGTGTGACAATATTGTCATGGAGATATCCGAACTCGATACGGGGATGACCTTCTCCCATCCCAGTGGTGGGTGGTGCGGCAATTACGTCGCCGAGTTCTATGGTTACAATGAGAGGAAGTATGACTTGCTCAGGTGGCTCTGCCTTCTTTCACAGAATGGTGCGAACGCACCTTGGATATTCTACCAATCCGGGCGAGACAATGTCACATTTGTCTGGGACAAGTTCGGGCGTTACGACACGGGGATCACGCTCGCCGTCGGCACGCATGCAACCGAACCGATGACCTGGAAGAAGGATGAGAACCAAATCATCAACACCGTCACGGTAAATTACACCACTGGAACGTATGTCGCAACCGACGCGGGGTCCATCTCCACCTATGGCACGCGGAACACGATTATCAACCGGCCGGACATCAACGCCGCCGCTGATGCGACATTGATTGCCAATCAGATAGTCTTCTACTTCAAGGCCCCGCTCGAAGTGGTCACGGCGAAGGTGACGCACGACTCGTTGTTCTCTGGAACGCATTATGATGTCCTGAACCAAAAATACACGTTGACCGATGCGACCGTGGATAAGACGAGCCAGGGACCATACGCATGCATCAAACACATCCTCCACTATCCATCGTTCGTTGATGAACTAACCTTTGGAATTCCCTACGCGAGCACGCAATCCCTACTGAATGACATACTCTCCGCCATGAAGTGGTTGAGCAAAGACACGTTCTGCCCCCGCGTCAGTGATACGGTGCAGCACTCGCTCGATGCCGTGGCAAGCACTGCCTCCACGACCTATGTCAAGCTCAAGACCATAACCTTCTCGGCCGGTCTGCCAGCGCGGTTCAGGGTCAAGTTCGACCTGAAGACGAGCAACGGGTCATATCTGGCCTATGGCGAAATATATTGGAATGGTGTGAATATTGGAACTGAACACTCCACCACATCCACGACGTATGTCACATATTCGGTGGATTGCGCGTTCTTCATGCAGCCAGCAGATACCCTTGAGATTTGGGCGCACATTCAGGCGGGAGGAGGGGCGACGGCATACGTCCAGAACTTCCGTGTCTGCTATGACATGGGATTGGTCAAAGCACCCATATCAGACGGCGACACCATAACAACATCCTATGGTAATGTCACTGGACCTGCGGGTGCTACTGACAATGCAACCCCACGATTCAATGGTGTTAGTGGGACACTACTCCAAGACTCGGCGGTCACCATCGCGGACACCACGGGCGCAATATCCATCGCCGGACACCTAGCGATCACCGACCCGACCGCATCCCCCGCAGGCAAGGTCCTTCAGGACGATGGGGCATGGCACACGCTCGCGGGCGGGGGCAATGTCACGGGTCCTGGAACTTCCACGGATAACGCCATCGCTAGATACAACGGCACAGGTGGAACGAGCATTCAGGACTCGGCGGTCACCATCGACGATACGACTGGCAAAATCTATATCGCCGGTCATGCGGCGATGACCGATCCGACCGCCTCTCCGACCGGCAAATTCCTACGCGATGACGGGACATGGCAGACGGTCTCCGGTTCGTTCGACCCCGCCAATGCGACCACGATCACCCCGGTGACGGATGATACCTATGACCTCGGCGCATCAACACCCAAGACATGGAGGACGCTCTATCTGGGTAGCGCCAATCAGGTCAGGAGCGCATCCCTAGTCGCATTCAGGAACGTCGCTGGAAGTGCGGACCAATCCATCTCGGTCAAGACCTGCCAAATGAGCTATGCAGCGAGCCTGCTTGCCGGGGCCTATCTGATGGGGGTGCAGAACTCCGACTACGTGCTCATCGAGGGTGGCACTACCGTCACGAACGGCGGGATCGTCCTCGGAAGTGGTGGAGATACGAATCTCTACCGCTCTGCTGCCAATCAGCTCAAGACGGACGATTCGTTCGATGCCTACGACTACGACATCGGCGGCACGGCGATAATCACCAACGCCAAGGTCCTTGCCAACGTCACGTGCGATACCGGCATCGTGACGAGTGGACAGTTCTCCATAAGTAGGATGCCCCGGGGGACGGCCGGATACGTCATCAGGGGCACGGGTGCGGGCTCGGACCCAGCCTATGCCCTGTTGGCCTTCACCGACATGGCGACCGGGAGGATCACGCTCACGCAGATGACGGTCGGCACATCGGGTTACTTCCTCAAGGGGCAAGGGGCAAGCGACCCGGTCTATGCGGCCATCGTCGGAGCGGACCTGCCTGCGCCTGCAGCATCGGTTAGGGGTGGTGTCGCACTTCCAGCAACGCCGACCGGGACGTTCTACAAGGACGATGGGACGTGGGGGACTGTTGCTGGGTCAGGAGATGTCGTTGGACCAGCGAGTGCGACAGACCACGCCATCGCCAGATACAATACGACCACGGGAAAATTGATTCAAGATTCGTTGGCCAGTGTGGATGATGCTGGACTTCTTAATGCCGTGTCTCTGAACATAGGCGGGACCGTCGTCCTGAACAGTTCGAGAGTGCTGCAGAACGTCTCGGGAAGCATCGCTCAATTCACTTCTGGAAAACTCCCCATCACCCAATTGGAAAACGGAGCAGAAGCGGCTTTCATAAGGGGATTTGGGGGGGGTGTAGACCCGGCGTGGTCCAACATCGCATATGCAGACATACCAGTTAATGCCAATCCGAGACTGGAAGGAATAGCGGGATTCAATGCTGCTGGAGAGGTGGCTTATACCAACTATGGCTCTGCGACCGTTTATGGCGGCGTTGGAGCAAAGTATGGAACAGGAACCATAATCGGTGTTTATAAGAGCGCGGGCGGAGGGAGTTTCGGTGCAGCTACGCTCGATGCTCTCACTCTGGCAGAGACCACAGGAAATGCCACCCTTGTAGGAAAACTGACAATAAGTGTAGGTGGAACACCATTAGCACTGACTGGAGCTACTGATGCGAAGATACTGATCACCGAATCGACCAATGGCCTTCAAATCAGGAACGCGGGGGACTCGGCGTGGGCTCCGTTGAACTGTGGTGCGCTCGGTGCTAATGCAGTAACTCCGCACACTGGCAACACCTATGAACTCGGAGCGGCGAGCCTTGGATGGTCCGGTCTGAGATTGGGAGCAGCGAGCGCGAATATCCTGGTCAACGATGTCAATGCGAAGCGGAGTCTGATCCTGACGGCGGCCGGTGGATGGCCGTCTACGACATCAGGATGTGGTGCACCGGCGAAGACCGAGTATGCCACCAACAAGCAGAACCTCTACCGCATGTCGTTCGTTGCTGGCTCTGCCTCCTATGCCGAGTGGACCGTGGCGATGCCAGCGAACTGGGACGGCAGCACGGTCACTGCAGTATTCTATTGGATGCAACCGGGCACTACGAACCAAAACATCGTCTGGGGAATTGCGGGTCGGTCATATGGCGATGGTGAGTTGGTGGATCAGGCGTGGGGGTCATCGGTGACCGTGACGGACGATTCGAGTGCCACCGCCAATCAGGTGCGTATCTCAGATGCTACGGGCGCATGCACGATCGGAGGGACACCGGCCAGTGGCGAGTTGGTCCAGCTCAGGATATTCCGCTATGGCACTGGGAGCGACACACTAACGCAGACGGCGCAGTTGATCGCCGTCAAAATCCAGTATGGCATAAACGCATACTCGGACGCGTGATGACATGACGACCGTTGGACCGAATATGTGCACACTGGGGGCGAATAGTGGTGCAGGGACGGCCTGGACCACGCCCACGAACATCTACACGGACGATGCAAATTATGCCACCGTCGCACTTGGGGTGGGTGCTGAGACCGTTGTGGCCAATCTCTATCTCTGCGGTGTCCTGATGGGGGTGGGCAAGACCCTCACCAGTGACCTGAGTGTGACCGAGGCGTACATAACTGGCGGGGGTTCGACGGACATGTGGAGTGTGGGGTCGCTCGATACTGGGACGGTCATCAGCGACGACTTCGCCATTGGGATCATAGCAGCGGCAACGAATTCATCCCAGATACTTATGGCATCGAAGTTCGCATTCGGTGCTCTGGCAGAAGGGTATTTAGACGGCATCTACGTCGAGGTAAAGGCCAAGCGCGTCAGCAAATCAGCTTATGTCAACTGCGTCCGTGTGACCATTTACTACACGGCCGGAGGAAAAAGGCATCAATGCTCTGCGATGGCAGGCAGCATGATGTTCTAAGGAGGTATGTGAATGAGTGAAGAAACGCAAGAGAAAGTGGTAGAGAGCAAGCCGGACATGCGAAAGATGATCGTCGTCGAGGTCTTCGGGACGAAGCAGTACGACGTCAAGTTCAACAACATCGACCTGGAAGCCATCCCGATAGTGTTGCGGCGCGTGGCACTGGACGTCGAGAAGAACCTGATGGGTTGAATCACCGATAGTTACGGTCCAAGAATCCAAGGCCAGCGAAAAACAGCCCGACCCCTGCGAGTATGGTCAGCCATGCACCTATGCCAATGACCCAGATGCCGTGATATCCAAGGACGGCGCATCCTGCCAATCCCGCGACCATCGCCCCCATCGCACTGATCCCAACAGAGAGACGCTTATCGAGATGGCCCTTCGTGTCGAATATGACCCATGCGGCGACCAGGGCGAGGATGATCGTCCCGATACCGAAGCCTTCATCGAGACCCGTCTGGGAATATATCCTTAAGAAGCCCACCTCATGCCAGGGAAGGAGGGCAGCTAGTATCGCCAGTCCGACCGAGCCTAGTGCCAGTGCCTCGGTGGCCTTGAGGTTTAGGGATGCCTCTTTGCGGATCAGTTTCGTTGCCATGTCTTCGCCTATCTCATTTCTGTCCGTCCGTAAATCACTTTCGGATACCTTCTATAATAACCTTAATAATGAGACGCGATATTGCTCGTCTATGAGGAGGTATATAAATGCTAGACAAACCCACAGGACTCTTTCGCGTGATCCTGGAAACGGACCGCATGGTAGATGACTCGATAGTGAACGAAGCCAGCAAACTACTTGGTGAGTTCTCTCGCATCAAGCTCGCCCCTCTTTTCCATCGTCATAGGAAACGCGCTGTTGGCGGTAAGCATCGTATCTGATGCGCTCGATCTCGCGCCTGATCGCACCACGAGCAAAATCCGTCAGACCTCGATATAATCCATCCGATAGTTGAATGGCATCCAGCATCGCCGTCCGTTCT
>Ga0315284_10015203_pt1 | contig 10948 bp, 11 predicted proteins | sample YL17G09_16_MG_FD_203696 | JGI IMG/M metagenome (GOLD analysis project Ga0315284, IMG submission 203696) | Sediment microbial communities from Yellowstone Lake, YNP, Wyoming, USA - YL17G09_16 | ecosystem: Environmental > Aquatic > Freshwater > Lake > Sediment | place: USA: Wyoming | collected...
CTCATCTACCATGATCTGCCAGACCATGACCGCAAGCTGGTTTACTTCACGGGCATTGAGAATGCCAAGTTCCGGTGTCCGGTTGTTCCCGGTGACCAACTGCGGCTGGAAATGGAGGAGCTGAATCGGCGGAGCAATTTCGGCAAAATGCGGGGCCACGTCACCGTGGACGGCAAGCTCGTGGCGGAAGCCATCGCCCTGTTTGCCATCGCCGAGCGTCCGGGCGCATGAACGTACATCCTACAACGGTCATTCACCCCCAGGCCCGTCTCGCTTCCACGGTAACCATTGGCCCCTACTGTGTCATTGGGGAGCAGGTGGTGCTGGGCGACGATTGCGAACTGATGTCCCATGTGGTGATCGAAGGGCACACGCAAATCGGGCCCCGAAACCGCCTTTTCCCGTTCGTCTCCATTGGCCAGCCTCCCCAGGATCTGAAATACCGCGGTGAGCCAACCCGGGTGGAAATCGGCTCAGATAACATCTTCCGCGAATTCGTCACGGTGCATCGCGGCACCGCGGGCGGCGGAGGCGTGACCCGGATCGGCAGCCACAACCTGTTGATGGCCTACGTCCACATCGCGCACGACTGCACGTTGGGGGACTACATCATCTTGGCCAACGCGGCCACCCTGGCGGGCCATGTCGAGATCCAGGACAACGCGAGCGTCGGCGCCTTCTGTGGCATCCACCAGTTTTGCCGGGTGGGAACGTACAGCTTTCTCGGTGGCTATTCCGTGGTCACGCGCGACCTCTTGCCTTACTCGAAGACCAGCGCGCCGCGCCCCCTCGGAGTACTCGGGGCTAACCACATTGGGCTGGAGCGCCGGGGGTTCAGTAAAGAGGAAATTGAGGAGCTCCAAGCGGCTTTCCGTCTGTTGTGCCGGGCGAAACTCAACACCACCCAGGCCCTCGAAGCCATTGCGGCCCGCAATTTCAAGTCAGCGCACGTACGCGTACTGGTGGACTTCATCAAGAGTTCCCCACGAGGAGTGGTGACGTAGTGGAACCGGGATCGACGGGGACAACGCCTGCGGCGGGCGACCGCTACGCCGTCATCGCGGGGAACGGTGGGTTTCCGTTCCTGGTGCTGGAGGCTGCTCGCCACCAGGGGATTGAGCCGCTGGTGGTAGCCATCAAGGAGGAGGCCTCTCCAGACCTTAACCGCGTCGCCCACGCCATCCACTGGCTGAGCCTGGGGGAAGTATCAAAGCTCCTGGAGATGCTCAGGTCCGAGCGGGTGAGCAAAGTCGTGCTCGCGGGGCAGGTAAAACACGTTCAGCTTTTCAGTTCGATTCGGCCTGACGGATTGGTGAACCGCCTCCTCCAGGGCCTGCACCGAAAGAATACCGACGCGTTGATCGGCGCCTTTGTGCGCATGCTGGAGGGGCGAGGAATCCAAGTTGTTGATTCGACACTTTTTCTCAAGCCGCTGCTGGCTCCTGAGGGTCTGTTGACGCGACGCGCGCCCGACGCGAGCGAGCACGCCGACGTCGCCTACGGTTGGGAGATTGCCAAGAAGATCGCGGGGCTGGATCTCGGCCAGACCATCGTCGTCGCGGACCGAGCTTGCGTGGCCGTGGAGGCGATGGAGGGAACCGACGCCACGATCGAACGCGCCGCGACGCTGAGCAACGGACGGCGCTTGGTTGTCGTCAAAGTGAGTAAGCCGCAGCAAGACATGCGCTTTGATGTTCCAGTCGTCGGGGTCAGGACGATTCGGGTGATGGACCGGGCCAACGCGCGCGTGCTGGCGGTCGACGTGGGTAAGACGCTGCTGTTTGAACGCGAGCAACTCATCGCCGAGGCAGACCAGGTGGGAATAGCCGTCGTCGGGATAAAGGATTGAAAACCGAAATCCCCCGTCTGCATACGGCCCCCGGCGACCGTCTGAGGTGGGACGCACCACGAGCATGGACCAGAAGATACCTATCGCGATTATTGGCGTGGGGGGACACGGCCAGAAGCACGCCCGCTCGCTGAAGGGAGTGGCGGGGGCGGAACTGGTGGGCGTGTACGACCTCCGCGCCGAACGCTGTGCTCAGGTGGCTGCCGAACTCGGGGTTCGGGCGTTCGCGAGCCTGGACGAAGCGCTGAGCGGGGTGCGTGCGGTCAGCATTGTGATTCCGACTACGGACCACGCGGCGGTGGCGCGGCAGGCACTTGCCCGCGGGGTCGATGTCCTGGTTGAGAAGCCTATCAGCCGCACCCTGGCGGAGGCGGATGGACTTATTGAAGAGGCGGCGGCGCGCGAGCTCATTCTCCAGGTGGGTCACGTGGAGCGTTTCAATCCCGGCGCGGTGGCAGCCAAGGCTGAAACCCATCGGCCGCTCTTCTTTGAGATTCATCGCTTGGGCGTCTTCAGTCCGCGCAGCCTCGATGTGGACGTGGTATTCGACTTGATGATTCATGACCTCGACCTGGTCCTTTGGATGGTGGGCGCGGAAGTGCGCGAAGTGCGGGCCGTGGGGTTGCCTGTGCTCTCCGACAAGGTCGACCTGGCCAATGCGCGCGTCGAGTTCGAGAATGGGGTGGTGGCCAATCTTACGGCCAGCCGGGCGAGCACCGAGCGCGTGCGCAAGTTCCGCTTCTTCCAGCCCTACGAGTACTTCTCGGTGGATTTCACGCGACGCGACGTGGTGGCGATCAGCGTCAACCACGATGGGCCTAAGCCCCAACTCAATACCCGCAAGCTCGCCACCCAACCCGCGGAGCCCTTGCAGGCTGAACTAGAGGCGTTTGTCGAGTCGGTGCGCAGCCGGAAGCCACCCTTGGTAGGTGGAAAAGAGGGTCGGGCAGCGCTGGCTCTGGCGGAACAGGTGATGAGTTGCATCGAGGCCCACGCGACGGCCCTCAACCTCAAGCTGAGCCGGGCCGTGGGCCAAGTTGGAGAGTCGTAACTTTGGGCCGCCGGCGAACGTCTGAAAAAGAGAGACCAACATACCCGTGGGCCCGGTTGGAGAACCATAATTCAGTGCAGCAGAGTTGACAATCACGCCGGGCGGGCCGGTCGAGGACAATTTTGATGACGGCTGGCGATCTCGAAATCCGGCTGCTGGTGGAACTGGATCCGGAAGCGGCGCGCTGGCGCTGGCGGACGATGTTCCTGCTCTCCGTCATCCTGCACGCGATTCTCATCGGGCTTATCCTGGCTTCCCCGCAGCTTTTCCGCCGCGGCGCCGAGTTGATGGGGGTGGACCTTCAGGCCGCGCGCAAACCTGATTACAGCTACCTGTGGATTCCTCCCGAAGTCTTGAGGAAGCTGCGCGAGCCGCCGCCGGAGACCCCTAACCTTTCTGACCGTGACCGCCAGGCGCAGGGCCGTTCGCCGGTCATCGACCCCGACGGTGTGCGCATGCCCTATTCGCGGGGCAACACACCTTTGCCGGAGATTGCCGGAGGTGCACCCAGTCTGCCGCCACCCGCCGCGGCGCCTGTACCCATGCCCGGCGCGTCGTCTTCTCCACCTCCGCCCAAGAAGGACGAAGGCCTGCGGCTGATGGATGTGGAGCCCCCCAGCCAACAGTCGGCTGGCTTGCGATTGCCAAACTTGACCCCGGGCCAGGCCATCCAGGAGTCACTGCAAGACGCTGTTCGCAACCGTGGCAGCGTCGGCGGCGGGAGCGGTGAAGGATCGGGATCCGGCGACTCGAGTAACCAGTTCCAGAATTTCCATCCCAATTTCTCCACGGAAGCGCCCCTCATTCTGTCTGATACCCGGGGAGTGGACTTCGGCCCGTACCTGTCGCGCATCGTCTACATCGTGCGCCGGAATTGGTACTCGGTCATTCCCGAATCCGCGCGGCTGGGAGAGAAAGGGCGAGTGGCGGTGGTCTTCGAGATCCTCAAGGATGGCTCCGTCCCCCAACTCCGGCTGGTGGCTTCATCCGGCTCTGACGCCCTGGACCGTGGGGCCCTAGCCGGGCTCCGCACTTCTATTCCTTTTCCGCCCCTGCCCGACGAATTCACGGGAAATCACCTCGTCCTGCAATTCATTTTCCTCTACAACATGACTTTATATCGTTAGCCCCTTGAAGCCCCGGCGGGGGTCGGTTAGAATCTCGCTGTGAGAGGTAAACTTGCAGGGGAAGAGCGCTCATGCACCCGGCGAGCCGGTACGGAAGTGATCCCACCTCGCACGCCCTCCAGGGCCTTGGAAGGGTCTGATGTTTCGTTTCTCACGGACCCAGTTGATGGGTTGTTTTGTGTTGCTGGCTCTGATCCTGGGGCTACTCCTGGTGCGCGCGCTGCGTTTGCTGGGGTAGACTCCGAAGCCCCGGACTATCCCCTGGTGGCCATTGTCGGACCCACCGCCGCCGGCAAGTCCGCGCTGGCTCTGGTTCTGGCAGAGCACTGGCCGGGCGAGATCATCAACTACGATTCCGTGCAGGTCTACCGAGGGTTTGATATCGGCTCAGGGAAAGTGCCTCCCGGGGAACGTCGTGGCTTGGCGCATCACCTGCTGGACATCCTCGAGCCGGATCAGGTTTTTACGGCCGGTGATTATCGCCGCGCCGCGTTGAGCGTCCTGGAAGACATCCGGGAACGAGGCCGCTTGCCGATTCTGGTGGGGGGAACCGGTCTTTATCTGCGGGCGCTCCTCGTCGGGCTCTTTGAAGGCCCGCCGCGTTCCGAGGCTTTGCGCGCGCGCCTGCGCCAGATGGCCAAGCGCCGAAATCGGCAGTTCCTCCATCGCTTGCTGGTTCGTTTGGATCCTGACAGGGCTGGCCAGATCGAGTGGCCGGACACGCAGAAAGTCATCCGGGCCATCGAGGTCTGCGTGCTGGCCCGGCAACCGATGTCGCGGCTCTTGGAAAACGGGCGCAGCGGTCTGCGCGGCTTTCGGGTCTATAAGATCGGGCTCAGTCCCGCGCGGCACGCGCTGTATGAACGCATCAACCGGCGGGTTGAGCAGATGTTCGCCGCCGGCTTGCTGGAGGAGACCCGTGCCATGCTGGCCCGCCCGGATGCGGCGCGGCTCAAGCCCTTGGAAGCGGTCGGCTACCGGCAGGCTGGCGAGGCCCTGCGCGGCGCCCTTAGCGTCGCCGACGCCGTCCGCGCCACGCAGACGGCTACGCGGCATTATGCCAAGCGCCAGTTGACTTGGTTCCGCCGGGAGACGGACGTAACCTGGTTCGAAGGCATGGGTGACACCCCGGAGGTCCAACAACAAGTTCTGTTCTGGCTGGAGCGCCGGCTTCACCCGAGCCAGGGCGGGCCTGTAGCACGGTAGCGCGGACCTGTTGCCCAAGGTCCGCGGCTTTGCACGACCGCACGCACAAGAACCGCAGACCTCTGAGAAGCGAGGTCTGCGCTACTCGCTGTCCCGGCGCAAAATGGTGTTTGTAGGTGGGCATGACCAGCGCTAATATGGCACACTGAAGCGCAGAGTTGCGCTCTGCGCCAGCCAGCGGATCTGAAGCAAAGAGCCGCAGACCTATCACAGAACACGTCTACCTTGCTCCGGCGCCCCTTCATAGATGCGCCACCCCGCCATTGCTGTTGAAAAATATTTCACTTTCTCTGCAGCTATGGTATCGTTCATCGCTTCCGTATAGTGCGGGGATGGATCCACGGGCTGAATGCCGTGAGCTGTCCAGCCGTATTCGTCGCTTTAGGTGACCAAGATGCCCCCCCATCCAGAACTAGGTGACGGCTCGCGGGTAGCAGTCATGGGAGGCGGGCCGTCCGGTTCTTTCTTCAGTTACTTCCTCCTCCAAATCGCCCGCCGGGCTGGCTTGGATCTCCACGTGGACATCTATGAGCCACGAGACTTCTCTGCCACCGGTCCCAGGGGCTGCAACATGTGTGGCGGCATTATCTCCGAGTCCCTGGTACAGAATCTGGCCGCCGAGGGCATCAACCTTCCCGCCGCAGTCGTTCAGAGGGGGATCGACTCCTACTTCCTGCACATGGATGTAGGCAGCGTCCGCATCGAGACCCCGCTGCAAGAGATGAGAATCGCCGCTGTCCATCGCGGCGCGGGCCCGCGAGGAATGAAGGGGGAGGTGGGGTGCCGCGGGTTTGATGGGTATCTGCTTGAACTAGCCCTGGCCAAGGGTGCACACTTGGTGCGCAAGAAGGTGGAGGGTGTCGCCTGGGAAGAAGGGCGGCCGCGGCTAAAGACCCAGGATGGCTCGGAGGAAACCTATGACCTGCTCGCCGTGACGGCGGGCGTGAACACGGGCTCGCTGAAGCTTTTTGAGGGCCTGGTCCCAGCCTACAGGCCTCCCCAGAGTACCAAGACCTACATCTGTGAATTTTGCCTAGGTCGGGAGACGATCCAGAAGTATCTGGGTAGCTCGATGCATGTCTTTCTGCTCAACATTCCCCGCCTGGAATTCGCTGCCCTGATTCCCAAGGGTGACTACGTGACGCTCTGCCTCCTCGGGCGGGATATCGACAAGGAACTCGTGCAGTCCTTCCTGGATGCTCCTGAGGTCAAACAGTGCTTGCCGCCAGGCTGGCAGGTCCCCGCGGATTTCTGCCATTGTTCTCCCCGGCTGACTATCCAGGGCGCGGTGAATCCTTTTGCGGATCGGCTGGTGTTCATTGGTGATTGCGGGGTGACCCGACTCTACAAGGACGGGATCGGTGCGGCGTACCGTACCGCCAAGGCGGCCGCCAAGACAGCGGTTTTCGAGGGCCTAGCGGCTCAGGATTTTCGCCGCCACTACTGGCCGGCGTGCCAGCGCCTCTGTACGGACAACAGAATTGGGAAGGTGGTCTTTGCCGTCACTCACCAGATTCAGAATTGGAGATTCCTGCGACGTGGCGTTTGGCGAATGGTTACCAGGGAACAACAAAGGGAGGGTGGCCACCGTTACATGAGCATGGTGTTGTGGGATACCTTTACGGGAAGCGCACCCTATCGGAGTGTCTTCCTGCGAAGCCTGCACCCTTCCTTTTTGGGCCGCCTCTTCTGGGAGACCGTTGTAGGCAGCCGGTCTCTTGATATGTCCAGTCAACAAACGGGGAGGTCATGACCGCCGACACTTTAGGCAAGTTGTACCGCAACGGTGAAGTCATTGTCCAGGCAGGAGAGATAGGAAACTGCATGTATGTCATCCAGCGAGGACAGGCCGAAGTGCTTCTGCAAGATGAGGACGGTGAAGTTTGCGTGGCCGTCCTGGGCGAAGGGGATGTGTTCGGAGAGATGGCTCTCTTCGACCAAGAGGTTCGTTCGGCGACGGTCCGTGCCCGGGGTGAAGTCTGGGCACTCACTCTCGAAAAGAAGACCTTCCTCCGCCGGATCCACGAGGACCCTTCTTTGGTTTTTAACATCCTGGAGAAGATGTCCCGTCGCATCAGGGAGTTGAACGATTCACTGAAAAAAGCATTGGGCCGCGGGAGCACCCTGAGATGAGCCCCGCTCCACCTCGCCCAGGTTTCCTTGGGAGGAATGGGATCCCTTCAAGAGGGATGCCAGACACCATCCCGGTTCAGTTTCCCCGCGGCGGGTGACGCGCCGCTCCTATTTCCTGGCAGGGGACTTAGACTGCCGGGTGCGGAAGGTTTGCGAATACTTGGACCAGCATCGAGGGAAAAGTTGTCGCTCAAGTTCTTTGGCCAGCCTGCTGAACTTGAGATGACAGCCTGACGGTGTCACGATAATCTATCATTCTTGTCCAGACTGCTTTCGAATGACCGAGATTTGCACCGAAATTGAAATCCAAGCATCTGCCGAGCAGGTGTGGCAGGTGCTAATCGACTTCGCGGCCTATCCTGCGTGGAACCCGGTCATACACCCGATAAGTGGGGAGGCGAGGGCCGGGGGACGCCTAATGTTTCGCGTCCACCCGCGGACTGGTCCGGGCGTCACCTTGCGGCCCACGGTGGTCAAAGCTGAAGCCAACCGTGAACTGCGTTGGCAAGGGCAGCTTCTGTTCTCCGGCCTATTCTGCGGGGAGCACTCTTTTACCATTGCGCCGGTGGCCAAGAGCCGGGTGCGGCTGGTTCAACGTGAGACGTACAGCGGTTTGCTCGTCCCGTTAATCGTGCCCATCATCAAGGCGACCAACCTGCGCATTTTTGAGGACATGAACAAGGCACTCAAAGCCCGCGCGGAAAAAGCAAGCGCAGACCTGTTCTGATAGGTCTGCGGCTCTTGTTGTATTGGCTCTGGAACACCGAATCCTGCCATGTCGCGACTGCGGCGTCCGTCGGGTGGCGCATACATGGTGTCTGTTGCCCTGTGTGCGAACCTCAGCGAAAAATTCTTTCTCACCGTTCGCAGCCTTCCCCATCGTCTCATTTCGATTTGGTAAACTACGGACGGAGTTTGTGTATTCGGCGAGGTGACGCCAGAGGCAGCGGCGTGCTTCGCGGGAGGGCGATATGTGTCCAGGGGTGGCAGTGGGGGAACGGTTTTTGCATCACCGTCCGCTTGTCCTGTTCCGCCGTGGTCGCCCGGACGGGACCCCGATGGAACGGTTGCCTGCGGGGCGCACGATAGTGAATCCACATAAAAAAAAGAGTGTCTAAATTTGACGAACAAAGCCATTATGTTATTGAAAACAAAGGATCGGAAAAACGAACAAAGCCAAACAAAGCCAAATTCGGTGGGTGGGGAAATCGGCGGCGCGGAGAAATTATTGAGTTCTGCGGAATTGAGTGACTTGACCCCCTCACCCCACTACAGGAAGGCAGAGAATAGAAACTGGAAACTCGAAATTCGGAAGACCCCCTCACCCCCGGCCCCTCTCCCCCAAAGGGGCGAGGGAGGAGTTAGTTCAGATTTGTTGCCCGTGCCTCCCAAAGGGGCGAGGGGAAAGTTAGTTCAGATTTGTTGCCCGTGCCTCCCAAAGGGGCGAGGGGAAAGTTAGTTCAGATTTGTTGCCCGTGCCTCCCAGAGGGACGGGGGGAGAGTTGGTTCAGACTTGTTGCCCTCGCCCCCTCTGGGGGAGAGGGTGGCGCGGGGAAGCAGTGCTTCCCGTCGCGCCGGGTGAGGGGGTTCAGGGGTCACCCTATTGTGCGGGACTCAATAATGCTGATTATGAATTCTGAATTGTGAAAGGGGAGCCATGTGCCGCGGCCTTCCAGGATCCGCCGCGGTGGGCGCACCGCTCGAGCAAACTGACCCGCGACCAACCTCTAGGTTGGGATAGCCCCGGCAGGGCGGATGGTTTATAATAGGAGTTCCGCGGCGGACCTGAACGCGTGCCGCAGGAGGGCGTTCAGGGACATTTTTTGGCCGACAGTACGAATCCGGCCTCCGCTGCGGGCTTTATGAAGGTGGCACGTGATATTCTCGACCCCAAAAGAGAGACGCCATGGAAAAGCCAACGCAGAATATTCAAGATGGTTTCTTGAATTCGGCGCGGAAAGAAAAGACCCTAGTCACGGTTTACCTTGTAAGCGGTGTCAAGCTCACAGGCCGCATCCGCAGTTTTGATAAGTTCTCGGTGGTGCTGGAGAGTAACGCTCAGGAACAACTGATCTTCAAACACGCCATCTCAACCGTCATACTGCCGCGTGCTGGCATGCCGTTCAGGCAGGCCACCACGCCGGAGGGCTAAGTTTATTCGCCGCGCTGAAGTTGCCGAAAGTGCTTACCTGGTAGGCTGGTTGCCAACCCGGCGCCGGAGACCTGGGGAGACCCTTGGGGACGCGGAACAAGCCCTGGTTGAATTGCAGGATTTGGCCTCGAGCGCTGGCGCCCGAGTCGTGGGGAAGGCTTTGCAGCGTTCGTACGAGCCGGCCCCGGCCACGCTGGTGGGGCGCGGCAAAGCGGAAGAGATCCGCGCGACCGCCCACGCGGCCCACGCCGACCTCGTGATTTTTGACCACGACCTTACGCCTTCCCAACTTCGCAATCTCGAAAACATGCTGGGCCTGAAGGTCATCGACCGCACCCAGCTCATCCTCGACATCTTTGCCCGGCGTGCCCGGAGCAGGGAGGGCCAGCTCCAGGTCGAACTGGCACAGTTGAACTACCTTCTGCCGCGACTAGGAGGGCGAGGCACACTCTTGTCCCGGCTCGGCGGCGGCATCGGCACCCGCGGGCCTGGCGAACAACAGCTCGAATATGACCGGCGCCGCATCCGCCACCGCCTTCGGACCCTGCGGGAGGCCATTGAACATGTTCGCTCCCAGCGTGCGCTGCATCGCGCGCATCGCCGTTCTCGTCAGTACCTGACGGCGGCCCTGGTGGGGTACACCAACGCTGGCAAATCGACTCTTTTCAACGCGCTAACCCGCGCCCAGGTAACCACTTCATCGCGCCTGTTTGCTACCCTTGACCCGACGGTGCGCGCGTTGCCCCTCGAGTCTCGTCATCCCGTGCTGCTTTCCGACACCGTGGGCTTCATCCGCAAACTGCCAACCCACCTGGTGGCTGCCTTCCGCGCCACGCTCGAGGAATTGGAGGAAGCCGCGCTGTTGCTTCAGGTCACGGATGCTTCGCACCCCGAACACGAACAGCAGGATGCCGCTGTGGAGGGGTTGCTGGAAACCTTGGGGGTGGCGACCACGCCACGGCTCCATGTCTGGAACAAGACCGATCTGCTGGCGCCCCATGATTTGAAACGGCTGCCGCAGGGTCCCCATGACGTGGCTGTCTCGGCACGGACCGGGGAAGGCCTCGAGCAACTGCTGGGGATGATTGACGAGCAACTCGTGGATGACCCGCTGGTCGAGGCGGAGTTTGAGTTCTCGCCCGCCGACGGTGAGCGCCTGGCATCGCTCCACCGCGCGGCGACCGTGCTCTCGCGGCGCTATGAGGATGACCGCGTCGTGGTGCGCGCGCGATTGCGCGAGTCGCTGCGTCGCCACCTTCAACTGGTACCTCTGAATGAGGCCCACGCGAGAACATGAGGCCCGACGGCGGCAAGCCTTCCCTCTAGCCCGGATTTCTCACCACGCGGGGACGCTTTTTGGGGGGCTGCCGGAAGGGCGGGGCTTTAGCCCCGCCGAAATCGCGGCTCCCGCCCTCTGTTCGTCCCGCGCC
>Ga0315284_10015205_pt1 | contig 10947 bp, 13 predicted proteins | sample YL17G09_16_MG_FD_203696 | JGI IMG/M metagenome (GOLD analysis project Ga0315284, IMG submission 203696) | Sediment microbial communities from Yellowstone Lake, YNP, Wyoming, USA - YL17G09_16 | ecosystem: Environmental > Aquatic > Freshwater > Lake > Sediment | place: USA: Wyoming | collected...
AGTTAGCATGTCTCCACTAAATTATAGGAAACAGTCGACCGACACGTTGCCGTAATACCATACAGACGGTAGATGGAGGCGTTATATGTCTGGCCAAACAACAAGAGATGCAGTCAGACTCGTCACCAGTATTGTCGTTTGTGAGGGGGCGGGACTTATTGGTTCCATATTCACCGCCAGCGCCATTCCCATCTGGTATGCCAGCCTGGTCAAGCCATACTTCACACCGCCCAACTGGCTTTTCGCGCCCGCCTGGCTCACACTGTACCTACTGATGGCAATATCAGCCTTTATCGTCTGGCGCACCGGTCTCGATAAGCGCCAGGTCAGGGTAGCCCTGGGCATCTTTGTCCTCCAGTTAGTCCTTAACGTGTTGTGGTCGCTGGCTTTCTTCGGACTGCATTCACTGCTTTTTGGCGTGATTGTTATTTTAGCTCTGTGGCTGGCAATATTGCTTACCATCGTGAGATTCTTTCCCATCTCGCGTGCGGCGGGTGCACTACTCTTGCCCTACATCGGCTGGGTAACCTTCGCCGCTATCTTGAATATCTCAATCCGGCTCTTGAATACCTAGCCCTGGTTAGCCCGCGCAGCATTGTCTTGACTAATAAAGCCCTTCTATAGTAAACTCCGCCTAGTATTTTGAAATCCGGGGGTGGAGGTACCAGAAAGGAGCTAACGCTAAGTAAATATGACTCTGAGCCAGATATTTGCCCTCGCTATCTTCTTGGTCATGTTCATCGTTATCATCATCGGCAAAGTCCACCGCATGATTCCCGCTCTCATTGGTGGTGCTCTTACCCTCATCATCGTCTTCCTCGTCATCGAGAGAAATCCCGACCTGGTAGTGCAGACGTTCAGCTTCGCTCAGCTCGGTCAGGGGCACTTCTGGGTTCCGGGTAAAACAATCGTTGAAGAAGGCGCTACCGGCATTAACTGGCAGACCATCATCTTCATTGGCGGCATGATGGTCATGGTGGAAGGTCTGGGCGCCGCCGGGTTCTTCCGCTGGATCTGTCTGCTTGTCGCCAAGATGGTGAACTATAAGGTAGTCCCTATCCTAGTTGTCTTTACCATATTATCGGGCTTCTTATCCATGTTCATCGATAGTATTACCGTCCTGTTGTTCCTGGCATCGATTACCGTGGAGCTGGCACGCACTCTTAAGTTCGACCCGGTACCGGTGATAATCGCCGAAATCTTTGCGGCAAACACCGGTGGCAGTGCCACCATGAGTGGCGACCCGCCCAATATCATCATTGGTACGGCGCTCGGTCTCTCCTTTATGGACTTCGTGGTCAATACCGGATTTATTGCCTGGGTGGGCATGGTGGTCTGCGTCCTCTTTTTCTATTTTGCCTTCCGCAAAACCCTCCTGGCTTCGCATCAAAGTGCCGCTAAAGAAGTTCCTGAAAAATATCCCCAGCCCAAGGAAGCCATAAAGAACCGGTTACTATTCTACCTGGTTACCGCTATTTTTGTGCTGGTCATCGCTCTGCTGGTGACGCACGCTCAGACGGGTATATCAGTTGCGCTCATCGGTGTAATTGCCGCAGCACTCACCGTGATTACACTAGCCAGGCAGTTCAAACACGTGATGAAAGGCGTAGACTGGCGCACCCTGCTTTTCTTCATCGGTCTCTTTATCACTGTGGCTGGGCTAGAGCAGACTGGCATTCTCAAGGCACTGGCGGAATACATCGGAAAGGTATCTGGCGGGCAGCTTTCTCTCGTCATAGCCATAATTCTATGGGTCTCTGCCTTTGCTTCCGCTATAATTGACAATATCCCCTTTGCGGCAACAATGGTGCCGGTAATCCGCAACCTGGCTGGAGCAATGGGTGCCAGTACCCTGCACCCCTTAGCCTGGACATTAGCCTTGGGTACTGATATTGGTGGTAATGCCACGCCCATCGGCGCTTCCGCTAACGTGGTGGGTACCGCTATCGCTGACCGGGAAGGTTACCCCATCAGTTGGGGCCGGTTCTGCAAATACTGTGTACCGTCGATGATTTTAGTAGTTGCCATATGTAACATTCTTCTCTATATAAGATATGTTTAGCCCCGGGTATTAAACGATGTTTAACCGGATATTAGTACCACTGGATGGGTCGCCGTTAGCCGAGCTGGTTGTCCCCTATGTTGAAGAGCTGGCTATGGCTTTCGGCGCGGAAATCGTCGTGGCGCATGTCCGCGAGCACCGGGACGACGAGTACGACCGTGTCCATCAGCTATATACCGAGCGCATGGCAGGCAAGCTGGAGAATGATATCAAGCTGGTCAGTCCTTCTTCTACCGTAAAACCCGCATTCCTCCAGGGTGAACCGGCATCTGCTATCATCGATTACGCCCGTAAAAGTAAGGTCAGTCTCATCATCATGGCAACTCACGGGCGCTCGGGTATCATGGCCTGGGCTATGGGCAGTGTGGCGACCAAGGTAATTCAAAAAATAAACGTGCCGGTGTTACTTATCAGAGCCAGCGTCCCGGCTCCCCCGCCCGGCAAAAGAGACCTGTTCCGCAGAATCCTGGTGCCCCTGGATGGCTCGGAGACCGGCGAAGCCGCTTTACCTTATGTCAAAACAATGATGGAAAAGCTCAGGTCGGAAGTGACCCTGCTTCAGGTAATATTTCCGTCGCCCCGTGTCTATAGTATTACCGGGATGGACTATACCCCCTATAACGAACCGGCGGTGTCCAGCGACGAGAAATGTAAACAATATCTGGAACAGGCAAGCCAGCGTCTGGCAGTTACCGGTAGTCAGGTAAGGACGGAGTTAAGGACGGGTGACCCCGCCCAGGAAATTATCAGGCTTGCCGGTGCCGCCGATACCAGCTTGATTGCTATATCCAGCCACGGGCGCTCAGGTATCGCCAAATGGCTCCTCGGCAGCATCGCCAATAAAGTGCTGAACAGCGCCAGCAAACCCGTCCTGCTGGTGAAAGCGCGGCGTAGTACTAGCGCTTAACTGGCGCTTAATCGAGATAGGTTATTCGGGCGGGGGGTCTGTCGTTCGCCGAAAACTCGATGCCCGCTTCGCGGAAGAGCTCGAGGAAAGAGCTATCATCGTAATTACCAAAGCTGACGAACCGTTTTATTCTGGCATTCACCAGCATCTTGGAGCACAGGACGCACGGGGTATGCGTGCAGTAAATGGTGCTACCCTCGAGGCTGACACCGTGCAGTGTCGCCTGTATGATGACGTTCTGCTCGGCATGAATGCCGCGGCAGATTTCGTGTCTGGTGCCCGATGGTATCTTCAGCTCGTTACGCAAACAGCCCAGCTCGAGGCAGTCCTTGAATCCGGAGGGGGCGCCGTTGTAGCCGGTAGCCAGAATATGCTTGTCCCTGACCGCGACCGCGCCGACATGATGCCGCTGGCAGGTGGCGCGTTCCGCCACCACTGAGGCTATTTTGAGGAAGTATTCATCTATATCGGGGCGGGTCGACTTTTTCATCTCAACTGGGAAATAATCCTTTCCGTCTCTTTCTGTAACTCGGCAATAGTGGACTCATTGATAACAGTAAAGTCCGCCATGGCAATGGGACCACCCTTATTCAGTTTCTCTATTTCCGACTGGTCCCGGCTCATGGCTTCGGCAATAGTTAAACCACGCTGTGCCCGGCACGATAACCGTTCATATCTGGTCCGGGGTGATGCCCAGACAGCGACGGTACAAAAATCATCCCCATAGCAGTCGCGGAAAAAGAGGTACTCCTCCCACGAGTAAAGACCGTCGAGGACAACATGGGAATGCTTCCGCGCAGAATCAATCCGGGGCAGGTTCAACTTGGCATAAGCCGCCATTCCGTGCTGCTGCCGCAGCAGTTCGCGGATACGGCGCTCATTGGTCTCATTCAGCTCCAGCCCGCGCCGCTTTAGCTCTTCATCGGTGACGTCTCCGAAGCGGACGCGGAAAAAGCCACTGGATGCGAATACCCGGGCTACCTCAGACTTTCCCGCCCCTGCCATGCCGACTACCGATACTACTTTCATGACTGGTATTAATTATAGGAGAAAGAGCCAGCGAATAGCAATCACCCTGCTTAAAAGGTCATTACGAGGAACGACAGTCCCGAAGCAATCCATCATCCGCCTCAGGCGGACCCCGAAGGATGAAAATATTATCCATTGTCATTCTGGCGAAACTTGTCCCGTACCTGATACGGGAGCCAGAATCCTGACCTGTCTTCATCCCCACCCTCTGGATTCTCCGCCTCAGGCGGACTCGCAATAACGTGCCTGATGGTCATTACCCTCCCACTCTCTTGACAAATCATAATTATCAGTATATACTGATTTTACTTAGGAGGTGGAAATTTGGTCAAGAAAGACAAGACCGGTTATTGCTGTTCTCCGATGAGCGGAGGTACCAGTTGCTGTAAGGTGGAATCGTTAATCAGCGTCGACGAGCGCGGTCAGATGGTCCTACCCAAAGACATCCGCGAACGCGCCGGCATCCACGCCGGCGACAAACTGGCAATTATCAGCGGGGAAAAAGACGGAAAAATCTGCTGCCTCATGCTGATTAAAGCGGATGAGTTTGGCGCAATGGTGAAGGACTTGCTGGGTCCCCTGATGCAGGACATTATCGCCGGTGAGAAATAAAAGGAGGTCACGATGAAAGAAAAAACCGACGACCAGGTGAAAAAAACGGTAAGAGATGGTTACGCCCGCATTGTCCGGCAGGATGGTTGTGCATGCACGCCAGCGTGCTGCGGCGGACGTGATCTGGCCGATAATGTAAGCCAGAAGATAGGCTATAGCGACCAAGAGCTAAAATCGGTGCCGGGGGGCGCCAACCTGGGACTTGGCTGCGGCAACCCGGTAGCGCTGGCATCTTTAAAAGAGGGAGAGACCGTTCTTGACCTCGGCTGTGGCGGCGGTTTTGACTGCTTCCTGGCGGCTAATAAGGTCGGTAGTTCCGGCCGGGTCACCGGCGTTGATATGACGCCGGAGATGCTCGACCGGGCACGAGTCAATGCCCGCAACGGCAACTACCAGAATGTCGAGTTCCGACTGGGTGAGATTGAGAATTTGCCAGCCGCCGACAACTCGGTGGATGTGGTCATCTCCAACTGCGTGATTAACCTGTCGCCGGACAAGAGCCGGGTGTTCCGCGAGGCTTTCCGCGTGCTCAGACCGGGCGGACGGCTGATGGTCTCCGACATAGTTTTACTTCAGGAGCTCCCCGGCTGGCTCAAGGAGTCCATCGACGCCTATATCGGCTGTCTTTCCGGAGCCATGAAGCGGAAACAGTACCTCGACACCATAAAGGCGGCCGGGTTCCGCGACGTGCGCATAATAGACGAAATGTCTTTCCCCATTGATTACATGCTCAATGACCCCACGGTACAAGCGCTGATTAAGAATTTAAACCTGCCGCTGGAAAACCTGAACGAAATCGCCCGCTCCGCAGTGAGCGTCAAGGTCAGCGGTGTCAAACCGGCGGCAACCCCTTAGCTGACACCGAAAAATCGAAAAATAATTCCTTCAAGGTATTGACTATCTCGATACAGGGGTGTATTATAGGCGCACTAAAACAATAGCGCCCGCCAGGGGCGCTGAAGGAGGTTGATATGGCAAGCAGTGTGTATAAGATTATCGAGATAGTGGGCAGCAGTCCCAAGTCGTGGGAGGAGGCCGCCGCGAGCGCCGTAGAAACGGCAGGCAAGACGCTGCGCGACCTTCGTATCGCTGAAATCGTCAAGCTGGATATGCAGATTGAGAACGGCAAGGTCATCAACTATCGCGCCCGGGTTACTATCTCCTTCAAGTATGAGGGCGATTAGTTCTGCTATTGACAGGACATAACTGTTAGGATATAATCACTAAACATAAGAATAAAGTAAAAGCTGCGAACAAGAATAGTAGGCTTTGAAGCGGGACTCAGAGAGTCGGGTAAGGTGTGAACCGATGTCAGCGCTGAAGCTGAATGGGCTTGGGAGCCGCAAGCCGAAAGTTTAACTACCAGTAGGCTTTGCCGCGGGGGAAGCGTTATCAAATCCCAGGGTATCGTCCGCCTGTGGCGGACTGTACCTGATAGAGACGGTCGAATCAACCAGTTCTTTTTCCGGGTTTGACCAAGAAGGGTGGCACCGCAGAGGTAAGCCTCCTGCCCCTTCCAAGGGGGTGGGAGGCTTTTTTTATTCCTTTTTTCAAGGAGATGCCGTGTATTATCCCAGTCTGGACGAGGTGAAACAACTAAAGAGACAGGGCAATCTGGTGCCGGTATACCGCGAGATTATGGCGGACCTGGAGACGCCGGTGTCCGCTTATCTCAAGATAGCCCGGGACCGTTATTCGTTCCTGCTGGAAAGTGTCGAGGGTGGCGAGCACCTGGCGCGTTATAGCTTCATCGGCACCGAGCCATCGCTTGTTCTCCAGACTGGAAATGAAAATACGATTGACCCGCTACTGCTGGTACAAAAGGAGTTCAGCCGCTACCGGCTAGTGTCTGTGCCTGGCTTACCTCGTTTCCACGGCGGCATGGTCGGCTATCTGAGCTATGAGGTCGCCCGCTATTTTGAGAAGCTGCCCTCGCCCGCCTCAAACCCGCTGAACCTCCCCGAGTCCATGCTGATGCTGGCGGATACCCTGCTCGTCTTCGACCACCTCACTCATAAAATCAAGATTGTTTCACACGCTTACCTCGACGGTGATGTCGAGGCGGCATACCTGCAAGCGACCTGCCGCATTGACGCCCTGGAAAACAGACTAAAGCAGCCGGTACCCGCCGACGAGTCGGCACCATTGACACCGACCCGCTCCGGAAAGGTGTCCTCCAACCTGTCTCAGCCAGAGTTCGAGTCCATCGTCTCGCGCGCTAAAGAGTACATTTATGCCGGCGATATAATCCAGGTTGTCCTGTCCCAGAGACTATCGAAACCGACCTCCGCCAGCCCCTTTGCCATTTACCGCGCCCTGCGCTCCATCAACCCCTCCCCATACATGTATTACCTCCATCTGGGCGATTTCTGTATCGTGGGCGCGTCCCCGGAACTACTGGTACGCGTCGAGGACGGTGTCGTCTCCAATCATCCTATTGCCGGCACCCGACCCCGGGGCAAGGACCCGGCACACGACCTGGCCCTGGAAGAAGAGTTAAGAAACGATGAAAAGGAGCGCGCCGAGCACATCATGCTGGTTGACCTGGGGCGCAACGACATCGGGCGCATCAGTGAGCCGGGCACCGTGCAGGTAACCGAGTTGATGAATGTCGAGCGCTATTCCCATGTCATGCACCTGGTCTCGCATGTTCAGGGCAAGCTGAGAAAAGGACTGTCCCAGTTCGATGCCCTGCGCGCCTGCTTCCCGGCGGGGACGGTCTCCGGCGCCCCCAAAATCCGGGCTATGGAAATTATCGCCGAACTGGAGCCGGACAAGCGGGGACCCTATGCCGGGGCGGTGGGCTATTTCGGCTTTTCGGGAAACCTGGACACGGCGATTACCATCCGCACTATTGTCATAAAAGACGGTATCGCATCCATTCAGGCTGGCGGCGGCATTGTCGCCGATAGCACCCCGGAGGGTGAATACAAAGAAAGCCTGAGTAAAGCGCGGGCGCTGCTGACAGCGATTGAGGCGGCGGAGGCGAACTATGCTACTGCTAATCGATAACTACGACAGCTTCACCTACAACCTGTTCCAGTACCTCAGCGAGCTGGGTGAAGATGTGTGGACGGTGCGCAACGATAAAGTAACTCTGGACGAAATCGAAGCCCGGTCACCGCAGCGCATTGTCATATCGCCCGGTCCGGGCGCACCCCAGCAAGCAGGAATATCCAATGACGTCATCCGCCACTTTGGTCCCAAACTACCCATTCTTGGCGTGTGCCTGGGGCACCAGTGCATCGGCTATAGCTACGGTGGCAAAGTTGACCGCGCCGGAGAAATCAAGCACGGCAAGTCGTCACTCATTTACCACGACAGCAAGGGGCTATTCGCCGGGCTGCCCAACCCCTTCTCCGCCATCCGCTATCATTCGCTGGCAGTGATGAAAGACCACCTGCCTGATTGCCTGGAAGTAACCGCCTGGACGGACAACGGACTGGTGATGGGGGTGCGCCACCGCCAGTTTCCCGTGGCAGGCGTTCAGTTCCACCCGGAGTCGATTATGACCGAGGTGGGCAAGGACATATTGAGGAATTTTTTGAGGGGAGGGGATGTGAAATGATTAAAGAAGCGATTGAAATCCTGGTCTCCGGTCGCTCGCTTAGTTTCAACCAGGCGGCGGCAGTCATGAATGAAATTATGAGCGGCGAGGCGACACCGGCTCAGTTTGCCGCGCTGGTCACCGCCCTGAGAATTAAAGGGGAGACCGTGGACGAGATTGCCGGACTCGCCAGCGTGATGCGGGCAAAAGCAGTCCCGGTGCCGTTAAACTTACCGGTGGTGGATACCTGCGGCACCGGCGGGGATAACACCGCCAGCTTCAACGTCTCCACCGCCGCTGCCTTTATTGCCGCGGGCGCCGGGCTCACGGTAGCCAAACACGGCAATCGCGCCATGAGCAGTCGCTGCGGCAGTGCTGATGTCCTGGAAGCGCTGGGAGTCAAGGTTGACCTGAGCGCCGCGTCGGTGGCGCAGTGCCTGGAGACCATCGGCATCGGTTTCATGTTCGCCCCGGTGTTTCACCCGGCGATGAAGTATGCCACAACCCCGCGCCGTGAAATTGGTATCCGCACCGTTTTCAATATCCTGGGACCGCTGACCAACCCGGCCCACGCCGAAGCCCAGGTAATGGGTGTCCCCAGCCGCGAACTGGGGGAGAAGATTGCTTTAGTCCTACACCGCTTGGGCACCAAACACGCCCTGGTAGTGCACGGCGCCGACGGCATGGACGAAATCTCTATTACCGGGAAATCGATGGTATGGGAGGTTACTGCACAAGGAGCACTACCTCCCTACGAGGTCTCTCCTGAGTATTTTGGTTTCAGCCTGGCGAAGCTGAGCGATGTCGCTGGTGGGACGCCACAGGAGAATGCGTCCACCCTACGCCGTATCATGGATGGAGAGAGAGGTCCGCGACGGAATATTGCCGTAATGAATGCCGCCGCCGTGATTGTTGCCGGTAACCGGGCATCAAATATCAAAGACGGTGTCCGTGTCGCTGAAGAGGCGATTGATAGCGGCCGGGCACGGGAGAAGCTAGAGGCCCTGATTAAGCTCAGCCAGAGGTTGAACTAGCCATGATGGATACTATTGTCATTCAAAAAAGGATTGAGGCGGAGCAACGGAAGAAAACGGCTCCGCTGCGCCTGCTAGAGGAACGCATCGCTCAGCAGGCACCGCCGCTTGATTTTGCCCTCGCCCTGAGTGGCAACGGCGTACGGCTGATTGCCGAGGTAAAACATGCTTCGCCGTCACGCGGGGTCTTGTGTCCTGATTTCAACCCGGTGGCGCTGGCGACAGCCTATGCGCGCGGTGGCGCCGCCGCAATTTCGGTACTGACCGATGAGACTTACTTTCAGGGTAGCCTCGACCACCTGTCTGCTATACGCCGGGAGGTCAAATTGCCCCTTCTGAGAAAGGACTTTATCGTCGACCCGTACCAGGTCTATGAGTCGCGGGCTTACGGTGCCGATGCGGTACTGCTCATCGTCGCCATCCTGACCGATGAGCAACTTACCCGTCTGCTCAGACTGAGCCATATGCTGGGCATGCAGTGCCTGGTAGAAGCTCACAACAAGAATGAGATACAGCGAGCGGTGGATAGCGGGGCGGAAATCATCGGCATTAACGCCCGTGACCTGAAGACGTTTACCGTCGACCTGAATACTGCCTGTCGGCTGCGACCCTTAATCCCCGACCGGCACATTGTCGTCGGGGAGAGCGGCATCCGGAACCGGCATGACATCGAGAAATTGAGAGCCTGCGGTGTCAATGCCGTGCTGGTAGGCGAGACTTTAGTTGCTGCCCCTGACATTCCAACCAGGATAAGGGAGCTAATGGGATAAGATGACACGGATTAAGATTTGCGGACTGAAGGACAAGGCGCACGCTCTAGCGGCGGTGGATACCGGCGCCGATTTCATCGGGCTGGTCTTTGCGCCCAGTCCGCGGCAGATTACCCTGTCCCGGGCTTACGAAATCGCCAGCGCCGTCAAGCAAGCCAGCCATCACGTCCAGGTAGTCGGCGTCTTTGTCGACACCCCATCCTCAGCCGTAAACCAGATCGCCGATACCTGCGGACTCGACTGGGTGCAACTGAGTGGTGACGAAACGTGGGCATATTGTCGCCAGATTAAACGACCCATAATTAAAGCGATACGGGTAGGCAAAGGACAACTGGCGCAAAAAGCGAGCCTGATTCTGGCTAATGGCGCTAAAGAGCTGGGTAACCGGCAACACCTCTTTCTCCTCGACTCGGAGGTTAAGGGGAAGTATGGGGGCACTGGCTTGACCTTCGACTGGAGGCTGGCGCGACCGCTGACAGAAACATTTCAAATCATAATTGCCGGTGGGCTGGCGCCGGAAAATGTCGGTCAAGCTGTCGAGCTGGTGGCACCCTGGGGAGTTGATGTCTCTTCCGGAGTAGAAACGGAAGGAGTCAAGGACGTGGCTAAAATCAAGGCTTTTATTGAAGTGGTGAGGAGGCTCGATGCCAGCCGGAATTAAATTACCCGACGAACATGGTTACTTCGGACAGTTCGGCGGACGCTTTGTCCCGGAGGTGTTGTCCTCGGCTCTCAGCGAGTTGGAACAGGCTTACGCCGTCGCTCGAAGCAACTCAGACTTCCAACAGGAGTTCCGGCGATTATGTCGCGAGTACGTTGGTCGCCCCACACCCCTCTACCCCGCCCGCCAGCTTACCGCCAGGTGCGGTGGCGCCACCATATTGCTGAAGCGGGAAGACCTGGCGCATACCGGCGCGCACAAGATAAACAACGCCCTGGGACAAGGGCTGCTGGCGAAGCGCATGGGCAAGAAACGGATAATTGCC
>Ga0315284_10015206_pt1 | contig 10947 bp, 7 predicted proteins | sample YL17G09_16_MG_FD_203696 | JGI IMG/M metagenome (GOLD analysis project Ga0315284, IMG submission 203696) | Sediment microbial communities from Yellowstone Lake, YNP, Wyoming, USA - YL17G09_16 | ecosystem: Environmental > Aquatic > Freshwater > Lake > Sediment | place: USA: Wyoming | collected...
TGAGGGAGGACGGCACATTCAATGTCGTGATAGAAAACAACGCCGGGACAATACTGAATCTGGACGCTGCCGGCACTGGCGCCACCGTGATAGCGGGTGGGGGAGCGAACCCGGTGTGCACATTAGATGATACGACGCTTCAGGAGGGTACTGCATTCAGGCCCGGCGCATCAAGGACTGTGTTATTCACCAACTGCCCCCTCGCAGCCACATCGAAGATAGGGGAGTACTATCGTGTCAATATCACATTAGCTTACCATAACCCCTCAAGCGGGCTGCCTCACATCAGCAACGGCATCGTCTGGGGGCCGATAAGTTAGGTCAGGTGCGACGCAATATCGGATATTCTGACTTTGGCCTGTTTCTGCAGATTCATGTCCTTTAGCATCACGGACTCTTCCTTCAGCTCGTTTGCGCCGACTATGATAGCGTATTTCGCTCCTGCCTCGGCGGCGTACTGGAGGGCCTTGTTCAATTTCCTCCCTAAAATTTCCACCTCGATTATCTTCGCTGGCGCCTCCTTCCTCAGTTTATCTGCAATAGCGAACGCCTGAGTTCTGACATCCTCTGAGGCGCAGATGACATACGCGTCCGGAGCATATCCTGCCATATTGATTGACTGGCTTTCCATGCTGTCGATGAGCCTGTCCAGGCCGAACGCGAATCCAACAGCAGGAGTCTGCGGGCCGCCGAACAGTCCTATGAGGTTGTCGTACCTGCCGCCTCCGCAGACTTGGTTTTGGGCGCCGAGCCCCTCCACCTTAGCGTCGAATACGAGGCCGGTGTAGTAGTCTAGGCCGCGGGCCATGCTGAAGTCGACTTCATATGTTATGCCCGCAGCGTCAAGGAGGTTTAGGGTTCGCTTCATGTCCTCGAGCATCCGCTTTGCTGCGCCGTCTGGGACGAGTTTCAATGCTACGTCCACGCTCTCCCCGGAACCTCTAACATCCAGTAATCTTATCAATGGACTGTCACGTATGCTCTCCTGCACGGTCTTGTAGTCTCCCTTGTCGAGGAGGTGTATTATCCTGTTCTGCTCCGTCTCCCCCAGCCCCTGTAAGTTAAGTAACTCACGCAGGACTCCTATGTGACTCACGCGAATCCGCGCCTTCAAACCGAGTCGACGCAGACACTCTCCGGCGAGGCACACGGTCTCGGCGTCGGCCTCAGGCCCCGAAGCCCCGATGAGCTCCACCCCAGCCTGCCAGAACTCCCTGTAGCGTCCCTTCTGCGGCTCCTCATAACGGAACATGGGGCTCACGTAACAGAGCCTGAGGGGCTTTTGGAGGTTCCTCAATTCGGAGGAGTACATCCTCGCCACCTGCGCTGTTGCCTCAGGGCGCAGGCAGAGCTTCCTCCCACCCTTATCGTCGAATACATATAAGTGCTCGCTGATGTCAGCCCCGGATTTGGCGCTGAATAGTTCAAGGAACTCGAACGTTGGCGTCTGAACTCGCCTGTAACCGAATGAGCGGAAAGTGCCTAAAAGAACGGACTCTACATGGAGTCTCCCACCCATCTCCCCTGGTCCGAAGTCCCGCACTCCACGGGGACGCTCAAAAACCATCGTAGATACACCAGATAATAATAGTGAATTGGGGGTTAAGAGGGTCCGGCTTTATGGACATGAGGAGTCCACTGGATTCGAAGTCCCAGAAGACAGCCAGATTCTGTGTGGAGAACCAGGCGCTTGTACACCGTTCATCACAAGATTGTCGAATGCTATGTAAGTCGCACTGCTTATCGGTTGGGGCGAAGTATAAACCTGGTCGAAATGCACTATGATGGAGTCCGGGGAGATAGTCATCTCCGTGGAGTGCACATAGAATGACCGCCAGCCGTTTACGGTATTGAATTCGAAGAATATGTTTATGGGCTGGAAAGCGCTCCAGTCCTGGGTTCCGCTGCAGCGGTGTATGGTGAAGTCTCCCACCCAACTGCCCCCGCTGTATGTTGCTGTGCCACTTTGTATCTTGCCTTTGCCTGCGAGTGGTTGTGCAGCGCCCCAGACATTGTAGTTGCTGGTCCAGTCGAAGCCTCCGCTGAATGTCGTTACAAGTGGTGGTAAGGTCGTGGTGGTGGTCGATGTAGTTGTGGTTGTTGTCGTCGATGTTGTGGATGTAGTCGACGTTGTTGGGGCTGGTATTGTCGTTGAAGTCGTGGAAGTTGAGGTGGTCGATGTTGTTGAGGTCGTAGACGGTTCTTCTGTGCTGCATAAGCAGATGTCGTTGCAGTTATTCAGGTCGTTGTCGCATTGGGCTGGGATGGTGCCTGAGGCGGTAATGATGGTTTCATTTGCGTTTAACCTTGGGGGGTCGCACATCTCAGGAATCTCCGTGTGGCCGTCTCCGCACACCGCTAGGTGCAAGGTAGTTGTTGGGGATGTGGGGGGTATGGTAGTTGATGTCGTCGGGAATACGTTGCCGCAGCAGCATGTGGGTAGTGCGGGGTTATCGCATAGCCCGTCACTTTGAGTCTCAGTAGGGTCACAAGCTGGGCGGCAGGTACCATACTGGAAGCCCATATCAGCGCAGCTATTGGAGCACGTCTTGCATGTCGAGCATACTGTGAAGGTCCAGTCGTTTTCTGATAGTGTGGTGTCATTCGTGTCGGTCTTGCAGTCCACGTTCCAGCGGTACGTGCCGTCTGGGACGAATTTAGTGTACCTGTTCACGTAGAGGCTCGCACTGGGCAGCCTCTCTGCGCCCCAGGAGCCGGTTATGTTGCTCCAGAGGTTGCAGTATTGGAGTGGGTTTGAGTCAAAGAAGAAGAACTCGAATGTGACGTTAAGCCCGGTAGTCGGTAGGGAAGGCCCGAGGGTAGTTGACGTCGTTGTGGAGGTCGTAGTGGTCGTTGAAGCGCATGTTGGCCCTGTGAAATTGAACCACGTGTAAACGTAGTTGTTCTTGTTCAAGTCAGCGTCAGTAGCGAGTATTCTCACCCAGTACAATCCTGACATACCCTGGGTATTGACCCAATCATCGATTACCGTCCTGTTATAGGTGTACCAGTAATTGTCTGATATTGCAGTCCCCGCACGCTGGAACATGGGGTGGACTATCTTTACATTGTTTGGTAGAGTCAACTCGTTCTCCACACTCAAGATACCAGGGTGACCGTATGGGTAATCCTCGGTATGGTCCCAAACATAACATGTGACGTTCACGTCTGTGATGTCATCGCAGCGCAACTCCTGGCCGGGGGAGATGGCCAAATCCTCGACCTCAGGTCCCATGAGAGTGCAGACTGGATTCGAATAATCCGCTGGCGTTGCAATATTAAAGGCGGAGCACTTTGTGCATGGAGATTGGGCTGGCGGGTTAAGGAACAGGAAGTAGAACATCACGTTCCATCTGTCGGGGTACTCAGGTATCATCTTAGAGAACGAACTAGGCACTATCTTGTCAAACGTCAACTTCATGATGTCACCTGTGACATAGGGGGTGCTAGATATGTAAGTGTCCTTATACCCTAACTTATAGAAGACCCTCGTGAGCTCGGGATACCTTACATCAGGCTTTGCATCAACCGTTAGCCTGAGGTTCCCCCCCTCCTCAGTCCCATTGTAGATGTTGACTGAGTCTCCCGACAACTTGAGAAGCCAGGTCTGGCCGGTCTCAGTCGTAGCACTCCAAGAATCTGGTGTTTGGCGCTGGATGGATATTATCGCGCCATTCAAGTAAAACGTTGGCACATCTGAGTCCATCATGCCGAAGCAGGCGGAGACAGCGACGGGGTCTGTGTTATCGCCTAAGCTGAAGTTACATTTGGGTACTGGGACCGTCAGGAACATGTTCTTTCCATTGAATGAGTTGAATGCATCCGGGTCGCCGCTGCACCGCTTCAGTTCGAACTCGCCGATTAAATGGTTATCATCTGTTATTGTGACGTTCCCTCCGAGGTGAGCTATCCCCTCCACCACTGGGGGGGTGGGTAAGGTCGAATATCGATTCCAATTAAAATCTGTTTCCCAATAGAATCTGATAGGTGCAGCTGATACGGACACGCCAGCGAAAACGAGGATGATTGCAAGTAGTAGGATTCTCCTATTATCCATCAGTTATCTACTATGCTTTTATTAATTAATATGGTGTATATGCTATCCTGATTATAATGGCTGAAGAAGAGGTTAATGCGGGGACGGAAATGCCGGTTGCAGATGAGAGGATGCATGCTAAGAAGCATGCGGTAAAACATGCGAAGAAAGTACACAAGAAAGTTGATTCTGAGGGGCCATCAACCAGGAAACACACCATAAAACACAAAACCCCCGTAAGTATGCCCACTAGGAATATTATCGCCGGAGCCTTCGTCATATTGCTCGTGCTCGCAGCCGTCGTATACATGAGCGGAAACCAGAATGGTTCGGTCTCTGCAGGAACTACGACCACGACAATGAAGGCGCAGAGTACTAAATCCGGGGTCGCACAAAGCGGCGACACCGTAACCGTGGAGTACACGGGCAGCTTCGAGAACGGCACCGTATTCGACACGACAGACCAGGCGATTGCCGAAGAGAACAACATACTCAATCCACTGCGCACATACCAGCCTCTGACGTTCACATTAGGCGGCGGCGGCTTCATAACCGGGTTTGAGGATGCTGTAGTTGGGATGTCCGTGGGTGAGGTTAAGGAGGTAACCTTACCCCCTGAGAAGGCTTACGGGTACCCGCAGCAGAAGCTCATCCAAAACGTTGAGAGGAAGCAGAGGAGTCCAGCCGTCCAGAATGTGAGCATCGACAAGTTCAAGGCTGATATTGGAGTTGAGCCAACAGTCGGTTTGGAGTTCAAGGTTCCGAACAGCACAGGATACCAACTCACCTGGCCGATGAAAGTCCTTGCAATATCAAATGACACAGTTACTTTCAGGTTCCTCTCTGGTGCGGAGACGACCATGCAGACAGTCTTCGGTGACGCTGACGTGTACACTGATGGAGAGGAAATTATAATTGAGGTCAACGCCAAAGTTGGGCAGAGGATACTGACACGTGTCGGCCCGGCGAAGATTGTCGGGGTGAACGACGAGAACATCACCATAGACTTCAACCATGACCTTGCCGGCAAGAACCTGAAGTTCAAGATTAAGCTGACTGACGACATAAAACAATAGGGTTGTTAGGCCGCAACCCGCGGCCACCCCAGGACTGTCAGGTCGAAATTAATATGCTAGCCGAGCAAAAGGTTAGATACAGTTGTTCGGTTTCTACCAACCACTTAACATAGCCTGTTTCCCCTGCCCTTTCATCTCCTCGAACTGTCACGCTCAGTAGGCTTTGCCTACTGGCGTCCTAAGACACTCTGTGTCTTGCGGATGCCCAGTTCACATGCGGGAGCCGCGTGCGCTCGCTCTTGCTCGCTTAGCGGCTCTGACTTAATGTGGAAAGTCCTTCACCAGCCACCCAATGTGGTCTGTTTCCCCTGCCCCTTCATCTCCTCAAACCGTCACGCCCGGTTTACGTGCGAACCCTACATCGGGGGCTTGCAGCCCCCAGTACACTCAAGGAGCAATTCACCAACCACCTAATGTCGTTTGTTTTCCTTGCCCTTTCATCTCCTCTTCCTGGTATCCTAGGGCCTCGAGTATCCTCATGACTGCTGGGAGGAGTTGGTTGTTGATGTAGTAGTCTGCGTCGTAGTCTCCCTCCTTCACATGATCTATTATGACTGCCTTCTCCCCGATGTTGCCGCCCGCACTCCCCATTTTGGTCACGATGTAGGTGATGATGTCTCCTTGCTTGAAGTCCACACCCTCTTTCATCGCCCGCCGTACCGCAGCGACATGCGGGCCCTCAGTCACGTAGCCGCCGAGATTACGCGTCATCTGGGTGTTTATCGCAAGGTCTGCGAGCGGGACCGTGCCCGATTTTATCCTCTGCACCATCTCCTTGACAATGCCCGCGGCCTTCTCGGGGTCCCTGTCCTTCAGGAGCGCATCCAAGACCGCCTGCTGGGTACGCTTCGCAGCCTCACACCAGTCCCGTCTTCTGGTCTCAAGACCCCTGACTGTCATCTTGCCCTGCGAGTTTATCACAGCATACCGTTTTTTTGTTATGAATATGCCCCTCAGGTAGAAATCCTCGTACTTTAGTTCCATCGCCTCAGGGAGTTGGCTGTTTATCTTGTTCTGGAATTCCTTCGCGAGCCTGAGGATTTCGTTGGTGTCCTTCAGGTCCTCCCTGGTGATGTAGACGCTATCTGTGTCACCATATATGACGTTGAAACTGCTCTCTTGCGCGACCTTTATTGTCTTGTGTATGTACTCCCGCCCCCAGCCGGCGATGGCTTCCGCGCACTCCCTGCAGTACCAGCGTGCCCGCTGGAACCCATAGTACCCGTACATGCTGTTGGCGAGGAGTTTGACTGCCTGCTGCTCCACATCCAGGCTCTTCTTGCGTTCAGGGTCTGACTCCCCACCCATCCTACTCTTGACCTCAGCCCTCTTTTTCAGGAGCCACTTGAGGACTTCCGGGATGAACCCCTTCTGGTTGAGGCAGAAGTAGCGGCCGTTCGGAGCCTTCGGAGCCGCCGCTTTACAGCATTCGCAGTCGAGTGTGGCGGGGTCTATGTTGTGTGATATGACGATGCTCGGATACAGGCTCGTGAAGTCGAAGTGGACGATGTTATCGTGAATCCCCTTCTTCGGCTCAACGACGAACGCGCCCTCGTAGGGCTTCTCCTCCCTCTCGTCAAACTCCTCATCAGACGGCCGATTAGGCACGAGAATCCTCTGCTTGTACGCCTCCTCGATAAGGAGTTGCTCGACGCGCTGGCCGCTTCTCATCCTCGCTGTCTCATAGAGCGGCTGGCGGATTATCTTCGACATCTCATACATGAGGGGGAGCATCCTCAAAGCTATCTTGAGTGTCGCATCCGCGTCGCTCATCGAGTACTCGCAGAGTACCTTGAACTTCGAGGGGTCCTTGCTCTCAAAGAACTCCGTTATCTCACTCACTTTGATATCCAGTTTCTCGACTGCGAAGAGGCTCTCGTAGACGTCCTCAAGCTGGTACCTTGGGAGGTTAAAGACCTGCCTGCAGACAGGGTACATGTCCACGTGGGGGCGGCCGAGTATCCTCGCGCCCATGTTCATCCCGCGTCGCTCCATCTTGAGCCTGCTGCCGTCTGCGCCCAAAGCCAAGTCCACCCTCAGGCGGGATGCGCGCTCCTCGAAGTAGGGGAAGTCGAAGTTGTCGGTGTTGTAGCCTGTGAGTATGTCTATCCCCTGGGTTCGGACGGTATCCACGAATCTCCTGAGTATGGCGGCCTCATCAGGCAGGGACTCGAAGTAGTCTACGCCGGGATTCTCCTTCCCATAGGTCCAGACGCGCCGCAGGCCCTTTGAGTCAGCGTAGCTTATCATCGATATCGGGTGCTTCTTCGCGTCAGGTTCGCCGCCGCACGCTATCTCACAGTCCACGGCCGCGACGTTCAATGTAACCGACTCCGAATTCTCCATCGGCATAATCCCCGAGTCTATGATGTATCTTCGCGCGAATGGTATGTCTGCCTCACGGTATCCGGCGCATGATGGGAGTCTCGCCACAGCCTCCCTAAGCTGGGGGACGTCGCGCGGCTGTTTACAGTAGACTTTGAGCACTACAACGCTCTTGCCAAAGTCTCGCATCTGCACGCGCTCAAGATGCAAGATGCCCGGTATCGGCTTCAACTGTTCCTCAAGCTCCGAAAGCCCTCCTCTTGCGAGCACGAAGAAGTAGGGCTCGAACCCCCCGACCTCCTCCACCTGCTGACCGTTCTCTGTCTTGTAGAACAAGCGTATTACCGCCTTCTCCCCTCGGGTGATGTAATCCGCATCCAATAGACACTTGACCATATAGACCGCTGAAACTCTAATAAGTCGCAGAGATTAATAAGACGCGTGAGTCTTTTCCCCGCCTTATTATTGATAAAAGTAAATCATTGACGAGGCAAGCATATGGTTGACATTGACCAGAACAAACAGTATTTTAGTATCAGGGCTGACGTGATGAAGGATTTGATTTTGGAGTTGACGAATAGCCCTCATCTGAAGAAGATCCTCGGGGAACCAATCGAAGAGAAGATATTATTTGTCGTTGCAGAGAATGAACTGCTTGTGATTCCTACCCCAAATTCCAAACTCACAGAACAAGAGATGAGGATGGTTAAGGAAATTGTGAAACTCTCCTTTGCAAAAGTCGTCGACTTCAAAAAGGATTGAACAATATTTAACCTTATAATGCGCGATTATTGACGAGGAAAAATGCCCCTAAAAGAGCAGCCAAAAGAGGGAGAAAGGCCACAACTAGATTTGAAGCCGGAGCATATAATCAGCCCACTAGGTCCTGGAGGCGCACTGAAAGAGCATGCAAGAGCAGTGGCTGCTAGAGACCGAGAACAGCGTTTATCTGGTGGAACCGACGCAATAAGTGGCGGTTTTATCGCCCAGGCTGGAGCTTCATTAAACAGTCTATTCGAGGAGCATCCTGTAATGGGCACTGGGTTGGTAGCTGGCGGCTTTGGGCTGACGGTTGCGCTGGCATCTGGCGAGGCATTATTCGGGGTCGTGGCAGCCGCAGCCACATTAGGGGGGGCTAAGCTAGTCTCGCTACTCGAAACGAAAAAGAAATAATATCACACGCACTTTAAACATCCAATAATCTGATATTTTATACCGATTAATGCTTATTCTAATTCATGATGGTTAATTTCACGAAGATGCATGGGGCAGGCAACGACTTCATAGTCGTCGACGAGTGGAAGGGTGAGGTCGTGCCGCAGGTGCAGAAGGAGAAGTTCGTGAAGAGCATATGCGACCGCCGCTTCGGTATTGGCTCAGATGGTGCCATATTCGTCCAGAAGTCGAAGGTTGCTGACGTTAACTTCGCATACTACAACCCCGACGGCTCAAGGGCAGAGATGTGTGGCAACGGCATAAGATGCCTTGCTAAATTCGTCTTTGAACATGGTTTGATAAGGAGGAACGTCATCAGCGCAGAGACGCGCGCCGGAACCAAACAACTGGAGTTGACCGTGGTTGACGGCATAGTCTACGAAGTCAAGGTGGACATGGGCAGGCCTCAGGTGAGCCGAGGAGAAGCCCAGGTGAGCGGCGACCCAGACGGGAAGTTCGTGAACCAGAGGGTGAGCGTAGGCGGCGCAGACTATGATTTGACTGCAGTCGGTATGGGCAACCCCCACACAGTTATGTTCTGCGACAACGTTGACGCCGTGGATGTTGCGAAAGTTGGGGCAGCCATCAGAAATCACACACCGTTATCCCCTAAGGGGACGAACGTCCATTTCCTACAACATATGGGCGGTAACGAGTTCAGGATACGCACATTCGAGCGAGGCGTAGAGGCTGAGACCCTCGCCTGCGGGACGGGGATATGCGCCAGTGCGGTCGCAGCAGTCCTCAACGACAAGGCAGATATGAGGAAACCCATACTCTTTGAGGCAAGAGGCGGCAACATCAAGGTCGAACTCGAAGGCACCAAAGACGACATAAGGAAAGCCTACCTCATAGGCTCAGCAGAAGAAGTCTACACCGGCAGCATAGAACTCTAGGATATTTAAGCCAATGCTGCCCTTTTTTTTATATATGTCTAAACTTCATGAGGGCGATGATACTATCCAGTTGCCGCCGATATCAGAAGTCAACAGGACTGTGACAAGTACACTAACCCCTGAGATGGATAAATCATTGAATACCTCATTTATGGAGATGCTGGGCAGCTTTACAGACCAGTATGGTTACCCCCTCTTTTTATATGCGCCGGTAGCGAATACGTGCCTGCTGTAATCAACAGGCTGGTTGAGATGGCACCAAAAGACAGGAGTGGGACACCTATCGAGCCGGTAATAGCCTCAATTGACTCTCGTGATGGCATCCAACATGGTGTTATGGAATCTGTACAGAAGCTAGAAGAAAAAGGGTCTCTCCCCCTTGTAATAGTGGTAACCGAAAAGCCATGGTCTGAGTCTGAAGATAACCGGTTTGGGGGACGCATAGACCCCATAAAACGTCTCTCACAATGCCCAAGAGTCATAATAACATCAAACAGTGAGCTATTAGACAGTATGAAAAGAAGCGAACCACATTCCTTAAGCAAAGTGCTATAATCACGCTAAACCTTCTCGAAGAACCGCCTCAGATACTTCTCTGGGGTCTCAGTCACCATGAACTCGAAATCCGTTGGGAAGCACTTCCGGTAATTAGCCCACTTGAACCGCTCATCCAATAGTATGACCGCGCCGCGGTCGCGTTCGCTTCTGATGCAGCGGCCTGCGGCTTGCATCGCCCGGTTCATGGCAGGGAAGATGTAGCCGTAGTCCCAGCCGCGCTCGAACTTGAAGTCATAGTAGTCGATTAGGGCTTGAGTCTCGAGGTTCGGCTTCTCAAGAGGCAACCCCACTATGATGACTGCGTCGAGGAGGTTGTCTGGGAAATCCAGGCCTTCGCTGAAACTACCTGCCTGCACTGCCATGAGGACACCGCTGCCGTTGTCTTTGAGGCTGGTGAGGCGCCTGAAGAGTTTCAGACGGTCCTCCTTACCCATCTCCTGATGTTCTGCAATAACCTGCTTTGTGGTCTTCACGCGCGCGGCAATAGTGGCAAGGAGGTTATAAGATGGGTAGAAGACCGCGACATTCCCTGGGACGCAGGAGAGTATCGAAGATATCATACGGGCGTATTTATCGTACATGAAATCGCTCCTTGAGGAATATTTGGTGGTGAGGCCGGGAACAAGGAGGGTGAGCTTGTTCTCCTTCGGAAACGGGGAGCGGTAGGCCCTTTCGACGGTTCTTTCAGCGTCTAGCCCCAGGATGTCAGCGTACATGTGAAGCGGCGTGAGGGTACCGCTCATCAGCACTGAACCGTACGCTGCCTTGTAGACTTCCGCGCATGAGACGCTCGGGTCAAGGCACATGTGGGAGAGCGTCACATTATTATCCTCCTTGCGGA
>Ga0315284_10015207_pt1 | contig 10946 bp, 22 predicted proteins | sample YL17G09_16_MG_FD_203696 | JGI IMG/M metagenome (GOLD analysis project Ga0315284, IMG submission 203696) | Sediment microbial communities from Yellowstone Lake, YNP, Wyoming, USA - YL17G09_16 | ecosystem: Environmental > Aquatic > Freshwater > Lake > Sediment | place: USA: Wyoming | collected...
TTAAATGAAATCATTTTAAAATTTTAGTGATATTGAATTTTTTCGAGGAGTTGTTCCCAATTTGGGAACGTCGTTTCCGTATGCGTCGATTATTGGTTGTTTTTGCGCGAGCTTTAATAACTCAACCCTTGCGTCCAGGTCGGCTTTCAATTGGCAATAAATCTCATCCTCAGCGTAATTGATTGTATCGCCTCCATTAGTTGGAACGAACTCAACCCCGTAATACTTCAATTTTTCAAATGGTAAGTATTTACGCATCTCTGAGTCTGCTGAGTTAATCACCTCTTTTAAACGGCAAATATTTGCCATAAATTGATGTTTGTCAACGTGTCCGTTTTCAATTACATTGTCAACCATTCTTTTACCGGTTAAGATTGCATCCTTTTTGGTAAAACTTGGCTCGTACATTGTGACGAATTGCTCTGAATTTTCCAAAAATAGTTTTGAATTTGCTCCCATTAGATTTTTATTTTTTGATAAGCGTTACACATTTTTTCGTTATTTGAGTAGTGAATTGATTGGACCGTTTTACGCATCCATTTGTCGAATTTTTTAATTTGTTTTAATTTCGTTTCCATTTTTCTAAGATTTTTTCAATTGTTAATTTAATTTCGTTTTCTGAGTCGATAGGGATTAACCTTTTTATTATTTTGGTTTGAGTTCCCTCTTTAAATTTGGACTTGCGCCCAGCGTTTCTTTTATTCATTCTCTTCAATCATATTTAAAATATTACTAAGAGTCATTTCAATATCAAAAAATATACAAATTGAACTTGCCTCGCTAATTGTTAAAGCGAAAACGCTTTGATTTTCTGATAAGCTCATTTCTATTTTTTCCGCTGAGGTTGGAAATTGCTTTTTTACAATTTCTAATTTTTCTAAGTATTCCGGTTTAAGTCTGTCTAGTAAATTCATAATTTATAATAATAATTGATTAGTCTGTCTTGAATTGAAATTATTCTTTTTGCCTTGTTTAAATTGTCGTTTAAATTTAAACCTAGTGAAACCATTTTAATGTGGTTTTGAAATTTAAGCTCTGCGTTCTCAATCATTTTTAAGACCGCAATTTTTTTGCGATGTTCGTGAATTAGTCTTTTAGTGTCCATATCTTAAAATTATTTGAATTAAAAAATAACTTGCTGCGATAAGGCAAAAGCTGTAATAAAATTTTTTTGATTTCATAGTTTGATTATGTGTTTGTTAATAATAGAGCAAAGATATAAATTGATTTTAATTAAAAGCCCTTTAATTAAACTTTAACATAATATTAACATAGTTGAATTATAGGTATTTATTATAAATTATAGGTATTTAGGTAATTGAATTATACGCAATCGGGTATAATTATCCGTATTTATCCGTATTTATACGCAATAGGGTATAAAAAAACCACTTAAAAAAGTGGTTTAATTTGGTAAGGATCAACGTCGACAATCGCCTTACAAGACTTGCCCGATTTTAGCAAACATTAGTATTATAAAAATAAATTTAGTTTCTTATTTAAGTAATATAAAAACAAAGCTAATAATATAAGCCAAAGCCACCAAAGTTGAGCAATTATCGAGATTTCTTTTTGTATTTCTTTGACGTTTGTTTTCGCTTGCGTGGTTGCCTTAATATTTTCTTTATGACTACTTTGTACTATTTCGTTTTTTAGTGTCTTATTTAGGCTATTTTCACGTCTGTGACGTATTTTAGCATTAAGATACGAGGTTTTTTTGCCCTCGTTATCGATAATTACAAGCGCTTTTGTACTATCAATCGGCTCAATACAAAAATCGTTAACGACTTTCTCGATATTATAAGCCGTATTTGTAACGATTTTAGTAGTGTCGGAGATGCTTACTTCCGTTTTTGTCGTCGTTTCTGTATTACTTTTGTTTACTTTACGAGTTCCGCAGCCAACTAAAAGCAATAATATTAATAAATATTTGATTTTATTTTCCATTATAAATACATTATCTGATTTTATTTTCCACTATTCTAAGGTTATTGACCTCATAATCGCCATTTTTTTCCACTAAAATATGAGCAAAGCCATTATTCCAACTGTTAAACGGCATATATTCCGGCTGTAAACCACATAAACAACCAACGCTCCAGGTTGTTGTTACGTTTCCACTTAAGGAAACCTCCGTATGTTCGGACGTTCTATGGTGATGCCCAATAATTGAGCTTTCCTTAGCTTTCATATACAATCCTCGGGCCGGATTAACCGGAGGCGCAAACCCGCTAAAAAATTCGTGTCCGTGAAGTAGTGGCAATTTACCGGCTTTGGCAATTTGCTTACTTTTTACCTCTTGAACGCCAGCCTCTCCAAATCTTAAGATTGTGGAAAGTTCAAAATCCGGTATTCCTAAAAGTTCCGGCGCTTGTAACTTTAAAAAATTTTGCCAACGGTCTTCGTGGTTTCCAATTTTGTAATAAATTGGAGCTTGAAAGTGATCCTGTAAATTCTTTAAAAAATTACGTGTCATTTCTAACTCGTCGGCTATATTCCTGAGTCGTCTGTCTTTAATAAATCGAGATAGCATATACATATCAATTGTATCTCCGTTTAAATAAACGCAATCGACTTTCTCAGACTTTCCGTAATCAATCGCTAATTTAAGAGCGTCGTTGTTTTGATAGGGAAAATGGATGTCGCTTAAAAATAAAATGTTTTTGTTTGGGACAATTACTTCACTTTGTTTTTCATAGTCCGACTCTGGTAACTCAAAATTTTTAGTCATAAATTGTTTTTTTTCCTTAGTTGTTCTCTCCGATGTTGTTTGTTTTACATTCCTATTTAGTTCGCCTCGATGCGATCTAACAATCCCTCGAGCGCTCTCTACACTATTAAAGTCAATTGGATAATCCGCAACCAATAAACGACAAATTGCGTTCGTGGATGCGTGTGGAAATTTAAGTAAATATTCTCTAACAATTTCACCCTTATAAGTTACTTTCATATATTTGGATAAGTTATTCCGCTTTCAAATATAGTGATTTTTTTATCAATCAAATTTTTTAATTTTCTCCAATCATAATTAAACGCTTTTTGAAAATGCGGAGCGTCTTTAAAAGTTTTCCAATCGCCTCCCCATTCCCAACCTTTTGACTTAAAAAAAGAAACTACAAATTGCCAATTTTTATCATTTTCCCAGCTCGCACTCTCAAAAGTTCCGTCTGCGTTTTTATCGTATAATAAAACAATATCAAAAGCGAGTCCGTAATTATGGATTGATTGCCAACTATCGGCATTGGTTACCTTTGGCCTTTGTAAAAATAATTTTCTTTGCTCTTCCGGAGTTCTAAAAACGTAAGCAAAACGCAATCTAACATTTTTCGGTAGTTTGTTATTGCATTCTATATAAGAATTTAATAATTCTTTTTTAATTTTTGGATGCGCCTGGCTTATTCGCTCAATCGTTAGTTTGTCCTCCATTGTTTTTATTTTTTTCCATTAAGTACCAACGGCGCAAAGTATATCCGGATGCTAATATAAAAGCGACTATTTTCATTGTCGAGTCAACGTCTGCAAAAGATATTGCGTAAAAAGTTCCGGTCAATAAAGACGGTTTTAAATCTAAAAAGTATTGTTTCATTTTTTTAATCGTTCAACTATATTCGTAATTCCCTCTATACCTATGTAAGCCGTCGCAATAATAACCCAATCGGATGAGGTTAACGTTTGAGTAAATAAACCTCCGCAAGCTACTAAAAAAACTAATAACTTGCGTGAAATCCATTTGCTTAAAATTAAATCAAATTGCTCTTTACTCATTTTCTACTAAATAACCCATTTGCTCAAAAGCTAATTTTGAGTAAAGCTCTGCGCTAACTAAATTTTGCTCTTCGCCCTCTTGCAATTCAACTGAAAATGTACCTTGTTGAACGTCGCTAAAAATAGCACCCGCTCCGTCTTTAAAAGCCTCTTTACTCGCGTAGGTTGTAGCTGCAATTTCCAACGTTATTCCGTTAGCTCTCGCTCCATATTCCAAACGAACATAAACACTTGGCAACTCAATTTCTGTTCCCTTAATTAAAATCTTTTTGTCTGCCGTAGCACTTACTAATAATCCCATTTTATTATTTATTTATACTGATGTTATTGTTTCCCACGCTGAGGCACCTCGAACGCATAATTTATTTAAAGTTGTATCGAAAACCACTAATCCCGTTGCGGGTGATGCTATTGCGTTTTTTTGTGTGGTTGTCATTCTTGGAGGAAGAAAACCTTGAGTTGTACTTTCAACTGTTAATTTTGAACTTGCTACGTCTGTTGTAGTTCCAACTAATACATTCCCTGCTATTGGATTTAATTCGATAACAGAATTTGATAATATTCTAAAAGCTATATTAGAATTATTATGTGTAAATGTTGTAAACGCAGTTCCTGTACCTTGACTTGAAGTAATAATCAATAAGCCAGGACCTATTCTACTTGTTCCATTTACTACACCTAACCAAACATTATTACTAAAAATTGCATCACCAAAACCTCTAATATAAAATACTTCACCTGTTGAATTACTTACTGAAATTGGTTTATCACTTCCTGAAGATGAACTTGTAATATTTACTCCACCTAACCCATTTATAGTCATTAAATTGGCTGAATCCGCACTATTCCGAACCCTCAAAGCTATATCAGTTGACAACGCTCCGGGTGCTTTTATTTGAAGTTTACCTCCGTTGTCGGTTGTGGTGTTTATTAAAAGATTACCTGATGTGAGTAATCGCATTCTTTCTACACTACTTGCTCCATAAAAAATATGATTTCCCGCTGAAGAATAGTACCCTATTCCGCTATTGCCACGAAGTTCAGCAATCGCTCCGGTTAAATCTAAATAAGTTGCACTATAAGTAGAACCTCCAATTTGACCACTAACCGCTAATTTAATCGAACCCGGGAAATTAGTTGTTCCAATACCTAATCTATTATTTGTATCGTCCCAAAATAAGTTAGCATTATCCTGAGCAATTGTAGTTCCGTTTGAAAATAAAACTGAGCCACTTGTTAAACTTGGTAAATTAAATGTACCTTTTGAATTTAATTGCGTTTGAATTGAACTTGTAACTCCTTTTGAATAACTTAACTCTGTTAATGAAGGATAAGTTGTTAATGGCAAACTAGCTATAGTTGTTGCTGAATCCCAATAAGTAATAGTATTTATTGTCCCTGACAATGTATTTTGTTTTCCATTAAACGTGCTCCAATCTGCAGAACTTAATGCTCCTCTATTAGTAGCTGATGCTGTAGGTAAATTAAACGTGTGTGTGTCAGTTGCAGATGATATATTAAAATCAGTACCTGCTGTACCAACAGCAAGGTATTGTACTTGAGAAGTCAATCCATTTAATGCTGTTAATCCTGAAGAAAATGTTGTTATAATTTGGGATAAGTGACTATTCTCAGTGTGCATTGTAATTGTTCTTCCGCTATGAATGACATAGAACCTAACAGCCAATCTATCTGTTATTAATAGCGCAGTAGACGGTACCGCTAATGCTGTAAAATACAAATCTATACTTGTACCCCCTGTAATATATTCAGGCGTTGCTGAATTAGTTGCAATTAAAGTAAAAGTAGTTCCATTGTATTTATATAATTCAATATAAAACCGTGGCGTTCCCCCACTTGAAGATGCACTAAAGTAGGTTTCAAAATTCCAGTTACCCGCAGGTATTAATAATTTATTTGGGTCTCCTACATCTGTAATAAACTGAGCAATATATCCATCTGCATTAATAGTAAAATCAGTTCCTGCTCCAATTATAGGAACGCCGTTCATTTCTTTATATGCAACGCCACCTATTGTACCCTGAGATATACTTCCGTTTAAGTAATAAGAAACTGAAGCTCCTCCGCCTGTTGAGGTTGGGAAATTAGCAAGAGTACCATCTCCTCTTACATATTGGCTTGCAGCCCCCGCTCCTGTTATTGCAAATGTACCTGATGAGGTAATCGTACTTGGTATAACGCTAAATGCAGAAGGAACCGTCATTCCTACTGATGTAACGGCCGATGTTAAATATGTACTAGTATCTAATGCAAATGTACCCACCGCTGTCATTTTTACAAATGATGTAGAAGCATAAGTTAATCCGCTTAGTGATGTTAAATTTGTTGCTAATGGCTGCCCTCCCAATCCACTTAATGTATATGTTGGTACATTTAATACCCCTGATATTAAAGTTGACGCTCCTGACGATCCCATTGTAGTTAAGGACGAAAATGTTGCAGCAGCAGGGGTTGGTATATTTAATACATTAGCTATTAACGTAGCCGCCCCACTTCCCGTAGTTGTAAGGGTTATTGCGCTTTGTTTATTGTTAAACATTGTCCAATCTGTAGAGCTTAAATATCCATCTTGCAAAGAGCCAGATTGTAATATTGATAAAGTCCTATTTGCAGATAAATCCCCTCCTCCTTGCAATGGGGTTATAGTTGATATTGTTCTTGTATCTGGTACATATCCGCCAAGAACACTTGCTAACACAAAAGAGTTTATGTTATAATAAGTGTTTTCTGTTATTGTACCATTCCCGCCTATAAATTGTAGGTCTAAAATATAAAAATTTGAAGTACCAATTTGTGTATAACTATTTACTAAGTAATGCCCAAATAAATTTGGTTGGTTCTGTTGTGATAATAATATTTCACTACCTACTAAATAGTTTAAGAAAATAGTTATATCAGTGCTAGCAGAGTCTATACCAGAAACTACTAATTGCGTTATGTTAGAAAAAAGAGTTCCATCCCCACCTCCTGCACTGAACGATATTGTTTTAGGTACATTAGGAGCAATATCAAATCTAAATGATATTTGTCCGCCAATAGCTATCTTAGAATTAGTATTTAAATAATTGGCTACAGTTTGCGCCGTGTAATTAACGGTATTGTTATTACCCGATCTTGTACCTAAAAATAAATCTGAATCTGTTACAACGGGGCTTAGTGGGTAATAATTACCTATTGCCATATTACTTTGTTTTTAATAATTCTATTTCCGCTTTTAATTCTTTAATTGCATTTATAAGAGCAAAAGTTAAATCACTTGCGTTGAAGTCATAAAGCTCGGTTTTCTCTTCATCCTCCTGATTTAGTTTTGTTTTATAAGTATTAACTGTTTCAGGGAATATTTCTTTTATTTCTTGAGCTATAATACCTGTGTATTTTTTACCTTTAGTTGTGCCGGCTAATCCATTGTATTCGTAAGTTACTGGATCAATAAGCAATATCTCGGTTAAACCTTTTGTATAAGGTATAATATTTTCTTTTATTCTTGAGTCGCTATAAACACTCCATGAACCACCTCCGGGTTTTGCTGCTGATTCTGCTGCAACTAATGAATAACTTTCTGTAGATGAAAAGAATCCGCCAACGTTGCCGCTAGAAGTAAAATATCCGCCATACCCAAACTGAGACGTTCCCCAAATTCCAAATCCAAAATCGGAAATCCCTTTAACACCGGCTACTTCAGGACCTTGACCAATAATAGCTATTTGGGCCTCGGATTGTACTTGTAGGGGATAATCATTTGATTCTAATATAATTGGTGCGTTTAGTACAATTGCACCAGCATCACATACTTCTTGTAACGTTGGTATTGCAGGAGCCGGTACTAACCCAATTATATCTGATATTAAAAATGATTTTGTAGGATTGCCTTCTATATCAAAGTGATTGCCTAATACTGTATCTGATACTACAGGGGTCCCTATTGGGTAACTATATACTATTGCCATTATTTATTTTATTAACAGTTCCACTTGTCTAATGCAAGCTTCTTTCTTGTTGGTTCTCCGTTTGGTTTCTTCATTGGTCCTGGCATGCCAGACATTCTAGCGCAAAATGATTTACGTCTTTTAGCATCTTTACTACCTGCTTTTAATTCTGATGGTTTCTTAGTTACAGCTGTCTGTAATTTGCTTCCGGGATTAGCGGCTCTATAGCTTGCAACCCCTTTAGCGTTTAATCCGCCTTTAGGATCTTTACCTTCTTTGCGTGTCCAAGCAGCAGTTTTCATTAAAGGAGAATGATCACATTCGCATTTGTCCTTTAACATGTCGTTGTTTGCTGCAAAATGATTTAATATACTTGGTCTCATTTATTTGTTATTTAAGATACATTACTTTTGCTAGATCTTCTAGCACCCATGCCAACTGCCTTCTTAGCTGATACTACTTTTGATTTTTCACCTTGTGACATTTGTCCCCAAGGCTTTGGAGAATCGCTATTAATCCTTACGGATGGTCTACAGGCTTTAGTTCCTTTTCTATCTGCAGATCCACATTCATTTCCTTTTTCATCCGTCCACTTTTCTTGAAACCATCTTTTTAACGATGCTCCCTCTTTAGTTTTGCGGACGGCCTGTAACGGTGAAGTATACATTATGAATTCTTTCTACATTTAGCAATAGCCCCCGAAGCATAAGCCGAAGGAAATACTTTATACGACGCTTTTACTTTTTTGTAACATGCATCTTTAAGCATTAGCGGTGATTTTTGCTTTGCAGGTGAATCTATAACTCCCTTACCTATTAAAACATCTTTTTGAGTTACTTTTCCATCACCACTTAAATCTGTTAATTTATTAAGCGGGCTATTGCCGCCTTTACCAATTGTGTAACCATTGTGCGTGCTACATCCTAGCCCTTGAGGGCCTATCCCTTTTCCGTACATATTATTTTGTTTTATAATTTTTACCACTTTCTTTCTTAGTTCCTTCACCTTCATTTCCTCTGTTTTGTTTTACAGATTCAAATCTAGCATCTTCATGATCGTAGTCCATACCTTTCTTACTAGGATTCTTACGATGCATTCTCTGCGCATGCGCTTTCTTAGCCGTTCTATCATCCGACTTAGCATACGCTAAATCTCTTGCCGCTTTAGCTTTAGCCGCTTTGGGAGATAACTTTTGTTTTAATAAAGGAGATAGTATACCGAAGTTGAGCATTGTCTTAAGTTTATATAGTATATACAATCACGCATAGTTACCCGATCTTACAGTGTGACAATAGCCTGCTATTTATTTAATATAACTACCTAACGTCACACTTTTAAAAAAAATATTATAAAAAATTTTTTGAAAAAAAATATTAACCAAGGGGAAATAAAAAAAATGTTGTGACGAATATATAATGAAGGGGCTATGCACTATTTTCGGAGCCGACCGCAGTTTCGGGAAACGGTTTTGGTTTTCGCCGCCCCACGGAGATTTCGTGCTCTGTATCGTGACGTTTGACTCGGCTGACGGTTTACGTGCAGGTTCTGGGAATCGGTTCGGCGATTGGCATGTGTGCTGGTCTGTGCCGTGCCGTGTGCCGTGCGTTGGTTATGATCTGGTGTCGTGCAGATGTTATGATCTGGTGCGTACGATATGTTATACGATACGATACAATATGCTGCGATGTGTATGGTATGTTATATATGCGCTAACAGCGTTACCTCATCGCGCTGCATCCGATCTGGTGTTGTGTGCGGTGCCGTGTGTTGCGCTTACTCTGCTACGGTCTGTGCTGTGATCTGCCCTTACTCTGTGCTGACACGCAGGGCGGAGCAATGCGGTTGCGTATAGCAACGCGTATAGCACTCCCTACAAGACGAATACGAGGTTGTTGTGATAATATAAGTGTAACAAATAAACAAATACAATATGAGAAAGTTCACACATGATGAGAAAGTAGTAGTTATTAAACGTATGATTGTCGTATACCAAATTGCACTAACAAGTATGTTCGTTGTCGGATTCACGAGAGTAGTGATCGGATTGATCATGGGAGAGTTCTCGAATATATCGTTCGGACTCTACTACTAATACAAACCGGAGGTGTGAAAACACCGAAGGTGTATAGCAAATGTATAGCATTTGCGTATAGCATTTCCTTACAGTCTGGGTACGAAGGGTTTTTGATAATATATATGTAAGTAACAAACAAAATAACTTAATTAAAATAAAAGTTCTTACAAACTAAATACGAATAGTAATTGATAATATAAATGTAAATAAGTAATAACAAATTAAATATAAATAAAATGAACAAATTTAAAAAAGAAGTAGTAGAAGTAGTAGTTGTTAAATCATCTAAAGAATTAATTTCTGAAGCCATCGCTAAATTAAGTCCTGAAGACTTGGCTTTAATCTATCCACCAATAACTAGAGCCAACTTTGTTGTCAGAAAATCCTGGTTAGGTCGTAATCAAGTTATAACTTTTGTTAACAACAAAAATCAAAAGATAACTTACAATCACGACGAAGTTTTAAAAGTAATGTTACCTAAACTTAACCTAATGCCATGTTGGATTAAAAGAGAATATTGGTCTCAATCAACTGATATGCCAAGTAATGTCAGACATCTGGCTACTGTTGAAGTGTTAGAAGTATCGGCTGAATAAGCCGGTGCTATACACTCTACGGTCTGAGCACGACCGATCTATGATAATAATAATGTAACTAAAAACAAATAATATGAAAAATTTAATACAAGCAATCGAATTACAACAAGAAAAATTAGATGCAATCAAGTTCTTATTAAGAAGAATCGAATCTGACAATCAGAATCAAACAACTAGCGAAATGCTTAAAGACCTAAAAAATGCACTTGTTGATTTAATCCTAACAGACTTTTAATATGAAAGAATTAAGCTTTATTGCGCTTGGAATAGCCGCTGGATTTGTAGCATCAGCATTGATAGCAAACAAACAAGAACAGATCAGAGTTGAAAAGCAGGGTAATATACCAGCATTCTATTGGAATGATCGAGTTGTACCACCTCACAGAGGCTTTGAACTAAAAGTTGATATGTATTGGAACGAAACTAAAGATACTATCTACATGGAATATTCATCTGGACCTGAGGGCGAGTAAAATAGTGTGACAATAGCCTATTATATTATTAACTTAATAAGCTAACGTCACTCTTTTTCAAACGTTGCTTGCAACTACACCCTAGGTGTAT
>Ga0315284_10015208_pt1 | contig 10946 bp, 10 predicted proteins | sample YL17G09_16_MG_FD_203696 | JGI IMG/M metagenome (GOLD analysis project Ga0315284, IMG submission 203696) | Sediment microbial communities from Yellowstone Lake, YNP, Wyoming, USA - YL17G09_16 | ecosystem: Environmental > Aquatic > Freshwater > Lake > Sediment | place: USA: Wyoming | collected...
CAATCCAAACATCCTTTCAACTTCTTCCTGATTATAAAATTCTCCATTAACAATTCTTTTTCTTGCTTCTTCAATTTCCCTCTTTGTTTTCTCATTTAATTCTAGATGGTCTTCAAGCATAACTCCAATTATATCATTATATGTCTCTCTTTCATGAATCTTCAATTTATCTAACATTTTTTTTACATCTGAAGAAACTTTTATTGTAGTTTCCATACCGGAGTATACTAAGGTAAACTATATAAATATTTCTATCTACTTTTAATATCCTCTCCATAAAACCAACTTGCCCTCCCCATCCCTCAAGAAAAAAGTATCTCCACCAGATGTCCAGACATATTCTTCATCATTCCAATACAAAATATCTTTACTATTTGTCTTGTTTCCAACAATAACAGAAATTTGTTTTTTGCTATTTAATGTAAAGTCATTGAAAACAAACTTTTTTCTTCCTTCGTCTTTAATGCTCCAGCCGTTCAGATTGCAGTTAAAACTGCAATTGTTATATAAAACAAGAGTTTGTGTTTTCACATTCAGCTCTTTCAATTCAATGCACTTGGAACATTGTGTTTGCGACTTTTCGCACAAATATTTGTTATTTTCAATGCACTCATTCCATGCCTGCTTTAACTCATTTGTATATTTGTCACTATTATATATGTATAAATTAGCAAACCCCTTTCTCACTAAGTCTATGTTAATATTTTTTCCATTGAGAATTATGTAAGCCAAAACTCTGTTGTATTTGTCATACTTCTCTATTCCATATTCTAATTTCACTGTTTTGTTTAGCGTCAAATTGTTGAGAAAGTCTTTTGCTTCTTGATAATACTTTTCTCCTCTTTCAGGCGTATTTATTCCTAATAATCTTGTACTATTGCCATTTATAATAGCAGTATCTCCATCTACAACTCTTTCAACAATTCCTATGTCAGATTCTTCAAGAAACTCTGTAACTTTATTGTCTAAAAACCTGTAATTAATTGCGAATAAAAGAAGAACTAAAAAAACAAGGAGAAAGAGATTTGCTTTTCTATTCATATAGTTTTATTACCACAATTAATTTAAATAAATTTTTGCACTGATTTTCATGGATGGGGTGATATTATTAGCAGATCCGAAATCAAACATCTGGAATTTTGCTGTTAAAATAAAAGAGTATATTAAAAATCAGAAATCTACAGATGTTCAATTAAAAGAAATTTCTATAAATCATTTTAGCAATGGAGAAATAGACATGCATGTTCCTGAAAATGTAAGAAGAAAAGAAGTTTATTTTATACACGATTCTGCAAAAAATCCCCAGGAATGGTGGGTGGAACTTTTGGTTTTGAAGGATTTGCTTTTGAGCGCATCTGCAGAAAGCGTGACTTTTATTCTTCCAGATTTGCTTTACTGTAGAAAAGACAGGAAAGAAAAACCGCATGTTCCAATATCAGCACGGGCATTGGCTAATTCAATTTCCTCAAAATTAAAAAGAATAATCACGATGGATTTGCATGCAGACCAAATTCAGGGATTTTATCCTGCAGATTGTCCAATGGATAATCTCCACAGTTTTCCAGAAGTAGTGAGATATCTTGAGAAGCACCCGATTACAGATTCAAAAAATTTAGTTATAGTGTCTCCTGATGCTGGCGGAGTAAACAGGGCAAGAGCATTTGCACAAAAACTTGGAATTCAGCAGCCAATTGCTTTTATTTATAAAAGAAGGGAAAAAGCAGGAGAAATCGCAGAGATGAGGCTTGTTGGCGATGTAAAAAATTCAGAAGTTTTGATTGTTGACGACATTATAGATTCAGGAGGAACCTTATGCAGTGCAGCCAAATTGCTAAGAGACAATGGAGCGACAAAAGTGCATTGCTATGGAACTCACGGAATTTTTTCAAAAGGGACTTCTATATTATGCAATAGTTTTGACAGAGTAATGACAAGCAATACACATTATAGGGAAAACTTGGATTTAAATGGAGTTGAAGTTATTGACATGTCTCCTGTTTTTGCAGAAGCAATATACAGGGCGCAAAAAGGACAGTCTATCTCTGAATTATTTGAATAAATTTATAAATTAAAAAAATATATTGTTATATGAAAAAGGGGAAAGAAGGAGAAGTTAATCTGCCTGCAATAATCTTGTCTGTATTCGCAGTTTTAACTGTTTTTCTAGGAGTGTATGTATACTTTGCTTTGAATGGGCCAGACTACACTGCAATTTACATTCAAAGGCTCTCAGAAGGAATAATACAAAATCCAATCTCAGAGCTTCAACTTGAAGAAGACGCATCTTTAGAAAATAAAAGTTTATCAGACATAATTCACATAGAAGGAATTGAAGAAAAAATTGATTTGGGGAAATTAGAAGACAAGTCAATAAACTACATGTCGGTTAAGCTTTATCTCTACAACTTACACAACATTCCTCTGACAAACAATAATCCAAGAATCCAAGTTTACTTGGACAATACCCCTTATTCTGTGGAAGTAATAAAAGGAGAGATTTACATTAAAAAGCAAGAAATACCAAATCCAGATGTAATAATAAGAACAACAATGGATGAAGTTGCCAAAATAGTAGACAATCCGGAATATGCAAAAGGTTCTTTGAATTCTGGAAAATCAAGTGTAGAAATTGTTGCAGATAACTTGACTCTCCTCTTAAAAGGTTATGCTAAGATTTATTCTAAGATATTGGAATTAGGTGAATAAGTTTAAACTAGTAATTTTATAAAGAAGATTAAACGAAAGAAACTTTGGTGTCTTCGCGCCTCAATAGCTCAGCTGGCAGAGCAACTGATTCGTAATCAGTAGGTCGGGAGTTCAAATCTCTCTTGAGGCTTCAAATTAAAAATTTGAAGACTCGCGTCACTTTTAAAAAAGACGCCGGGGGGCTTATCAATAACCTTTTTAAGTTAAATACATTTGAAAATGTCATCTGCGGGTGTGCCAGAGCGGTCAAATGGGCAGGACTTAAGATGCCACTTCTTTCTTTAGAAAAGAAAGAACTAGGCTTTGTAGAAAGAAACTACAATAGCGGCATAAGATATCCTGTGGCTTAGTGCCTGCGTAGGTTCAAATCCTATCACCCGCATTAGAAGGATTTGATTAAACAGTTTAAACGAGAGGAAAATTAGCAAGAAAACAGCGGTTGTCTTGCTTCGAATCCTATCACCCGCACTTGAACGAAGTGAAAGTGCGTGAGGGAATGTTTAGTGAACTCATGCACTTTTTTATTTTCTCAAAAATTCACTAACTGATTTAGCAGCAATTGCCCCTTGGGAAGAAGCGACTAAAACCTGCTTCAATTTAGAATTTGTAATGTCCCCTGCAGCGAAAATGCCTTCAACAGAAGTTTCCATTCTGTCATCGACAATAATAAAATCTTCTTCATTTAATTTAAGCCCTAAATTTTTTGTTAATTCTGTTATTGGTGTTGAGCCAATTTCTATAAAAACAGCATCTAATTTTATTTCCTTTTCTTGTTTCCCCTCTTTTATAATTAAACCCTCAACTTTTTCTTTTCCTTTAATTTCAACAGGAACTGCATTATACATAATTTCAACATTCTTTTTTTCTTCAAGTCTTTTTGAATTAATTGCTTCACATCTTAATTTTTCCCCCCTATATAAAATATAAACTTTTTTCACCATATCTGCTAAAGCTAGGGCAGAAGTTGCAGCACAATCGCTTCCTCCGATAACTGCTGTAATCTTATTCTTAAAGAAAAAAGCATCGCATGTAACACAATAGCTAACCCCCTTTCCTCTTAATTTATCTTCTCCAGGAATATTCAGCCTCTTTCTTTCTCTTCCTATTGCAATAATAACTGCGCCTGTTTCAAATTTTTCTTTTTTAGTATAAACTAAGAATTTTTTATCTTTCTTCTCTATTTTTTCAACATCCTCTGTTACTAGATTAACATTATAACTCTTAACATGTTCATAGAATTTTTTCATTAACTCTGCCCCTGTCCCTTTAAAACCCGGCCAGTTTTCTATCCTTAAAATTGAATTCGCTGTTCCTCCAATGTCCCTGGATAAAATTACTGTTTTCAATCCATTGCCCGCAGCATAAATTCCTGCTGTCAAGCCAGCTGGTCCTGCCCCGATGATAACCAAGTCATATTTGTTAGTCATAATATTTATAATGTATATTCGTTTTTATATCTTATGAAGGAAATAATCGCAAAACTTCTGAAAAAAGCTTTCAAAGAAAAAGAGATTAATTTAAATGAGAAACAAATAATAAAACTTTTAGAAATACCCCCCTCTTCTGAGTTGGGGGATTATTCTTTTCCATGTTTTTCTCTTGCAAGTGTGTTAAAGAAGAATCCAAATCAAATCGCACAGGAAATAAAAAATCGTTTTCCCCAGTCAGAAACAATAGCTTCTGTCGAAACAAAAGGTCCCTATGTTAATTTCTTTCTTAATAAAAAATATCTTGCCAAAATGGTGATAAAAGAAATTTCCATTAAAAAAAACAAGTTCGGTTCAAGTAACTTAGGAAAAGGCAGTAAGACTATGGTAGAATTTCCTTCTCCAAACACAAATAAGCCTCTTCATCTAGGGCATTTGAGAAACATGAGTATTGGCGAGAGCGTTTCAAAAATCTTTGAATTCAATCAGGAAAAAATAATTCGCGCAAATTTAAACAACGACAGGGGAATTCACATATGCAAGTCAATGCTTGCCTATAAAAAATATGGGAAAAACAAGAAGCCAGATAAAAAGACAGATCACTTTGTGGGGGATTTTTATGTTAAATTTAATGAGGCTGTAAAAAAAGAAAAGGGATTAGAAGAAGAAGCCTATGAGCTCTTGAGAAAATGGGAAGAAGGAGACAAAAAAACTATTGAACTATGGAAGAAAATGAACAAATGGGCGCTTGATGGATTTCAGCAAACTTACAAAAAGTTCGGGATAAATTTTGATGAGGAATATTATGAAAGCGAGATTTATACCAAAGGCAAAGATATTGTTTTGGAAGGGCTTAAAAAGAAAATTTTCAGAAAAAATTCAATTGGCGCTATTGTGTTTAATATGCCAGAAAATGAAAAAGTTCTGCTAAGGCCAGATGGAACTTCAGTTTATATAACGCAGGATTTATATCTCGCAATTTTAAAATTAAAAAAATTTAATCTGACAAAATCAATTTATGTTGTTGGCAATGAGCAGAATTATCATTTTGATGTTTTATTTTCTATACTTGACAGGCTAGGATACCCTAAAAATAAATTTATACATCTTTCTTATGGAATGGTAAATCTTCCAGAAGGAAAAATGAAATCAAGAGAGGGAACTGTTGTTGATGCAGACTATTTGATTGATGAAGTTCAGCAATTGGTAAAAAAAGAATTGAATTCAAGATATAAACTTTCAAAAAAAGAAATTGAATCAAGAAGCCTTAAAATTGCATTATCTGCGATAAAATATTTTTTGTTAAAGATTGACGCTAAGAAAGACATGACCTTTAATCCTAAAGAATCAATTAGCTTTGATGGGGACACAGGCCCATACATTCTCTACAGTTATGCACGTGCTTCAAGCATTTTAAGAAAAGCAAAGAAAGTGCAAGGCAAGTCAGAAATAAAAGGAGAATTAGAGGGAAGAGAATTTGAATTAATAAAAAAATTACTGCAATTTAAAGAGGTTGTTTCAAACGCATATGATAATCTAAACCCGTCTGTAATTGCGAATTATTCATATCAACTTTGTCAGTTATTCAACGAATTTTATCATTCAGTTCAAGTAATTAATTCTGACAATGAAGCATTTCGTTTGTCTATTGTTAATTCTTTCAGGCAGGTTTTAAAGAATTCTCTTTCTCTTCTTGGAATAGAAACAATAGAAAAGATGTGAGCAAAACTTATAAAGATATTTTTGTTAATAAGTACAGAATTTATAAAGAGGAAAAAATGACAGAAAATTTTCAATTTTCAGCACAAATACAAAAGATGGCAGACAGGAAATCAGCCACTACACAAAATAGAAGTTTTGCGTACAGGAGTTTTGCATAATGGCAGAAAAGGTTTTGAATCTATTGAATTTTGTTGTATGGCTCACAGGAGTAATTGTATCTTTGACAGTTGGTTTTGCGATGGCAGAAGGTTCTTTAACTATTGTTTTTTTAAACAGCTTCGGGTTTGGGATAGTAACAATAATTGCTGGCTGGGTTGTTGTAGTAACAACAGTAATTAGTATAGCTTTGGTTCTGTTTAGAAAATAAATTATACAATGTCTTTAACAGGCATTAGTTCCTCTTCCTCGGTGTCATCCATCCATTCTAATTCGAATTCACTCTCTTCAAATCTTCCATATTCATTAACTTTAAAGACTTTAAATTCAGATTTAGTGAAGATAATTAATTCCAGCTGTCCATTGATAATTGTCAATGTTACTGATGGTTTTTCTTTATCCTTCAAGGTGTAAATTCTTTGCTTGTATTCAAATGCCCCATTTCCCTTTCCTCTGAAATAAGTGACTGCTGAATTATTTGCAACAATCATGTCTGTTAATCCATCTCTGTCAATATCCCCAAATGTAAATTTTGCTCCATCAAAGCCAGATTTTGTGTTGTTATAAGAAGCATATGCAGGCATGCCAGATAGCGCTGCTAATGTCGTACCTATCGCAACTGTTTTCAGTAATTTTTGTTTTAAAGACATTTTATCTTACTTTTCCTTCTATTACCTTAGAAATATCATGATAAAAAAAGGTTAACCAATTCAAGGTTTGAGGACTTACTTTTCCATAATTTCTTATTAATTGGGGATTCATAAATGAGCCGTTATTGTTCGCTTTCATCATCTTAAGCAGATAATCCCCTTCTTTTGATTTTGTTAAATAAACCATATCCAAATATCCGTCTTTATTTACGTCAACAACTCTTGTTTCAACTGGTTTGTCTGGGATAAATTCAGTTATGTTCCTGTATTTTTGCTCTTCAACAGTCGCACATCCGGCTAATCCAATTGTAGCTGCTGTAACTAAACCAACTCCCAATAATCTTTGTAATTTATTCATAAAAACCGAACTAATAATGCCTTTAAAAGAATTTCTATACTTTACTAAGTGTCTCGCGAAGCATTGTTTTGTCTGCCAATGCGTATGGCTAATCGCTATGCGTAATGGCTATTTTACTAATTTCAACTCTCCCCACATAACATCAAACATCTGCTCTAATGCCTGAGAAAAAAACTCCGTATTAATCCAAATTCCTACATCGTAATTTGGATGAAACTTTTCATCATCCAGAAGCATGAACATCAACTGATTTCCATCAATGATTATAAATCTAGCCTTCATTTTCCCCTCTATATCCCTGACTTCTCCGACTTTCTTAAATTCTTTTGCAACCTTTATGTTGCTATTGTCAACAGGAGCAGCGATTCTTATCTTTACCCCTCTTTTTTTGCATTTCTCAAGAGTAGGCATTATTGCTTCCATCTTTCTGTTAAGTCCTTCTCTTGTTGTTACAATTGTTATTGACTTCTCTGCGCCACGAAGCATCATATCCATGTGATTGTATAAATTTTGTCTTCCTTTTATGCTGCCAGACAAGTCAGATGGCTCTACAAACTTTATTCCTTTGGTAAAAAGAGAATTCAACTCTTCAAGAACTTCATCGCTTCTTAAATTGTCCAATCTCTCTGTTCTCTCTTTTGCATATTTGATTAGATTCTTTTTTACTCTCTCAACAACTTCATCTGGCTTCAAAGCAACGAACTTAATTGGTTTTCCCAATTTCATCAGAATAAATCCTTTTTTTTCAAGGCTTTCTAAGATATCATATGTTCTGCTTCTTGGAACATCAGAAATGCTACTCAATTCTCCTGCAGTACTTGTCCCACGAGACAACAATGCAGCCCAAACTTTAACTTCGTAGAGATTCAAGTCGAAAATTTTTCTCAACCTGCTTAAAAATTCGTCTTTGACAATCATTGTTTTTGTTTAGAGATTTTTCTTTTTAAAGATTGTTATGATAAAAGAGTAAATCGTTTGTTTCATTAGCAAGTGATTATTTTTTCACTATTGCTATGTCGCCTCTTTTCTCTTTAATTCTAAAACCCATATTCTTTTTAAATCTTTCCTTGACAGTTGTAACATTTTCAGAAAAAATTTCCAGCTTCACAGAATTTGTCCTTTCCATCAAAAATTTCCTGAATTTTTCCAGCATTTTCTTTAATTCGTCGTCGGAGAAAATAAAAAGTTCAATTTCGTCATTTTTTTTCAATCCAAGTTCTTTTCTGAATGCCTGTACTTGCCTTGACATCTCTCTTGCATAGCCCTCTGCTTCAAGTTCAGGGGTAATTTCTGTGTCTAGTTCAACAGAAAGCTCTCTAATTTGATTCGTAAGAGGCGAATTAGTTAAAGACATTGTCTTTTGTTTCTCTTTGCCGAATTTCAATTTTTTAACATTCAATTGCTTTTCTATTATGTTATAAAACTTTTTTCCTATTGTAAAACTGCTCTTTATCTCTGCTTCTGCAAGAGGCCATTTCAATCCAATCTTTACTTCGTCTCTCTTTGCCAGTCCAGCTTCAATTATTTTCAATACATTTTCAAAATCCTTTTCCAGCTTTTTGTCAATTTTCTTTTTGTCTGGATTTGGCCAGTCACATAAATGCACACTTTCTTCGCTAACAATTTTCTTTTCTTTCAAATTCTGCCATATTTTTTCTGTTAGAAAAGGAATCATCGGTGCAGTTAATTTCAGTAAGCTAAGATAAACTTCTGAAAGAACATATTTTACTGTTTCATCGTTTTCAGCCAGCCTGTCCCTTACCATTTGAATATATCCTCTTGAAAAATCACTAAGCCAAAAATTTTGTAATGCTCTGGTAGCAAGGTAAAGATGCATTTCTTCAATTTCAGATGTTACTTTTTCTATTAGAGAATTCAATTTGCTCAATATCCATTTGTCTTCAATATTCAATTTGCTTGGTTTCTTTGATTTTTCAACAAGCTTGCTTATATTGTAAAAAATATTTAAGTTATTTGTCGGTTCTTTGACAACATTATATCCAAATCTCAACTCCTGAGATGGATCCTGCAAGCAATAAAGGAGCCTCATTGGGTCTGCTCCTATTTTTTCAACAGCATCATCAAACCAAATAGCATTTCCCTTGCTCTTGTGCATTTCTTCTCCTTTTTCGTCTTTTAATGTTTCATAGCCAAAAAGAGATTTGAACGGAGCTTTTCCCGTTATTGCAATGCTACTCCACATAAGCGCATTAAACCATCCACGCGATTGTCCTGGCATGCTTTCTGAAATCAAATCAGCAGGATACCATTTTTCCCAATATTTTCTGTCAGTTAGATAATTTAAAGTTGAAAACGGAACAATTCCGGCATCAAGCCACGCATCTCCAACATCTTTTATTCTCTCTACTTCTTTTCCACATTTTTTACATTTTATTTTAATTTCATCTATCCAAGGACGATGAATTTCTTTTAGATTATCCACTTTCTTTTTGTCAACTGCTTTTTCTCTCAGCTCTTTCATGCTTCCTGCAACAAAAATCTCTCCGCACGAGCATTCCCAGATTGGCAATGGCAGTCCCCAATACCTTTCTCTTGAAATTAGCCAGTCTCCCATATTCTTGAACCAATCTTCTTGCCTGACTTTTCCATATTCAGGAAACCATTTTACTTTTCGGTTTTCCTCAATCAATTTTTTTCTTATTTCGTTGCATTTAACATACCATTCTTCCACAAGCCTGAAAACCAATTCTTCCCCACATCTCCAGCAGTGAGGATATCTGTGTTCATAAGGTACTATTTTGTAAACAAACTCGCTTGCATCCAAATCAGCCAAAACTTCTTTATTGACTTCAGAGTATTTCTTTCCAGAAAAATTTCCAAAATCTTTTTTATAAATTCCTGCTTCATCCAAAGGGGAAATTGCAGGAAGATGAAACTTTTTTCCCAATTCATAATCTTCTGTACCGCAACCAGGAGCAATGTGAACAATTCCTGTTCCTTCTTCTTCAGAAGCCAATTCCCATAACACGACTTCGTGCGGTGAATTTCTCTGCTCTGTAAAAAATTTGTAAGGCATTTCATACTGCATTCCTTCGAGCTGTTTTCCTTTTTTCTTCTCTAGTATTTTGTATTTTCCATTAAGTTCGCTCAGCCTTTTTTCAGCAAGCCAATAACTTTTCCCGTCTTGTTCTGCCTTGACATAAGTTATATCTTTATTGACTGCAATTGCAACATTTGCTGGAACAGTCCAAGGAGTTGTCGTGAAGATAAGGAAATATTCTTTTTTCTTTCCTTTTACAGGAAATCTCATGAACAATGCGGGGTGAGTTACTTCCTTGTAACCTTCTGTAACAATGTCGTGCTTTGAACTGGCTGTTCCACATCTCCAGCACCAAGGAACAGCATCTTTTCCTTTGTAAAGCCATCTTTTGTCAAAATAAGTTTTAATCAAAAACCAATTGTGCAAATTATTATTGTCTGTCATAGTGTAATAAGAATTCTCCCAATCCATCCACATTCCAAGACGCACTGATTGTTCTGTTTGTATCTTGGAAAATTTCTCTACTCTTTTCCTACATGCTTTTACAAAATTCAAAATTCCAAACTTTTCAATGTCTGCCTTGTTTTTCAATCCAAGGTCTTTTTCTTCTTCTCTTTCAACCCAGAGCCCCTGGCAGTCAAATCCATTTTGGTATCTCAATTCAAATCCCCGCATCGCCTTGAATCTATGAAAAACATCCTTGTAGGTTCTCCCCCATGCATGATGAACCCCCATCGGATTATTTGCTGTGATTGGTCCATCAATAAAACTCCACCTTTTCTTTCCTTTGCTTTGGCTTTTAGACAAAGCAGGCTGAACTTGTGAGTATCTGTTCTTTTTTACTAATTTTTCAAATATTTTTTTCTCTTTCCAGAATTTTAGGATTTGCCTTTCTCCTTCTGTGTCATACATTTCAGTTCAATGTT